>Ga0315899_10001740_pt1 | contig 24679 bp, 21 predicted proteins | sample LakEriMetagenome_2_FD_203518 | JGI IMG/M metagenome (GOLD analysis project Ga0315899, IMG submission 203518) | Freshwater fungal communities from buoy surface, Lake Erie, Ohio, United States - Buoy 4 MA112 | ecosystem: Environmental > Aquatic > Freshwater > Lake | place: USA: Lake Erie, Ohio... | reverse complement strand
CCCTCTATTTTCTAGGTAAGGGTATGTATAACCGTGGTTTTTTCACCAAGCGAGATATCGGGGCTTGGGTTCTTGCCAACATTCGCTTCCGTATGACTGGAACTGAAAAGTCAGAAGTTATTAGTCGTTTTCAAAAAGCTGCAACAGATTTTATTGGTGGCCACGATGTTAAAGAGATTCGAATAATTGGAGAGCAGATCTATAGTGAATTTGTCTCGCCATCTATTTGGCAAGGAACAATTGAACTGGCAAAAGAGCATTTAAGTTCTGGAGATGAAGTCTGGTTAGTAACAGCCTCTCCTGAGGACTTTGCAAATTTAATTGCAGAGTGCCTTGGTTTTACTGGAGCTATTGGAACAAAGGCTGAAATTAAAGATGGCAAATACACTGGAAATCTCAACGGAAAACTTCTTCATGGCAAAGAGAAAGCAATTGCAATTACTGAATTAACAAAAGCGCGGGGGATTAATCTTAAAGATTGTTTTGCATACTCTGATTCTCATAATGACCTGCCACTTCTAAGCGCTGTGGGCCATCCAAGAGCTATCAATCCTGATGCCAAACTTCGTATTATTGCATTTGCGCAGAGCTGGCCGGTACACGATTTTAGAAGGCTACGCTGGTTAAATCGTTTCATTGGTCCTTTTATCTCTCGTCTAGCCGGATTCTGGGTTTTTTGTACCTCGGGAATTAGAAGATCTTCCAAATAATCTTCCAGGCAGACAAGGACTTAACTTCTTCGGTAATGTAGGCCAGTTATGTCGCTAACAGGTGTAGTAAATAGTTCCTCGGGCTTTAGCCCTACCTTTGCTGCTGAACTTAGAGAGCGAAGTGATGAAGATTTAGAGAAGTTATTCACTCTCCGCCCAGATTTAATTACACCGATTCCTGCAGATATGAGCTCTCTTGCTACTCGAGCCTGCTCTGCCCCCAGCCTACTTAGAGCACTTGAAACGCTAAATCAATGGCAATTCCAAGTCCTTGAAGTCTGCGCCGCCTTAAGAGATCCATTCACTATAAAGGAAGTAATAACCCTCAGCGACAAGGCAAGTCAGGAAGTAATTCTTCACTTGCGATCACTTGCTCTTATCTATTCAGATGGCGCTGGTTTTAGATTGCCAAGAGCGGTAAGAGATTTGCTTGGAAATGAACCTGCTGGTCTTGGACCAGAGTCAGCAACAAAGATTGATTTAAAGTTACTAGATAAAGCGCCAGCGGGAGCTAAAGCAGTTTTAGAGAAATTAACTTGGGGCCCGCCAAGAGGGCAAGTTGGAGATATTAGAAAAAAAGGAACACCAATAAATTGGCTTCTCGATAACAATCTCTTAATTCCTATTGACACCTCAACTGTTGCTCTTGCCAGAGAGGTTGGAATACATCTTCGAGGAAATAAGGTTCATAGAGAGCTATTGCCAACAGAGCCAAAGATAACTGGAGTAGCTACTAAAGATGTAGATACCCAGAGAGCAGCGTTAGCCTCGATTTCAAATACTCTGCGCTGGGTTGCCGAACTACTGAATTTCTGGTCAGAGGAATCACCAAGTGCTCGCCAATCAGGCGGGCTTGGAGTAAGAGATTTAAAGAAAGCTGCAGATCACTTAGGAGTTGAAGAAAGTTGTGCTGCATTTATTGCAGAGATTGCTTATCTATCAGGATTGATAAATCTAGAGGCAGATGGACAGATAATTCCTACAACCCTCTTTGATCTCTGGCAAAACACAGAGCCAGAGGCTCAATGGAGTGAGCTGGTAAGTCTTTGGAGAGTGACTTCAAGAGTTGCCGGTCTTGTTGGCAGAAGTGAATCTCGAAACTTAACTGCTTTAAGCAGCGAACTTGATAGAAGTAATGCCAGTTTGATAAGAAACCTAACCTTGGATTTGCTTCTTAAAAACCCTGGAATCTCAGCTAACCCAGAAAGTGTTAAGGCAGCTGTCTTATGGCGCTACCCACACCGGCGCGGTATTTCAATAACTTCAGAGTTGGTGCAATGGACTCTTCGAGAGGCTGAGTGGCTGGGAATTACAGGCGGCGGAGCGCTCTCTCAATATGGGATGAGTTTTTTGAAAGATGAAGAGGATTTGGGAATCAATGGCGCGCTTCCAAAACCTGTTGAACATATTTTAGTTCAGGCAGATAACACAGCTATTGCTCCAGGACCGCTAACCATAGAGGTTGCTCGAATGCTCTCAACCTTTGCAGATATTGAAAGTCGAGGCGGCGCTACTGTCTATCGATTTAGTGAGAGTTCTATAAGGCGCGGCCTTGATCATGGGCATTCAGGTGAGGAGATTAGAGCTTTCTTAAATAAGGTTTCAAAGAGCGCAATTCCTCAACCTTTGGAATATTTGATTGGTGATGTCGCAAAGAAACATGGAAAGCTTAGAGTTGGTTATGCCAATACCTACATTCGCTGTGAAGATCAGAGTTTAATTACAGCAATTACCTCTGATAAAAAACTCTCTCATATAACGTTCCGACAAATTGCTCCAGAGATTTTGATATGTGATAGTGGAAGCGGAGAAGTTATGGAGGAGTTAAGAGGCGCTGGGTATTTTCCTGCGGGAGAAAATGCCAAGGGAAGTGTTATTAATATGCCAATAGCTAATCGCTCTAAATCAAGACCTAAGCCACCTAGGGTTATTGGGGAGCTAAGCAAGCCTTCATCTGCGATATTAAGTGTTGCTATTAGAACGATAAGAACTGGCGAGCGAGCAGCTGAGCAGCGCCCGGTTGGCCAAATCCCTAGAACAACAGCTAATGAAACAATGGATTTGCTTAATGAGTATCTAGGAAAAGGCGTCTCTCTTCGTATTGGCTATGCCGATACCAATGGCGGAGTCTCGCTTCGCATCATTGACCCGCTCTCAATCTCCCTTGGAACCTTGGTGGCTAGAGACCACGCAACTAATGCCATAACCCCTTTCAAAATAGCTCGAATTACGGGGGTCACTACAGCATGAGTAACGATTACGGCAGACTTCACCTATGAGAGATCAGATGCTCAAAGACCTGCAAGCCCTCGTTGAGTGCGAGAGCCCTAGTAGTGATCTTGCTGCCTGCGCAAAAGTGTTAGAAGTTGCAAATCAAATTACAGCGAAGGTAGTTGGCACAAGCGCAGAGATAATTCAAGAATCAGGAAGACCGGTCTACTGGCTTGGTAGTAAAAACCCAGAAGTTGTTCTGCTAACTCATCTTGATACCGTTTGGCCAATTGGATCTTTTGCTCCGCTCTGGAGAGTCGATGGAGATATTGCATCTGGCCCTGGCGTATTTGATATGAAATCAGGTTTTATCCAAGCTCTCTATGCAATGCGAGGTCAGGATCTTGACCGTGTTGCTCTTATAGCAACAACAGATGAGGAGACTGGCTCTGCTACTTCACGCAAACTAATTGAGGAAGTAAGCAAGAAAGCAAAAGCAGTATTAGTCATGGAAGCATCACTTGATGGCAAGCTAAAAATTGGTCGCAAGGGAACTTCTATGTATCAGATAACAATTCATGGCAGGGCAGCACATGCTGGCTTAGAGCCAGAAAAAGGTATCAATGCAACTGTTGAAATTTCAAAGATTGTCAGCAAATTAATAGCCCTAGAGAATAAGGAATTAGGAACCAGCGTGGTTCCAACTGTTTTGACTTCAGGAAGCACAACCAATACTGTTCCAGCTCTTGCAAGCCTTGATGTTGATTCAAGATCTTTTACCATGGCTGAGATGAAGCGGGTAGAGCAAGCAATTAGAGCTTTAAAGCCAGAAAATGATGCTGCTCGAATTGAAATTACTGGTGGAATTAATCGACCTCCGATGGAAACTTCTGCAACAAGTGAACTCTATGAACTTGCTGAAAAGGTTGCAGTAAAGCTAGCAATGGCGCCCCTTGGATCAGCAAGTGTTGGCGGGGCAAGTGATGGAAATTTCGCAGCAATGCATACCAAAGTCCTTGATGGGCTTGGCTCCCTTGGCGGCGGGGCCCATGCAAACAATGAGCATGTATTGGTCTCGCACCTTGAACCTCGCTCAAATCTGATTGCTGCACTCGTTAAAGAAATTCTTCTATGACTCAAGGTCCTTTAATAGTTCAAAGCGATAAGACTCTGCTTCTAGATATTGACCATCCACTATCTGCCGAATGTCGCCAGGCAATTGCTCCCTTTGCAGAGCTTGAGAAATCACCTGAACATATTCACACCTATCGCTTAACCTCACTTGGTTTATGGAATGCAAGAGCGTCGGGCCATGATGCAGAGCAAGTCATTGACACCCTACTTAAATACTCAAGATATGCCGTAGCGCACGCTTTGTTACTTGATATCGCAGAAGTTATGGGGCGATATGGCAGGTTAAGAATTGAATCTCATCCAGTACATGGTCTAGTTCTTATCTCAACTGATGTAGCAGTATTAACTGAAGTTATGCGGGCAAAGAAAGTAGCCCCGCTTCTTGGAACAAAGGTTGATGATGAAACAGTAACTGTTCATCCAAGTCAGAGAGGACATCTAAAACAAGCCCTTCTTCGTTTAGGTTGGCCAGCTGAGGATTTTGCGGGATATGTTGACGGACAGGCTCATGCTATTTCACTAAATGAAGATGGTTGGAAACTTAGGGAGTATCAAAAACTTGCTGCTGAAGGTTTCTGGCATGGTGGATCTGGCGTTGTAGTACTTCCTTGCGGAGCAGGAAAAACTCTTGTGGGAGCAGCTGCGATGGCTCATGCTCAAGCCACAACTTTGATTCTGGTGACAAATACTGTTGCTGCAAGACAGTGGCGAGATGAGTTAATAAAGCGCACATCTCTAAACGAAGATGAAATTGGCGAATACTCTGGAGCAAAAAAAGAGATTCGCCCAGTAACGATTGCTACCTATCAAGTGATGACCACAAGAAAGAAAGGTCTCTACGCTCATTTAGACCTCTTTGATTCCCATGATTGGGGTTTAATTATTTATGATGAGGTTCATCTACTCCCCGCCCCTATCTTTAGATTTACTGCAGATATTCAATCTCGTCGCCGTTTAGGCCTTACCGCAACTCTGGTTCGTGAAGATGGAATGGAGGGTGAGGTCTTCTCACTTATTGGACCAAAGAGATTTGATGTTCCTTGGAAAGAGATTGAAGCACAGGGCTATATCGCCCCTGCTGATTGTGTTGAGGTAAGAGTCACGCTCACTGATCATGAGCGTTTAACTTATGCTACAGCTGAACAGGAAGATAAGTATCGCACCTGCGCCACTACTGCCACAAAGAAAAATGTTGTGATTGCATTAGCAAAGCAGCATGAAGATGACCAAGTTTTAATTATTGGACAATACATTTCACAGATCGATGAGATTGCCGAAGAGCTTGCTGTGCCAATTATTAAAGGGGATACTCCAGTAAAAGAACGTGAGGAGTTATATGGCAAATTCCGAAGTGGTGAGATTAAATGCTTAGTAGTTTCAAAGGTCGCTAACTTCTCAATCGATTTACCAGAGGCTTCAATTGCGATACAAGTTTCTGGCACCTTTGGTTCAAGACAAGAAGAGGCACAGCGACTCGGACGAATCCTTAGACCTAAATCTGATGGACGTGGCGCTCGTTTCTATTCGCTAGTCGCAAGAGACACTATTGATCAAGACTTTGCCCAGAATAGACAGAGATTTTTAGCCGAGCAGGGATATTCCTACAGAATTATTGATGCTGACGAAGTATTGCCTCGCTAAATCGCTTCTTATCAACTCTAAAGTAATCATGCTTAGCGCCATTAATTAGGGTTACCGGTACTTCTTCGCCATAGAGCCTTTCCAGCTCTTGATCTCCATCAATGTAAATAACCTCTAAATCAAAGGGGGTTTCTACCAGTACTTCTCTTACGTTCTTCTCTGCTTCTTCGCATAAGTGGCAGTTAACTCTGGAGTAAATAACTACTTGGGTATTCATGAACTCAATTCAATAGAGCGATTATGTGCTGCTTTCATAGCTAGGAACACCAACTCTTCTAAACCAGAATCTGAAAAACTCTTCAAGGCAGCAGCTGTAGTTCCGTTAGGGCTAGTGACATTCTCTCGAAGCGTCTTCAAATCTTTCCCGCTCTTTTCAACCATTAGAGCTGCGCCAATAAGGGTCTGGCTTGCCAGGGTTACAGCATCCTCTTGGCTTATCCCTAAACGCCTTGCAGCGCCCACTACAGCCTCTGTAAAGGCAAAGTAATAGGCAGGACCAGACCCACTGGTTGCCGTGACAGCATCTTGGAGGCTCTCATCGACAACAATAACTTCTCCAGCTTTTGAAAGAAATCCACTAACCCATTTTTGATCTTCAGAGGTCGCAGCACTTCCAGGGCTTATTACTGACATTCCTCGGCCCATCACCATTGGAGTATTTGGCATTACTCGAATTACTCGAGAGCCTTTGCCAAGTTTCTCCTCTATTGATTTGGTTTTAATGCCAGCTGCAAAGGAGACAATCAAAGGCGATCCGCTTAAAGAGTCAGAGATTGACTCTAGGGTTGCCATAAAATCTTGGGGTTTAACTGAAAGAAGAATTGCATTAAGTGAGCCGTAATCCTCAATCTCGCTAAGGCCATACTTATTGATGATTTCATCTCTTCGCTCTTGACGTTTCTCGGCAATAAAAAGTGACTCTTTTGAAAGTCCAGAGCGAAGCAAAACTTCAATTAGGGCCTCACCTATAATTCCAGTGCCAACAATGCCAACCTTTGAAAAGCTCATATGACAAGGCTACACGCGAGCCCTAATATGGCCGATGATGAGCGAGATTGGAAGTAATTTTGCCCGAGAATGGGTTGAATTTGTAAACCCTGAAAACCCTAATGAAATGTTCAAATGCGATCTCACCTGGCTGACTTCTTATTGGAACTGCATATTTGGCCAGGGCTGCCAGGGGATTGATAAGAATCTCTCTGATCATGGCTGCTGCAGCGATGGCGCTTATTACTATGACAAAGAGGATGAAGTGCGTGTTACTACCGCTGCTAAGCGCCTTCCTAAAAGTATGTGGCAGAACTTTGAGGTAGCAAGAAAAAATGGCAAAATCAACATTACAGAGCTAGGTCTAGATAAGGACCGGAAAACCAAAAAAATAAACAAAACTTGCATTTTTTTCAATGAATCAGATTTTACTAATGAGTATTTTGGCTGCGCTCTTCATCACTTAGCTCTGGCTGAAGATAAACACTTCGTTGAAACTAAGCCTGATATCTGCTGGCAGTTACCACTTCGCAGATCCTGGGAATCTAGAAGTGTTGGTGACAAAAAGTATGACGTGATTGTTATTGGTGAATACACCCGTGAGGCTTGGGGCGAAGGTGGAGCTGACATGGATTGGTATTGCTCTTCAAATAGTGAAGCCCATAATGGATCTGAGCCAGTTTATGCCTCTCATAAAACAGAGCTAACAAAGCTAATGAATGCCTCTGCTTATGAAACTCTTGCTCAGTTATGTAAGGTGAGAATTGAAGCGCAGAAAAGTAGAAAGGTTAAACACTTACCTCTATTTGTTATTCACCCAGCAACAAAAGCTGCAAAGAAGTAGTTTTTACCTTCGTTTCTTTGAAGTTGGAGGCAGGAGACGATCTAGGAGTTCTTGAGCGACTAGAGTCACATCTCCCTTAGTTCTAGATAAATTCGCCTCAAATCCCTTTAATATTTCAGTAATAGTTGGCTCGCTCATTGATCCAACAAGGGGCCCATATCTATCTTGAAAGAGGTTATGCATAATTCTGCTTATTGATCCAGCTAATTCAGCCCTTGCTTCATCAAGGCTGACCTCACCTCTTAGCCCGGTATTGATCCCAAGGGCAGGACGTTCTCTTGCTGCGCGCAAATAGGCATCCTTAAGGTTTACTGAGTCCATAATCCCCCATCCTTCCAGACCACTAGCATTTGTGCTTATGAAGCAGAGAGCCTTAGTAATTCGCATCCTTGCCCTCATTCTCTCTCTTACATTCTCGCTTCTAACTCCAGTTTCAGCCCCTGCTCTTGGCTTTAAGACAATCCCCGCAACCAAGTGGGGTCACTTATATGGATCAGGGAAAAATACAAACTTAAACACCTGGCCAAGAGCAGAGAGCATTGAAGTTGGTGCCCCGCGCTCTATATGGAATATCGAATACATAGGAGTACCAGAGGATGCAAAGGCAGCATTTAAATATGCTGTTGATATCTGGGCTTCATATTTTGAATCAACAGTTCCTATTGAAGTTCAAGCGTATTGGGAGCCTTCAACTATAAATGGAGTTCTGGGTTCGGCTCGTCCTGGTGATTACTTCAATTCCTTTGATGGAGCCCCAGATGTAGATCTTTGGTATCCATCCATTTTGGCAGATCGCTTAGCAAAGAAAGATCTCGCTCCAGGAAAGCCAGATATCGTTCTTCGTTTTAATTCAAATGCGCTCTGGTATACCGCAATTGATGGCAAGCCAGAGCGGTTTAGTTATGACCTTTCCAGCACTGTTTTACATGAAATTGGCCATGGATTGGGCTTTCTATCAAATGCGGAATATGACAAGTTTTTTGGCACTGGATATTTAGTCCAGCCAACTCCATATGATGCATATGTTCAACTCAGTGATGGTCGGTTATTTACTGATTTTTGTGCTCGCTCAGTTGATTTAGGTAAAGCTATGACATCACCGCTTGTCTGGAGTGGCTTGCTAGCAACAGCTGCAAATAATGGCGTTAAGCCCAAGCTCTATTCACCTCAGAGTTATGAAGATGGCTCATCAGTTACCCACCTTGATGAAGCAACGTTTTCAGCTACCGGGACAAACTCTGTTATGACTCCAGTTCTTGACGCTGGTGAGGTCTTTAGAGCTCCAGGAAGTATTGTGCTAGCGATGATTGAAGATATGTTGTTAAAGCCCCCAGCAAATAAGGCACAGAGCCTTCCTGCAAAACCAATTGATGTTAGAGCTTTAGTTGGCGATAAATACGCGCTATTAACATTTGATTCCCCTAATTGTCGCCGAATCGATCGAGTTACTGGATACACAGTCACTATCAACCCTGGAGGACAGGAGCGAAGCTTTACTAAAAGCCCTGCCAAGATAACTGGGCTAAGTAATGGAAGTAGTTACTCATTTACTATTAGAGCTAAGAACGATAATGGTGAATCGGATGCTGTTACCAGTAATGAGGTAACCCCTCGCTCCACAGCAAAGGTTAAAACTATTGATAAGAGAGCTGATGTTAAATACCTTGCATCTGGAGTATTTAAAAAGAGCCAAGTGATTGCATACTCCGATGCCATTTCTAGGAATCTAAAACTAGCAACACTTGTTAAAAACTCCTGGAAGACATCAATTATTGATGGAGTTTCAACTTTGGGCGGAAGGTCAGATAGGAACTTAGCTGGTCCAGTATCGCTCTGTGTTTCAAGGTCAAAGGCAGGTGAGAAGCTCCATATTTTCTATACCGATACTGAGAATAAAGATCTTCGTCATGCCTCATACGATGGCAAGAAGTGGCGCTATGAAACTGTGGATGGCGATGGCGAGAATATTCAGAATTATCAAGAGAGCACCAGGCGAAAAACTGCCAGTGATGTCAGCGTCTCCAACGCTTGCGCTGTAACCCCTGCTGGAATTCAAGTTTTCTACCGCGATGAGTCTCAAGGAATAATTCTTGGCGCAGCTCTAACTAAAAGTGGCTGGATATATGAAATTGTTGATGGAGACCGGCAGAGCGAAGGCCGAACAACTGGGGATGTTGGATTTTCTCTAAGCGCAGTAGCAAGCGGGAAGAGTGTTTATCTGATTTATGATTCAGTACTAACACTTTCCTCAAGTAACGTTGCTACTCAAGGTGAAGTAAGACTTGCTAAGCGCAACTCCATATTTCCTGAAGATTGGAGATATAGCACCCTTGATGGCCCAGATAATGGTGTTGCAGTTGCTGGTTATGATGTTTCAATAAGTAATTCCGCAAATAGAATTGCAGCAGCATGGCTTGCTGCTAGCGGTATCCGTCTACCTAACGCTGATGAAGTTCGCTTTCTTATAGTCGATGAGGATGAATTTCCCAGTCGATTATCTCCTGAAAAGCATGGAACCCCTGGATCTCCACTTTTGATTGATAACAAAGGATTACTCTTTGGATGCCAAGAGCGCCTCTGTTCAGTTGGCTCATTTAGCTCAACGCCTAAATTAAGCAATGGCGCTATCCTAAATAACGTTAAGGATAGCGCCATAGTCACAATAAATAAGGTCCGCTATGCGGTGACCTCAATTTCCAAGAAGTTAGTTCTGGTGAAGCTTTAGAGCTACTTCTTGTTTCTGCGCTGAATACGAGTCTTCTTTAGAAGTTTTTTATGCTTCTTCTTAGCCATGCGCTTGCGGCGCTTTTTGACTACTGATCCCATGATCACCCCTTAAGTGGTTTAAGCTGAGTTAGTTTATGGTACTGCTTCAATAACTTCTAAACAGTGCTTTGAATCCAATTTGTAAGGCTTGGCTTTATATTTTCTTGACTTGCCCATTTCATGAGATTTTCAATTCCCTCTTCTAAATCAGTAAATTTCAATTCTCCAAGAATTGACTTTAGATAAGAGTTATCTGCCATAGTGATTCGTGAGTCCAGCTTACTTTCCTCCCCTCTAGCTAAATCTATTTGATGACTTCCTCTCTTTGAAATGAGGTCTATCAGGTAATTCATCTCTAAGGGGCGGCTTCCTCCAATATTAACAATGTCATTGAATTTTTCGTCTTGCCCTGTTAGGTCTCTCAATAAAGCGATGGTGTTTGAAACTACATCATCAATATAAGTGAAATCCCTTTTTATTGTTCCATCACCAAAGAGAGTGAATTTTCCCTGTCCTAGAGCAGCCGCAGCTATTCTGAAATATGCCATATCTGGCCTACCCCATGGTCCATAAACTGTGAAATATCGAAGCCCACGAAAGCGTAAATTGCTTGACCTGGCTCGTATTTCTGCAAATAGTTCGTTACTCAATTTCGTTACGCCGTAAAGACTCTTTGGCCTTAATGAAATGGAAGCTTCCTTATAAGGCGTAGGGGTGGAATCTCCATAAACACTTGATGAGGATGCGTAGACAATCCCCTTTACTTTATTTTCGATAGACGACCTAGTGATGTTCTGAAACCCAGCTACATTTGCTGAAATATAAGAATCGGAATCTTTAAGGCTCAACCTGACGCCTGCTTGAGCTGCTAGGTGGATTATATAATCTGGCCTAATTCCTGAAATCATCTCACTTACCTGCTTAAAATCAGAAATATCACATGAGATTACATCAGAACCTTTAGTAAGACCTAGGTATTCAAGTCTTAGATCTTTATATTCGACTGAATAGTAAGAGGAGAAGTTATCAATACCAAAAACATCTGGTTCTAATTCCTTGAGTCTTTTTAATACATGGCTACCGACGAAGCCAGCAGCACCAGTGACAAGAATCTTCACTATAAGCCCATTAACTCTGCTTGAGTGAGAAATTCAGGATGATTGCGCTTGAGCTCCGCAAAAGTTCCTACTCCTTTAACTATGCCTTTTTCCATAAAATAAATTCTGTCTGCACTCACTACTGTAGACAAGCGATGAGCGATAACAATTAAGGTAACCTGGCCTTTTAATCCTCTTAACGATTCAGAAATCTCAGATTCCGTAATCCCATCTAGAGAACTGGTGGCTTCATCAAGGATTAGTAACTTTGGATTTGTTATCAAAGCTCTCGCAATTCCAAGTCTCTGTCTTTGCCCACCACTTAAACGAGTTCCTCGATCGCCAACATGGGTTATCAGGTGGTTCGGTAAAGACTTAACAAAATCATCTAACCGCGCTATTTTTAGGCTTTCCCAGCAATATTCATCTGAAATTTCATCTATAGGATATCCAAGACACAAGTTCTCTTTAATCGTACCGTTTATTACAGGGCTATCTTGTGGAACATACGAGACGGCTCCTGGCCACATTGAAAAAGTAGACCTTGGTTGCATGCCAGATATTTTGACGGTGCCTTCTTGTGGGTCCAAAGCTCCTAGCACTACATCCAAAAGAGTAGTTTTTCCTGCTCCAGAACCACCAACAATTGCTACAAACTCCCCTGGTAGCGTTTTAAAATCAACTTTGTTTAATACTTCAACATTTGCTTCGTATGAGAAAGTAATGTTTGAAGCGCTAACCTCAGGCTTGAATTGTGAGTGGCTCCTGTTGAATCCCTTAACTTCAATAGTTTCTAATGGAATTTCAGAGAGCTCCTCTATAAGCAATATGGTTGGCCTAGCCTGAGCTAGGGCACCCTTTATTCCAAGTGCTCCCTGTTGTAACCTCAAGATTGCAGGAATCATTCTTGTACTAGCTGCTATGAAAATGGTTATTGTCGCGATTGCCCTAAAAGCTGTACTTGTGGAGAACTGGTGAAAAGCCAAAAGTAAGGAGCTGACCACAAGAGTTATTTCTAAAACGTACTTACTGATATTTCCCATGAACCCCATAGTTGCGATGCCGTCAGCTAGCTTGTGTCTAAGGCCCCCGATTTGTTGCGCATAGAAGCCTCGTCTATCGCGAACTAGAAGTTCTCGATAAGAATTGATTGCTTCAAAAATCCTTTGTGAGCTCTCAATATTTAATGCTCCTTGCTCCTCCCCAAGTCTCTGCATTTTTTTGTGCATGGCTCGATACAGAAAAAGAGATAGAAATCCAAAGATTAAGCCTGTGCCTATCGCTGATATGGGGTCAATAAAAAATAATCCTACACTCATGACTGATAACAAAGTAATATCGGATATTAATGATACTGACACTCCAATTACGCCAACCATAATTGAATTGACCCCTGAGGTGAGGGCAAAAATTGAAGTTTGGGCTGATCTTCGATTGACCGTTGCTAATGGTGTCGTGAAATACCTTGTTATTAAGTTAGATGACATCACAGCCGCTCTTCTTGCCATAAAAAACAAAGTCTTTCTAACAAGAAATAGAGACAAGATAGTTTTTGATATGAGCAAAAGCGCGGCTGTGAGTCCAACAACAATAACTTGAGACTCGAACCCAAGATCATCTATTTGTAGGATTCTAAGAGCTGTCAATACGCGATCACCGGTTTGCCCATTGCTTAAACCCGTAATCGATAGAGAGCCTATTACCCCGATAAGTAGAACTCCAAACAGATCAAGGATTGCAAGAAATAAGGTTATGATCGTGGCAGCAAATAATAGAAAACGGTCACGCCTTGATAACAATTTTAATGGGAGAGCTATGGAACGTTTCTTTAGCGAAGAAAAGGGCCAAACATCATATATACGCACTTTTACCTCACCACATCCCAAAGAGCCGATTTCTCTAGCGTCTGTATTGTACAGTCTTCACTGTGAAACTTATCGTTGTTAATTACTCTATGAGCCCCAAAAGTCTTATTTTTTCGCACCAAAGAGAGGTAGTACTTGCATTAGCACCCTTCTTTGAAGCGGTTGATGTATTTACAACGGAAACCAGCTCGGAGTCTCTACCAAATAACGTGAAAGTCTTTCTTGTCCCGTGGAAGCCGCAATCGCCTATACGAAATATAGTAACTATTCTAAAGTTTCTTTATCCTGCAATATACAGAGGTCGTTCCTCTGTTCTCTTCAGTCATATGACGGATATCCATGCGGCAATAGTTGCGCCATTAACTTGGCTTCTTCAGATGCGACACATACTTTGGTATGCACATGCGAAAAACTCCAGATATTTGATTTGGGCGTCTTTCTTTGTAACTAAGATTGTTTCTTCTACACCTGGATCTTGTAATTTAAATTTGAACAAGAAAAAAATTGTATATATAAATCAAGGAATAAGTGGAAAACATTTTCCTTATCATAAACGATCACGTAAGGATTTTCATAACATTTTATACTACGGAAGGTTAGACCCATCAAAAAATATTCATTTGTTTCCTGAACTTATAGATGAGCTCAATCGTTCTCAAAAAACCTATAGGCTTGATATATTCGGAAAACCTGGAAATGTAGCGGCTGAGAAGTATCTTGAGAAAGTAGCCGCGGTTCAAGAGGGTAAAAGTCAGGAATTGCCAATCACCTTTAATGGTCCTATCGCGAGAGATTTGATTTCAGATATCGCTGAACAATATGGTGCTTTTCTTAATCTCTTTAGTGGGTCCCTAGATAAAACCTTAATTGAGGCTACTCTGATGGGGATGCCTGTTGTAACATGGAATAAAGAATATTGTTCACAATTTGGTACATGGAGTGGAGTATCCGTAAGTGAAGATTTAGAATTCATTATCCAAGAATTTAGATCAATCGACTCATTTAAGGCTACTGAATTGAATGAAGAAATAAACAAGCGTTTGCATATAGCCAACATGGGACACACACTTGAAGGTTGGATAAATCGACTTATTGGCATACTTAGAGAAGGTGTCTCGGAGTGAATTACTCTATCTTGCATGTTATAACGACAATCGATCTTGGGGGGGCTGAGAAGCAGTTGTTAACTTTGTCCACTTGTCAGCGAAAAGCAGGATTTGAGGTTGAAGTTATTTTCCTTAAGGATAAACCAACACTTTTAGATAGTTTTTTAGAATCAGGCGTTAAAGTTGATTTGGATTTCGCAGAATCTGGGTTCTGCAAGCAATACTTTAGACTCAAGAAAAGGAATGTGCAAGAAAATCTTGTTGTTCACGCACATCTACCTAGGGCTGAACTGCTTTGTGCACTAGCATTAAAGCCCAAGAGTTTTGTTGTAACTCGCCATAATAGTGAACCTTTCTTTCCAAAAGGCCCAAAGGTGCTCTCCAAATTACTATCAAGATTTGTTTTAAGAAAATCTTTTGCATCGATATCTATATCAAAAGCAGTTGAAATTTACTTGAAGAATTCTGGGGAAATATGTAGTTTAGAAACTAACTCTGTGATCTACTACGGGTTGAGGGATACTTCTATTTCCTCGAAAGAAATAGCAGAGAATAGAGTTATGGCAATCCAAATCGGCACGGTCTCCCGACTTGCCCCTCAAAAAAATCTTCCTCTATTGCTAAGTGCGCTTCAAGAACTTAACTCAATGGGTTCATCTCGTTATGAGCTCTCAGTAGTAGGTGTAGGCCCGCTTAAGAAAGAGCTTCAGTCGCTCGCGATGGAGCTGGGAGTCGGGAATGCTGTGTTTTGGAAGGGCCAGTCTAAGGACGTATTGGCTTTCTATCGTTCGTTAGATTTGTTTGTCTTGCCTTCAGATTATGAAGGGTTCGGACTAGTTTTATTGGAAGCGATGTCGCAAGGCATCCCTGTGATTGCCAGAAGAGTTTCGGCCATTCCAGAGGTGCTAGGCGACAAACATCCTGGCCTTGTAGATACGAACAATCCAAGTGATCTAGCTCAAAAAATACAAAAAATGTCGGAGGACCGAGAGACACTAAATAGTTGCCTTCGGTACCAAGCTAAACGCATACAAGAATTCTCCATTCAAAAGACTCAAAAAGCCCATGAAAGAGTTTACATGACTCTTTTCGAGCAAAGAGGATGAAAATTTCAAAGTGAGCCAGCTCTATCGCTTTCTTCCCACACTGAGAATCCATTCTTGGGGAGGATTTGGATCACAATTGTTCACAGCCTATTTGATTCTAAAAGTACAGAAACGATACCCCGGTAGACGAATTAAGGTGATTCTTCATACATCGGGAGTCACCAGAAGAGTTTCAGAACTTGACTTTAAAATTCTGAATGTGAAAGAAATTCAAGTCGATGATTTTAATAACCTAAAGATGAACCACACGGGTAGAAAACTATCTCAACAGATTTCAAGAAATACTATTCACTCTTTTAAGCATCGCCTATTCCTAATTTTAGTGTGGCTACGCTTCATTCAAACGGCAGATACCGAAGACTCATTTAAATTATTTTCATTCTGGACTCTTGCCCTTAGAGGGCATTACACCAAGTTAATTCTGGAGAAGCCACTAGTTCAGGCGCTTTACGAAGCGTTATTTTTTTTAAATCCCAAAGTATCAACTATGAATCCAGATTTGGTTATTCACTATAGATTAGGGGATTTGCTGCGCTTAAATGATAAACGTCCAATAAGCGTAGAAAGGGTTGAAGGAGTCCTTGAAAAATTCGAAATGAACTCAAGACCTGCGGTTCTACTTTCGGATAGCAGCAAACAGGAAGTGGCTAAATTTCTTGAGGCCTCAAAACTTTTGAAATTTTCCATACCTGTAAACGATACTCCCATCACAACTTTGAAGTTATGCATTCAAGCAAAGAATTTTATAGGTACCAGCGCGAAAATATCACTTTGGGCAGCAATTTTTCGTTTTTTTATACTTAACAAGGATAGTTTCTTGCCAAGAGAACTATATTGGTCTCATTCAACTGGTTTAGATATTGAATGGTACTGAAGTATCTGAAAGTAACTTTTTAAACTCTCTAAACTCTTAGTTACAGCTTTGATTCAACCCTTCGTTTTCCTTTGAATTTTATTGAGGTTATCTGTGTTGTATTGGAACTGTATAATTAAGGCGTGCAAAAACATCTCATTGCTTTTTCGCTTTACGGAAACAATCCACGTTATCTAGTCGGTGCATTAAGGAACGCGGAGATTGCTTTGAATCACTTGGTTTGCTACCAGCTTCGCTTTTACTGCTCCAAGCATCTAGACCGGGGCTTCCTTAAGAAACTTGAGTCGTTTCCAAATGTAGAGGTAGTAATTGTCGAAGACAATATCGACTCAAATGGTATGTTCTGGCGATTTACAGCATTAGAAAATAAAGAAGGTTTCGCGTCCGTATTGATTAGGGATGTTGATTCAAGATTATCAAAACGAGAGTTATTAGCTCATAACGACTTTATGTATGGAAATAAACATTTCCATATCATGAAGGATCATGAGACGGGACACTCAAGAAATATTCTTGGAGGACTTTTTTCCTGTAAGGGAAGGTGGGGCTCTTTCATTCCAAAATTCTCAAAGCATTTTAGACATTCTGGGCAATATGGTGCTGACATGGCATTTCTTGATAGATACATTTATCCAATCATTAAGTGGGACGCCCTAGTCCATGACTCAACAGGCAAAACTAGGGTACCCTTCACAAGCACAGTTAAAGAATTCCCTTCCAAAAAAACTTGGAGATTGGATATGGTTGGCGCGGCTGTCGACGAAAACGAACAATTTGTCTACGCTGATGACATTCAAGTAAGTTATTTGGAATTAGGAAGGAACCAATTTCAAAGTGATTGGACTAGATAGAACTTCTTCTAGCTACGCTCAAAGACTGAAGGAGTGGTAAATACTCTTTTTATGTCTTGAACTAAAGATTCAATCGGGGCTGTATTCTGAACTAGCGGTTCGCTAAAAATGCGTTCATAATCATCATCTGAGAGATTACCAGCTACATGTGCGAATTCTGCTAACGAATCAAAGTTAGCAAGGTTTAAGTATGCAGCCTTGTTAAAGACTTTATCTTCTCTCGTGTCGCCCCAATATAGAGGGATTGCCCCACAGGCATAGCCATGAACTAGTTTTTCTGTAATGTAGCCTGGGAAGAGATCATTCTCAAAACAAATAACAAATTTGTACTGTGATGTAACTGAACTCTTATCTTTAATGGGGCGCCCTACAGCAGTGCCAAAGACATCAACTTCCCCAAATTTACGCAATTCCTTAATAAATCTAAGTCTAGTATTGTGATTATTGCCTATAAAAGCACATGCTAATTTGCTTTTACGATCTATAGACTTTAAACTCCTATGCTCAGCTAATGCTTGTAAATTAATTCTTTTTCCCAACAACGGATCTAGCCAAGAAGGATGTTCTGTTAGTAAAAGATAGCTAATTGGACCGTAGATATTAGTCTTACTGTAATTATCTCTATCGAAACTTATTGTTGCATCATAATCGAATCCAAATGGAGGCCTTATGTTTTCTCCACTAAACCAAACTCGCCTTTTATATCCAGTAGTTTGAGGCGGATTGCGCATATCGTATTTGACTGCAACATCTTTATTCAAGCCTCCATGTATGAAGTTATGACCCGTGAAATTTTGAATTTGCTGAATCATTTTCTGCCTATATCTGCTGAGAAAGCTTGGTAACTCGGAAAACACACCTACAATTTCTACATCGACTCTCTTTTTTTTATCGTCTATGAATTCTATATCCGTTTCTAAGATTCGCTTCAAATTTCTAGCAAAGTAGCCACCGGTGTAGTCAATGTCTCTTGGGAGCCATATCTGTCTAACGCGAAGTGTGGAGAACATGGAGAGCATTAAACCAGAGGAAAACATTTTTTCTATGCTTCTTCGCCTACGATAGAACCTAAGATTCGGCAAATCCATGTAAAAAGTAAACAAAATAGCCTGGATTTATTGATGCTCTCTGGTTGACCCAAAACGCTTGGAACTCCCTAAGGTGACTTAGATTTAAATTAGGTCATGGAAAAAGGAGATGGCCTCAATCTAGTTGTTGATAAAGCGGCAAATGTGTCTGTTAATATTTGAGGGATTTAATGAGAAGGGAACCTCTTTTGCCTCTATTAGTTCTTCATCACTTGGGCCTTGGCGACCACCTAATTTGTTCTGGACTATATAGGCAGCTTTCCAGAGAATACAGTCGTATTTTTTTTGTTGTTAAAAAGCACAATTTTCAATCTGTAAAAGACCTCCTAGTCGACACATCTGGGATTACCATTTTCCCACTTCCAAACCGAATTGCCGACAGAGTCCAAAGATACTTGAAGGTTTTAGCACGAGCCTCAAAATTTCCTCATTTAGGATTAGGCTATTTCGGTTCGGACTTTCTTATCCCAGGAGAAAACATAAAATTTGATGAAAATTTTTATCGACAAGCTAGTGTAGATTTCCTCCATAGATGGGAGTCGTTTCAAATATCGCGAAATACTGATCGAGAGAAGAAAGTTTTTGAAACATACAGTGTAAAAAAGGGGGGGTATGTGTTCCTACATGAAGATGTGCACCGTGGATTTGTAATCGACCGTTCACTTATTAATACAACACTCCCAATTGTATCCCCTAAAACAAATTCGCACTATAGGTTTGTTGACTACTTAATGTTGATTGAAAATGCCGCCGAAATACACTGTATAGAAAGTTCGTTCGCGGCTTTAATCGAAGGTATGCAAATCAACGTCCCTAAGATAGCGCATCGCTATTCTCGCCCTGAGGCAAAATCTAACCCGCGGATGGAGTTTACCTATAACGCAGCGTGGAAGATTGAGAATTAAGTCATGAGGGTTTTGATTAATAATTCAGGATTGGGAAGCAGACTAGGAGAGGATAACCTCAAGCTGTGAATATTTTAAGTTTTCTTACTGAAGAAATCTTTTTTAGTCTCCAATAACCCATATTTAACGCATTAATTCAAAGCACCATTGCTTTTTTTAAAAAAGATAAAAGATTAGGCTGTGTTATGCTTTGTAGCAATAAACTAATGTTGGGTTTGAGTAACTCACGCGAGTCCATCTCAGTCCAAAAATCAACACAGATAGAAATCAGCTTAGTCTTGCGTTTTCCGAAGAGCCAGATCCGCCTCTTACTAGAAACCTTATCCAGGCAATCTTCATTTCCGACGCAGCTTGTACAACTACTGATTGAGTCTGCCGTTTTTTCTCGAGAACTTTAGACATTTTATGTTTAATCTAAAACTTGCCAATCTCTCCGATACCCTACCTCGTGTCGGTAACTACTCTTTGCTTCAGGCCTAGCATATCTATGAGCAAATAAATGTTGATTCGTAGCCGTAAGTTGATCAATAAAAATACTAAAAGAGCTTTCAATGCAGTGAACTTCGCTGGCACCCTCAATCAAACTCCTATAATCAAAAATACTAAATTTTAAAGTAGGATCTGGCTGCACTATCTCGAACTTCGACTGAATAAAACTCTTGTTAATAACAAATCCTCTAGCCTTATCCTCGTGTAGAAAAATATAAGGTTTTAAGCTTTTCCCCCTAAAGTGTTGCACGATGGCAGATTCTTTGCTTTCTATTCTAGTGTAGTTGAAATTTGACCATCGTTTTTCTAGAGGAATTTTTGCCTGGTAATAAAATGCCTCATCTAATTTCAAGTAATCTAAAGACGGATACTCTGGGTAAAATCTTCCTAAACGCACAACATCATAGTCGAGATATTTGGCATAATTTACGATAAAACGTTGTTGGCGGTACACATAACTTGGGTACAGTGGGATAAGTTTAACGTTCGATAAATCTCCTAGCATCTGTCTTATGGTGAAAAAGTACTTTGTTACTACAGGAACTACAAGTCGCTCATGGGTTTGAGCGTACTCTCTATATATACCACCACACATAAGGTGATCACCCAAGCCTTGGTGGCACACAAAGATACAATTATTAATTTTTATACTCCAAAGTCATACATCCAATTAAATCACACAATTTGGAATAATAAATACTTCATTCATTTATATTTTTGGGCGACAATAATTCTTCCTAATCCTACGAAGTCTTCTCCCAAAACCTATCTTCAGCTTTTTTAAAAGGTTTGGTGCTACATAATTAGAAAATGCTTTGTCATAATCTTGATTGATAGAGATTCTTGGAGGCATTTTCATAGGAAACTCGAATGAGTGGGCAAGTACATTAGCTAGAGGAGAATTTCCACGAGAATGTGTGGCGTCGGAACGGTTAAACCCTATATTTGTGACAAGATTTACAGCAGGAACTATTGAAAGAAGTTCATTGTAAAAAGAAGTAGGTATGGCTTGGGTGTCCCAAGTTCCTTTAGTTGCAATTACAACATTTAATTTATTTGTCCAATACAAGTATTCTCGTCTACTTCTAAACTGCTTCTTAAAGCTCGGATGGTTCCAAAAAGACAAGAATGAAGCAAGTTCCCCATCGTAATATTTATTCCATTTTTTGCTCCAGGATGCCCATCCCCAAAACCCTGGGTATCTAGAGAAGTAAAAACTAACTGAATCGCTTTTTATAGATTTTTTTGAAGTAAACACATTTGTTCCTGAGATTAGCCATACTTTGTCATCTCCGCTGTACCACTCTAGAAGCTCTTGGCAGTATTTAAAAAACGATATGTCTGGCAATGTATCATCTTCCAGAAAGATACACGTTTCGGTTCTGGAAAAAATGTTTCTGATTCCCTCTGTTATATTTCTATATATACCAACATTGTAATCTCTGTAAATCTCAATCGTCTCACCTACATTTGGTAAATTTTTACAAAGATTTCGGCATTCCGTTACTTTTTCTTGATCCCCGAATCTTTGTGAATTTGGTCCATCACTGACTAGAAAAAGTTTTGGGATATATATTTCCGTTAGTCGATTAAGAATAATCTTAAGTAGGTCGGGACGATTGTAAAAGAAAATACCAACTGGTGTATGTAGCTTGAATTCTGCGCTTTTTCCTTTGGGATCGACGTACTTAGTCATGAATAAATTGTAGCGGTTGGACAAATTTAGTTGGTAAGTGAGGGTTATTGTCCGCTTTGTTTCTAAGTTCTTTCAAACTGGATTTTCCCGAAACGAAATCAAGCTTCCTACATCTTATCTTGCTGGACTTTAAATAGAAGAAGATTTATTCCTTTTTTCAAAGATTGCATAGCCACTTCTAAGGTTCTAATTTCCGGCATAAATCCGGTAGCCTCCTAACCTCACAAGGAAATGATTAGTCTCATAACACTTATTTGAATTGATATAATCCAAGACTAGAAAGGTTGCTCCGTATAGCAATTTCACTTCTGAGGGATAGAAGTACATGATTGTCGACCCATATCCAGCTCGGTTGCATCTAGAACTGCATCCAAGCGTGAGCTTGAATGACGATCACCGTGACTACTGTCTGCATCGGTAGGGCTCAGTACTCTTTGCAGGTTATTCATAAGGATAAGCTCAGAAACTTCCTTATCGACAAATCGCTGATAGCTAATAATCTCCAGCGCATTGAAGTTACCAAAATGCAGGGGTATAGCTTGTTTAACTATAGGAATTCGATCGAGCCGCCCGCAGGAATCGAACCCGCGACCTTCGCTTTACGAGTGCGAGAAATTGCAGTCCTGAGCGTGCCCTAACGTTTCATATAGCCCACCTTTGAGCGTAGTTAGTGCCTATAAGTACCTAGTAAATCCTCTAGGTGTTAGGTAGGTGTTAGGAAATTGTTAGGTAAATCTAAAAAACTAAATAAATAAACACGTTCAGGACTGAAATCACGCGTAAAAGAGAGCCACCCGTGAGAATTGAACTCACGACCTTCGCTTTACGAGAGCGACGCTCTACCGACTGAGCTAGGGCGGCGATGCTTTAAAGCTTCAAGCTTTGTAAGAATTAATCCAAGCGTACAACGCCATTAGGCGTTGCTAGGTGAACAGCTACGAGCCCGGTTTCTCCATCATTTACCGCTGGATCAACCCACTGGATTTCAACACCATCAAAAGCTTTTGAAAGATCTGAACCAAGCCACTCTTCAATTGTCTTTTCATCACCTGAGATCTCAATTTTTACAATCTCAGCAACTGCCTTGCCATCCGTTGATGGGTGATCACTAGACATCCATTGGATAAAAAATGGGAGCTGAGAGTCATTAAGAGTTCCAAGAACTCCAAGTTGCTTCCACTTTAGCTCGCTTCCATCAGGGCGCTTTCTTGAACCATCAATGGCTTGCCTTCCAAGGCGGTTCTCAATTGGCGAGAGATCATCTGTTGAAACTACCCAAGTAAGCCAGCCCCCGCCTTCATTAGCGCGCTGTGAAACTACGCGACCAAATGCTGAAGCATCAGCTGCTGGATGATCCAAAGGACAGACAACTTCAAGATAGTGACCATTCTTAAGAGCGAGGGTGAAGTTGCGAGTTCCAAATCTTGGATGAATTCCGCCATCGGTAAAGGCTGAACCAATTCGAGAACCAATCCTTTGAACGACATCTACTAGTTGATCATGAGTTGCTGCATAAGAGATATGGTCTAGGCGCATGTGCCGATAATGCCGAAAGCTACTTCAAAGCGCAAAACAGAGCCTCAAGGGTAGAAAGGGGGGCTGAGTTACGCCCAAGGTTTATCCGGGCCTCTAGTAACGCTTCAATCCGCTCAATACTGCGCTTAGGAGTAGTTGTGCTGGCAAATTCTGAGACCTCGGCCTTCAAATCAATATTTAGAATCTCATCGCTCCCGCTTTGAGTTACTAAAACATCACGGTAGATAGTGGCAATATCTAAAAGAGCGCTATCTAGGTTGTCTCGAATCGACCTAGTTGCAGCTGACTTCTGTTCTTTTTCCAAATCTTTAATTGCTTTTGAGCCCCCGGAGACAAGTGAGCGCCCTGTTCCTTGATAGGCATCTTGTAATTGCTTTAGCTCTTTACTATCTCGCTCCGAATTTTCACTCTCAGCTTGTTCTTGAGCAATATCCAAAAGGCGCGAGGCTGCTTTAAAACAGGAATCGATATCTTTTAATGAGAAAGCTAGAGAAAGTATCTGCTTTCTTCTTGATTGAGCATCTTGATTTGTGGCAATAAATCGAGCGCGTCCAATATGTCCTTGGGAAACTCGAGCTGCAAAAGCTGCAGTCTTTGAATCAACGCTCGTATTTGCTAGAAGAAATTCTTCAACACTTGCCTTTGATGGAGTTCGCAGTTGAAGATGCCTACATCTGGATCTAATAGTTACTGATACATCAGTTAAGGTCGGAGCACACAAGAGCCAAAGTGTATGAGTCTCTGGTTCTTCAATCGTCTTTAATAGTGCATTGGCTGCAGTCTCAGTTAATCTATCAGCATCTTCAATAATAACAATTCGCCAAGAACCAACTGATGGTGACCAAGCAGATCTTGCTATCAATTCCCGAACCTCTTCGGCTTTTATTGATAATCCGGTGGGATTAAATCTCTCAACATCAATATGGGTGCCAGCAAGAACTGTCTGGCAATCTCTACATGAACCACAACCACTTTCACTGCAGACCAGAGCTGCAGCAAAAGCTATGGCAGCATTTGATCGACCAGAACCGGGCGGCCCGACAAAGAGCCAGGAGTGGACCATTTGTTGTGAAGAACTTCCGCTCTTTGCAGCGTTAATTGCTAATTTGAGTCTCTCAACTACCTCGTTCTGGCCTACCAGTGAATCAAAAACGCTCATTATCGCTTCTTTGATAGTTCAGTAATTCGAGATGTTATCTCTTGGTGAATTTCAATAATTGGTTTTCTGGCATCTATGACTAGGTATCGTTCAGGATCTACTGATGCTAACTGCAGATACTCTTGTCTGACTCTATTGTGAAAATCAATTGATTCACTCTCTAATCGATCGGCGCTCTTTATTCGCGATAGTCCAATATCGGCTGGTTGATCCAAGATAATTGTTAGCGTTGGAAAAAGAGATTCTGTTGCCCAGCGATTAATACGAGCTACTTCATTTGGTGACAAGATCCGACCAGCTCCTTGATAGGCAATGGAGGAGTCAAAGTATCGGTCGGTAATGACAACATCCCCGCGCTCAAGGGCTGGACGTATGAGTGAATAAACATGGTGAGCTCTATCTGCTGCATATAAAAGTGCCTCAGATCTTGGTGAGATATCTCCAGTGTCATTATCAAGAAGTATCTTTCTTAAATTTTTACCTAAATCTGTGCCGCCAGGCTCCCTACTTAGAACTACAGATTTGCCCTCATTTTCAAACCACTCTTTTAATAACTTGGATTGAGTCGATTTGCCAGACCCCTCTCCTCCTTCAAAAGATATAAAGAGTCCATC
>Ga0315899_10001739_pt1 | contig 24692 bp, 19 predicted proteins | sample LakEriMetagenome_2_FD_203518 | JGI IMG/M metagenome (GOLD analysis project Ga0315899, IMG submission 203518) | Freshwater fungal communities from buoy surface, Lake Erie, Ohio, United States - Buoy 4 MA112 | ecosystem: Environmental > Aquatic > Freshwater > Lake | place: USA: Lake Erie, Ohio... | reverse complement strand
GATTATCACCCCAAATCAATTCCCGCTCCTTACAACCACAGCAACATTGACAGCGACGAGGTGTTGTATTACGTCGACGGTGATTTCATGAGTCGCAACCATGTCGAGAAGGGATACATTTCCCTTCATCCCGGAGGCATTCCACACGGTCCGCACCCCGGCGCTGCAGAACGCAGCATTGGGCAAAAGGAAACGCAGGAATTGGCGGTCATGGTTGACACCTTCCGTCCACTGAAAGTGACTGCAGCCGCCCTGGGAATTTCCGATGACTCTTACAAAACAAGTTGGTTAGAATAAAAGCAAGCTAATTTTGAACCTATGAAAACCGATACCTCTTCACCCGAATTAGACAAAGTTGTATCCGACGCGGCGGATTTTCTGCCGCTGTTGGGCACTGACTACATTGAATTGTACGTAGGCAATGCCAAACAAGCGGCATACTACTACATAAGCGCCTGGGGTTTCCAGCCACTTGCCTATTGTGGGTTAGAAACCGGCGTGAAAGACCGAGTATCCTACGTGCTGCAACAAGATAAAATTCGTCTGGTACTTACCTCTTCCCTTCAACCCGATGGCCCGATCAATGCGCACGTTAACGCACATGGAGATGGCGTAAAAGTGATTGCACTCTGGGTAGATGATGCCACTAAAAGCTGGGAAGAAACCACATCGCGCGGCGGTGAAAGCTGCCTGAAACCGGAAACACATATTGATGATCATGGCAGTGTAGTGCTTTCAGGCATTCACACCTACGGCGAAACACTGCACGTTTTTGTTGAACGAAAAAACTACACCGGTGTCTTTTTACCGGGCTACAAGCCTTGGAATCCTTCATACCGCGCTGCAGAGTTGGGATTGAAATTCGTTGATCACATGGTGGGCAATGTTGGCTGGAATGAAATGAACCACTGGTGTGAGTTTTACGCCAAGGTGATGGGTTTTGCTCAATTGGTATCGTTCGACGACAAGGATATCAGCACGGAATACACCGCGCTGATGAGTAAGGTAATGAGTAATGGTAACGGTCGCATCAAATTCCCGATTAACGAGCCGGCTACCGGAAAGAAAAAGTCTCAAATCGAAGAGTACATCGATTTCTATCATGGGGCAGGCGTTCAACACATCGCTGTGGCCACCGATAACATCATCGAAACCGTTACCGCGTTAAAAAACCGCGGGGTTGAGTTTTTACATGTGCCGGAAACGTATTACAACGACGTTTTGGACCGTGTCGGCAAGATTGATGAAGATTTAGCGCCACTAAAGAAGCTGGGCATTCTAATTGACCGTGACGACGAAGGATACCTCTTGCAGATCTTCACCAAACCGGTACTGGATCGTCCGACTATGTTCTTCGAAATCATTCAGCGCAAAGGGGCGAAGAGCTTCGGAAAAGGGAATTTCAAGGCCCTTTTCGAGGCGATCGAACGTGAGCAAGAATTGCGCGGAACACTCTAACAAACTACATGTTAACTGAGCGGCAGACGGTGCGTGAGCATTTCTGCCGCTTTTTTCATTTCGAACGACCTTACTCATCGTCTGTACAGTCTCCCGTGTTAATTTCGCGCCCGCATGAATACAACGGTGACTTTGAGTTATGTGATGATTGCAACGCTGCTGCTTGTGGCGGTTGCTTGTTTGGTGGCCGATAGCGCTGAACAATGGCTGCCGGGTAATCGCCGGTATGTGATGGCAGGAGTCCTCACGGTGTATTCCGGTATTCGTTGGTATCGGCTGCGGGCATTTCAAAAAAAGCTATTGCATGAACAAGACTAACACATTGCTCAAATCGCTGGTTGTTGGATTGCTCGTTTCTATCATGGGCTGTAACATCGCGCAGGACAAGAATGAGGAGACCATCACTTCCGGGACGTTGCGCATCGCCGTTGACGAATCCTATTCCCTCTTGATGGAAACTCAGGTTTTCACTTACACGCATCTCAACAAATACGCATCGATATCATCACAAATCGCCCCTGAGCGTGATGTTTTCACTGCACTGCTTGCAGACAGCGTTCAAGCTGCAGTGGTAGGTCGTCCGCTCACGGATGAAGAACTGGCCTTTTTCAAAAGCAAACAACGCATACCGGAAAGCATTTTGATTGCACGGGATGGAATTGCGTTGGTGGTTCACCCGGAGCACGCGGATTCCGTCATACACCTCGATAAAGTAAAAGGGATTTTTACCGGCACAGACAGTCTCTGGAGTCAGGTGCAGCCAGGCGGTTCAGCAACGAAAATAAACGTTGTTTTTGACAATCAGGGATCATGCAATGCTCGTTCGTTGCGCGAGAAATTTGGTATTGAAACCTTCCCGTCGTGGTGTTTTTCAGAAGAAACAACTGAGCGCGTGATTAATTACGTCAACACACACCCGAACGCCATTGGTGTTATTTCTCTCAGCTGGATTAGCGACGCAGAAGACAGTACATGCGCGGCCTATCGCAAATTGATTCGACCGCTAGGCATTGTGGATCCAAGCAATGTGATTAAACCGGATCTCGCTCGTCGACCATACCAAGCTTACGTTTTTGATGGAACATATCCTCTGCGCCGCGATGTCTATTACATCCGCACAGGCCTTCGAGGAACGCTTGGCACAGGCTTTGCCAACCACCTCATTGGCGAGAAGGGGCAGCTCATCATTCACAAGATGGGAATGGTAGCTGCCAAAACTCCGAACCGTACCGTAAAAATTGTAGATCAATGAACATGTATAATTTCACCACCATGTATAAATCCTTGTTATTCGTTGTTGTGCTTGCTGCGTGCAGCATAACTCTTTCGGCTCAAACCCGCGCAGAAGCCATTCAAAAAACCCTTAGCGAACGTTTCGAAACAGCTGAGAGTGAACTTAACGCCATCATCGCAAAAGAACCAACTGTGGCCGACAACTATGCCGCAGCAGGCTACAACTACTTCTACTGGGGTGTGAGCGACCAGGATGACGCCAATGATTTGGCAGAAAAAATGGCCTCTGCCGAAAAGTGCTTCCGCAAAGGAATGGAAGTAGCTCCAACCAACCCGCTCAACTATGTCGGACTTGGACAACTTGCTGCTTTCCGTGGTGATGCCGCCACGTTTAGCGCGCAATTCACGAAGGCGGAAGAAATCATGAATACCAAGTCTAACAAGGTAGATAAGCTTATCAAACAACAGGCTTATGTGAAAATGGCTGAAGCCTGTTTGATGGACAACAATGTCCAACTCGACAAAGCACTGGTTTACCTGAATACCGCACTCCCATTTAACGACAAAAACCCTGAAGTCTACATCCAGCTTGGCGACTACTATCGTCTGCGCGATGGTATCAATCAGAGCAACGCCATTGCTCAATACAACAAAGTGCTGGAAATGGACCCCAAATCGACCCGCGCCATACTGCGCAAGGGCATGTTGTACAAGCGTGTGCAGAACTGGGACGAAGGATTGAACTACTACAACGAAGCCATTGCACTTGACCCATCATTTGCACCTGCCTATCGTGAGAAGGCAGAGTTGCTCAAAGACGCCGGGCGCTATCCACAGGCCATTGAGGCCTACGAAGGCTACATGGAGCACAACGACAACTGCCGTGTCGAGCAGCGCTACGCCATGTTCGTTTACCTGGCGAAAGACTATAAGCGAGCGCTTGTTGAATTGGAAAAGGCGCTTCCCTGCAATGACAAGAATGAATACATGTATCGCGTGCTTGGATACACATGCTATGAGACCGGCGATTACGCTAAAGGACTTGAGTACATCAACACGTATTTCACCATGGCCAAAACACACGGCCGCGTGAAAGTATCGGGTAGCGACTACGGACAAAAGGGGAAGCTGCTTTCAAAGTCAGGCCAAGACTCGCTTGCGGTTGAAGTGTTGAAGCAAGCCATTCAAGAAGATCCAACCTACATTGATGGCTATAACGATGTGGCCTCGATACTCACTAAGCAAAAGAAATACGGTGAAGCTGCGAGCTATTATCAAATGAAAATTGAACGGTCAGAAGCACCTGCGCCTTTGGATTATTACTACCTCGGCCAGTCGCGCTACTACAACAAGGAGTACCAATTAGCCGACACTGCGTTTGCCCTGGCTACATCCAAATATCCGGATGCCAACTTCTGGAGAGGTCGATGCAACAATCGTATGGAGGTAAATCCCGATCAACCGGTAGCCGGTTTGGCAAAGCCTCACCATGAGAAGTTTATTCGCCTGGTAGGCGCTGATCCGCGTTCCATTGAGGCCAATAAGAAAAACCTCATAGAAGCGTATAACTACCTCGGAGTTTATTATAGCATCAACAAAAATTACGACTGCAGTAAGGCGGCCTTCAGCAAGACATTGGAACTTGATGCTGCCAACAAGATTGCAACAACGCTTATTGCGGATGAAAATCTCGTCAAAGCAACCGGAACATGTGAATTGATTCCGGCGCAATAACAGCGAATATTCAAACCTTGGAAAGGGCAAAGCTTCGGCTTTGCCTTTTTTCATTTCACGGCCTTTGCAGACGCGAGAATTCTTATCGTTGAACTACATTCGCTGACCTCAATTCGAACAGAACAACTTATGGTTTCCAAAGAAGTAATGGACAAAGCATCGGCATGGCTCGATTCAACTGTGATTGATGCGGACTCAAAAAGTGCTATCCGCGACATGATGGCCAACGATGAAAAGCAGTTGACAGAATGCTTTTACAGTGATCTGGAATTCGGCACCGGCGGACTGCGCGGCCTCATGGGTGTCGGCACCATGCGGATGAATATTTATACGGTCGGCATGGCTACGCAAGGGCTTGCAAACTATATCCTGCAGCAGTTTCCGAACACGGCTTGCAAAGTGGCCATTGCGTATGATTCGCGCAACAATTCACCACTCTTTGCGCAGACCGCGGCCGATGTGCTATCAGCCAATGGAATTGACGTGCATTTATTCTCGGAGTTACGTCCGACACCTTTGCTCTCCTATGCTGTTCGCCATCTACAATGTGTGGCAGGGATTGTAGTCACGGCTTCGCATAATCCGAAAGAGTACAACGGATACAAGGTATACTGGGAAGACGGGGCTCAGGTGTTGCCGCCGCATGACAAAGGCATCATCACGGAAGTACGCAAAGTCACAGGGCCTGACGCTGTCAATTTCGCGGGAGTCTCCTCACGCATTCATGTGATCAATGATGCCGTTGAAACGGCGTACATCGAGGAAGTCAAGAAGTTGATTCATTCAACAAAGGCAATCGCGGAAGCAAAGTCACTCAAAATTGTATACACGTCCATCCATGGTGCAGGCATCACGATGGTGCCCAAAACAATGGAGGCTGTAGGTTTTCGAAACATTCATATCGTCGAATCGCAGGCCATACCTGACGGAAACTTCAGCACGGTACAGTCGCCAAATCCGGAAGAAAAAGAGGCATTGAACCACGCGCTGCAATTAGCAGAGAAGGTTCACGCGGATTTGATCATCGGCACAGATCCTGACACCGACCGTGTCGGCATGGCGATTCGAAATGATGAAGGCACCATGGTATTGCTCAACGGTAATCAGGCCGCTTGTTTGCTCGTGTATTATCAACTCGAGCGCATGAAAGAAAAGCAATTGTTCAACGGCAAGCAGTATATCGCGAAAACGATTGTTACGACCGACTTGCTCGAAGAGATTGCGAAGCTGCATAACGTAAAATGGTACGACACGCTCACGGGATTCAAATACATCGCCGGTGTGATTCGCGAAAAGGAAGGTCTTGAAACCTTCATTGCCGGAGGTGAAGAAAGTTACGGATATTCTGTCGGAGAATTCGTTCGCGATAAGGACGCCGTTTTGTCGTCTGTGGTATTGTGTGAAATCGCAGCTTGGTGCGCAGCTCAGAACCGCACGATGTGGAGCTTGCTCATGGAGATCTACGAACGATGCGGACTGTATCATGAATCATTGCTGTCTGTCACGCTTAAGGGTTTAGATGGATTACAACAAATCCAATCGAAAATGGCGACCCTTCGCAGTGCACCACCCGCTTCATTGGCCGGCTCTCCGGTAGTTGAGCTGCGCGATATTGAACAGCGCACATCTACCGATTTAATCACAGGAACAACACGCCCCATTGATCTTCCGGCATCCAACGTGTTGCAGTTCATTCTTGCAGACGGAAGTAAGATTTCGGCTCGTCCGAGCGGAACAGAACCCAAAATCAAGTTTTATTTCTCGATGAAAGCGACGTTCAAAGGCCCATCGGCTTATGCGGAACAGGTGCGCGAGATGGAAGGTCGCATGAAGCGGATTCAGGTTGAACTAGGAATGGCTTAAGCGCACGCATTGACGCAATACAGCCGCAATATGCTCATCATGATAAGCGCACTTTTTCTGCTGCGCTTATTTCACATTACGGATCCTCCGATTGAGGTTTCGCACAACTGGCGACAGACAACGTCGTTGATGGTGGCCCGCAATTTTCATCAACTTGACAACAACATTCTCTACCCCACCATCGATGAAACCGGCGAGCATCGAGGGGTTGTGGGGATGGAGTTTCCGGCTGTTCCTTACCTCATCCACCTTGTTTCGATTCCACTAGGCTACGACCATTGGTACGGGCGTCTGATTACGTTGCTGATTGTAAGCATTGGGAGCTGGTACTTTTTTGCTTTGCTGCGATTGTATGTGAATGAACGCACAGCCGCAGTGGCAACGGTGGCGTATTGTTTTTCCTCGCTTTTTCATTTGGGGCGAAAAGTCATGCCGGATCCTACAAGCCTTTCCCTCATTCTGATTGCACTCTTCTATGGTTTTACCTTTCTCAAACAAGGCACATGGTGGCGTCTGCTGTGTTATGTGGTTTTCGCTGCGCTTGGCGCATTGATTAAAATTCCGTTCGGTCTTTTCCTGGCGCTTTTGGCCATTCCTTTTTTCGAAAAAACAACCACCAACAAGGCGCGCTTGGCATTGGCTATTGCCTCAGTTCCGGTTTTGTTTGTTACCTGGTGGTGGTATTTCGATTGGAATATGCAGTTAGCCGAGCGCTTTGGACAATGGTATAATTCAGGGAAGCCTCTCGCGCAGGGCGCTTTAGAATTGTGGCAACACCGTACAGAAGTTGTTCAGCGATTCTTTTTTTCAGCCTTTCATTCCTACGTCCTTGGCGCAATAAGCCTCGCAGGATGGATCTACCTGCTGTACCAACGCAACAAATCTATCCTCCTTGTTTCAGCGATTCTTGTTCCGTTGATTGCCCTTTACATGATGAAGTCGGGCAGTCTTTTTTCTCATCACGGTTATTACGCGCTGGTGCTGGTTCCATTCATGGCATTTGTGCTGGCTCAATTTCTAACACAGCTGCCGCGACGATGGGCAGTCATCCTACTTGCCGTTGGTGTGATTGAATCTGTGGCCAATCAGCAACATGATTTCTTCATCAAGCCGCAGGCATTTCATAAGCTTCAACTCGAACAGATCGCCGATGAGGTTTCCGATCCGGATGATTTGGTTGGTTTAGTTTCCAATGCCAACCCCAATGAGTTCTATTTTTTAAATCGCAAAGGATGGTTGATCGACCCCGATGAAACGTCAGCGGCGAACTTGCATGGCCTATTTGAGCGAGGTTGCAAATACGTTTTCATGCCCCGCGAGCGTTACACGTCGGCATTAACATTTAACGTGATCTTCGAAAACGAGCATTACTTGGTGTTTGCCCTCAACTAGTCTTATCTTCGTGTTGAATGAAACGTTGGTTAGGCATAATCATGGTGGGTTGTTACCTGTTGCTCAGCGCGGGGATTCAATTGCACTTGCACTATTGCTGCGGCCAATTATCGGACGTTCACTTTTTCGATCAGACCTCTTGCAATCACTCGGAAGAAGATGATGATCATTGCTGTAAAAAGAACAGTTGCTGTTCGTATGTGCATCTTGATTTCAAAGTAGACGATTCGCATCAACCCACAGCATCGACGGTATATCAGACCGGCATCGTGGAGACAACGCCTTTGGTTCTTTCAGCGCACACACCCTTCGCAGCACATCAATCTTCCTTTTCTTTTCAAGAAGATTCGTCACCGCCTATAGGTCGGCGCTACGTGCTCTTTCACTCGCTTATTCTTTACGCGTAAGTTCTTTTCTCTTGGGCGCAATTGCGCTTCAAGGGAGCGTTCCATCGCAACGCTATCGGGCAGCATCGCGCCATGGGCGATTGTGAAAAACAACCCATTCGAGAAAGACAACTCACCACTGTGACTCGATCAAAACGAACTTCTTCCAGAACAATCTTATACACTTTGTGAAATGAAAAAAGCAATTCTCTTCCTCATCATACTAGCCGGTTCGATTTGCGGCTATGCTCAAAAAACCGACAACAAGCCTGTTACAACTTCCTTTTGGGTTGCCGGCGTTTGCGGCATGTGCGAACAAACGATTGAAGCTGCGCTAGATGCCAAGGGCATCATCAAAGCTGACTTCACCCTTTCTAACAACTTGCTTACAGTGACCTATAAGCCGAAAAAAATCAGCGAGCAACAATTGCATGTCCTTCTTAACGAGGCCGGCTACGACACAGAGAAGAGCACCTGCACAGATGAGCAGTACGCGCGTGTCCACGGCTGTTGCAAGTATCGTGAACTCGAAAAACATTAGGCATATGAAATTGGTTGTTCACCTCCTATTCCTCCTGTTTGCGGGCCAGGCTTTCGCGCAAGGCCTTTCGGGTGTCGTAATGGGAGAATCCCCCGACGGAAAAAAGGAACCCTTACCATTCGCTTCAGTGGTATGGAAAGGTACGCGCAGCGGCACACTTACCGACGATCTCGGGAAGTTCCACATTGGTATACCACCGGGGGCAACACAACTTGTTGTTTCCTATCTCGGCTTTACGTCCGATACCATCACGTATTCCGGTGGCACGCAGTTAAGTGTCACCTTGAAGCAGCTAGCGGGCGAGGGATTGTCCGTCGACATTGTGGGAGAGCGTTCATCAACCTACATTAATTCGCGCGATCCACAGCTCTTTCAGGTCATGAATGAAAAGGAACTTTGCAAGGCAGCATGTTGTAACCTGAGTGAAAGTTTCGAAACGAATGCCTCGGTAGATGCTGCGTTTGCCGATGCGGTGACGGGCACAAGGCAGATCCGAATGTTGGGATTGGAGGGCAAATACACCCAGATGCTTTATGACAACATTCCCTCTGTTCGCGGTTTATCGAGTAGCTCAGGACTTTCCTTTGTTCCCGGACCTTGGGTGAAAAACATCTACATCACTAAAGGGGTGGGATCCATCACAAGTGGCTACGAAAGCATGGCCGGTCAAATCAATGTTGCTTTAAAAAATCCTGATACCGCTGAGCGTTTTCACCTCAATGCCTATGCGGGAAGTGGCGGTCGCACGGAGTTGAATTTGGTGCTTGGTCCCAAGCGTGAAAGTGAGGAAGAAATCGCGGTGGTGGAAAGTGAGCATGATCACGAGCATGACCACGAACATGAGCATGAACATGAAGCAGAGCATGAAGCAGAGCATGAGCATCACAAACACCTCAAGGGAAGCCTGCTAGCGCACGGTGCGTTTTCGAACCTGCGCACTGACATGAACAAAGACGGGTTTCTGGATAATCCGCTCTTCTCCAACATTCTTCTCCGGAATGAATGGCACCTCGAAGGTCATAAAGGACTCGGCGCGCAATTGGCCCTGAATTACCAAAACATGAATAACGTCGGTGGACAATTCGACTTCGACCCAAACGATGAAATTCGCTCAGCGCTTTGGGGTGTAAATACGCAAACGCGCCGTTACGAAGCCTCAGCGAAAGTGGGTTATGTTTTTCCCGATAAGCCTTGGAAGAGTTTCGGTAGTCAGTGGAACGCAGTATATCACGACCAACAGGGACGCTACGGTTATAGGCAATACAATGGCGAGCAACGCAGTGGTAGAATGAATCTGCTGTTCGCTTCGCGCATTCTCAATGAACACAACACATTCACTACCGGATTCAGCTTTGTTTTCGATGATTACCGCGATACGTTGACGAGCACTGAACCGCTGTTTTTCTTCAACAATTACACCTTGAATCGCCAGGAGCGCGTGCCGGGTGTTTTCTTTGAGTACACCTTAAAAGTAGACGACACATTCACGGTGGTTGCCGGTCTCCGAGAAGATTATCACAACGTATACGGCGCCATGTTCACGCCGCGTGTACACGCGCGCTACAGCATCAGCGACCATCTATCCATTAAGGCGGTAGGAGGTGTTGGGTATCGAACGCCGATGCTCATCATGGATAACATCGGGATACTCGCATCGAATCGTCAAATCATCATCGACGGTGATAACCCCAAGGGGTATTATGGAATGGATATGGAGAAAGCCACCAACGCAGGACTTCTACTGACCTGGAAAGGTGATTTATTCTATCGTCCGGCCACCTTCAGTTTGGATGGCTTCATGACGCAGTTTGAACAGCAGGTGGTCGTAGATGTTGAATCGCCGGGCTTTGTGCGTATGTATAACCTCGATGGCCAAAGCTTCAGCAACAGCGTTCAAGGTGAATTCCAATGGTCGCCTATGCGCCGACTGGACTGCAGGCTTGCTTACCGTTGGTTGGAATCGCGCGCGCAATACACGCAAGGACTTCGTGATCGCCCGTTGGTGAACCGCCACCGTGCTTTCGTCAACCTGGCCTATGAAACCCGCAAGCGGGCGAATGGCGCACAATGGCGCTTCGATGCCACGGTGCAATGGGTCAGCAAAAAACGCCTTCCGTTCATCATTAGCAGTCATGATGAGCACGCTACAGAAGCTCTCAGCACCTGGACAGCGGATTATTGGCAGGTAATGGCTCAGGCAACGTATGTATTCAGGACAAATCTTGAGTTGTACGTCGGTGGAGAGAATCTCACCAACTTCATGATTCACGATGCGATCATTTCAGCCGAAGATCCTACTTCCAATTTCTTCGATGCGTCGTTGGTTTGGGGACCGGTTTTCGGACGTATGGGATACGTTGGTTTGCGATGGATACTGCCTTGATGGCTGTTAGAGCAGACTGAGTTGCACGTATTGGTGCTCGAAGTCGAGCAACCAACGCTTGCGCTGCACACCGCCACTGTAGCCGACATAGGTACCATCCTTCCCAATCACTCTGTGACATGGAATAAGAATCGCAATTGGGTTTTTGGCAATCGCTGAGGCAACGGCACGGGTGAGTTTGATATCGCCCAACTGGCGTGCGACATCCTCGTAGCTCACCGTTTTAGCAAACGGAATGCGCATGAGTTCTTCCCAAACGGTTTGCTGAAAATGAGTGCCATCAAGATGCATGGGGACGTCGAGTGTTGTTGCATTACCATTGAAGAAAAGGGCTAATGCGTGCAGTATGCGGTGTAGGTTGTGGTCATCATCATCACGTGTAGGTTCATCGACAAACTCGATACGCGAAAGCATCGAACCGTGGCCTTCAATACGAAGCCAACCCATGGGAGATTGAAAATGGACAATCGATTTGCGCATGGGGTCAAATTAAGGCAATTGAGGCTTCACAAATCGTTCATTTTAGGAAGTTCTGAAATCACTACTTTCGCATTTCGTTAAAACCGACAAAACATCATGAAAAAACTGGTAGAAGAATTTCCGAATCACTTGCGCGAGGCACTTGCGATCGGCCGCGCAGCCTCATTGAATCCATGCACAAAAAAGATTGACAACATCGTTATTTCCGGCCTGGGCGGAAGCGGCATCGGTGGTAAGATTGTCAGCCAAATCGTGGCTGATAAATCCGGCGTTCCGATTGTGTGTACCAGCGATTACGTGTTGCCTGAATTCGTGAATTCAAACACTTTGGTCATCATCAGCAGCTATAGCGGTGATACAGAAGAAACAGTTGCAGCCCTTCAAGAGGCTATTGCCAAGAAGGCGGAGATTGCTTGTGTAACCAGTGGTGGAAAAGTACTGGCGGCTTCTAAAGAGCACGGTTTCAACCACATCATCATTCCGGGCGGAAATCCGCCACGTTCGATGTTCGGTTATAGCTCTGTTCAGCTCTTCTTCTTGTTACGCCATTATGGCTTTATCGATGGTTCGTTTGAACAGGAAGTGGAAAACAGCATTTCCTTGATTGAAAATAATATCGACGACATCCGCTCTGCATCACTCAGCATCGCCGAGCGCATTGTTCATCGTATTCCGATTCTATACAGCGAAGCCAATTACGAAGGCGTTGCCATTCGCTGGCGTCAGCAAATCAACGAGAACTCCAAGATGCTTTGCTGGCATCACGTTTTCCCGGAAATGAACCACAATGAATTGGTGGGCTGGACCGGTGGCGACAATCGTGTGGCAGTGATTGTACTTCGCAATGAAGATGATCACAAGCGTTCACAGTTACGCATGGATCTGTGTAAGAAGTTGATGGGTGAAAAATGTGACACCATTATCGAGGCTTACTCGAAAGGAAAGTCACGTATTGAACGCTCCATGTACCTCATTCACTTGGGCGATTGGATCAGCATTGATTTGGCTGAGTTGCGCAACGAGGATGCGGTGGCTATTCCGGCCATTATTTTCCTCAAGAATGAATTGGCGAAGGTGAACTAATGTTTTCATGAAAAAGCCTGTTGTTTTTCGTGATTTAGGGCACATGGATTACAAGGCCTGCTGGGATTTGCAGGAAACGTATTTCAACACCGCTGTTCAACAGAAACTCGACAATCGAAATAAGACTCCCGAAGAACAAGTGGTCACTAACGACCACTTGTTTTTTGTGGAACATCCCCACGTTTACACACTGGGTAAAAGCGGTGATATGGCCAACCTGCTCCTCGATGATGAGGCCTTGGCCAAAGTTGATGCGCGGTTCTATGCCATCAATCGCGGAGGTGACATTACGTATCATGGTCCCGGACAAATTGTAGGATATCCAATTTTCGACCTCGATCATTTCTTTTCCGACATTCACAAGTACTTGCGTTATCTGGAAGAAGCCATCATTCTCACCCTCGCTGATTATGGCATTCAGGCCGGACGCATTGAAGGGCTCACCGGCGTTTGGCTGGATGAATCCAATCCCGCCAAAGCGCGCAAGATTGCCGCTCTCGGCGTGAAGTGCAGTCGCTGGGTGACCATGCACGGGTTTGCCTTCAACGTGAATGCTGACCTGTCGTATTTCAAAAACATCATCCCATGCGGCATCACTGACAAAGCGGTAACGTCGATGCATTTGGAACTGGGTCGCACACTCGACATGGATGAGGTAAAGTCTCGACTTCAAAACCATATTGCCGAGGTTTTCGACATCGCGTGGACCACGTAACCATCCGCAAGGAATCGGTTATTTTTGTACAACTTGAATCACATATGGATAAACCAAGAGTAGGAGTATTAGGGGGCGGTTCGTGGGCAACAGCCCAGGTGAAACTGTTGTGCAAGAACACGGATAAAGTGCAGTGGTGGATGCGCAACAAAGAAGCGATTGACCACATTCGCCAGTTTGGCCACAACCCCAATTACATCCAGAGCATTGAGTTCGAGCCCGAGCAGTTGAACGTTACCGATAATCTTCAGGAGGTCATCGACAACAGTGATTATATCATCGTAGCGATTCCATCGGCGTTTGTTCACGAGGCGTTTCAACATTACAAGCCCACCGGATTGGAGAACAAAGTGCTTTTCTCCGCTATCAAGGGTGTCATCAACGAATTCGACTCAATACCCGCCCGCTATTTTCACAAGCAATTGGGCGTGTCATATGATAATATCGGCATTGTATGCGGGCCATGTCACGCGGAAGAGGTGGCCATGGAGAAACTATCATACCTCACCATCGGATGTGCTGACCTGGCAAAGGCTGACATCATGGCCTCGATGCTTGGTTGTCGATTCATGAAAACCAATACCACGGAAGATGTTTTCGGCGCTGAGCTTGCTGCTATTCTGAAAAACGTTTATGCTGTTGCAAGCGGAATCTGTCACGGATTAGGCTATGGCGACAACTTTCAGGCGGTACTCATCAGCAGTGCCATCCGCGAGATGGAGCGCTTCATTGATACGGTCCACGAAGTGCATCGTGATGTAAAGAGCAGCGCCTACCTTGGCGACTTACTCGTTACAGCGTATTCTCCTTATTCGCGCAACCGCACGCTCGGCACCATGGTCGGAAAGGGCTACAGTGTGAAGTGGGCAACGATTGAGATGAACATGGTGGCTGAAGGCTATTACGCTGCCCGCGGGATTCACGAGATCAACAAGAAATTCAACGCCGACATTCCGATTGCCGACGCGGTGTATCGCATTCTTTACGAGAAGATTTCTCCCATGATGGAGATGCGGATTTTGACAGACAAACTGTCGTAATGACGAATGGCGAGTGACGAATGACGAGTGAGCCGGCGCACAAACAACATCGCATTATTCGTGCATTCGTGTCTACCCATTGTTCATAAACATCCTTTGCAGCAATAATCGCATGGTAGTTCGTGTTTTTAATTTGCTTGCAGATTAGTACACCCATGAAGCTCATCCTCACCATTTTTATCCTCTTTGTGAATCTCGTGTTGCACGCGCAGGTGCAGGAATACAAAGACCAATACCCCAACGGTAAGACACGCAGCGAGGGAAACTATGTCAACGGCTTCGAAGACGGCTTATGGAAGTATTACTATGATTCCGGCACCCTTCAAGAGGAGGCGAATTATCGCAAAGGCAAATTGCACGGCAGTGTAAAGCGCTATCACCCGAACGGTAAGGTCATGGTTGACGGCTACTTCAACATGAACGCCCAAGACAGCATACAGCGCACGTACACCGCCGAAGGTACGCTAGTCGAAGAAGGGTATTTCACCAAAGGAATTAAGACGGGCAAATGGAATTACTTCTTTCCATCGGGCGACACCATGATGGTTGAGGAGTTTCTCAACGGCGAAGAGCTGCTGTGGTTGTATTGCGATGCCAACAAACTGCGTACGATTAGCGGCGGAACCGGAACCATGGAGGAAACCTTCGAAAATGGAAAACTCCTGCGCAGTTCATCCTACAAAAACGGACGCCTTGATGGTCCCTATCTCGAGAACTACAATGGCGGTTCAGCTCGCATTCGCGGGCAATACACGGCAGGAAAGGAAGACGGCTTATGGGAAGAGCAATACCCTTCAGGCAGCGTGAAGCGCCATTCGCATTACAAGCTCGGTGTGCTGCATGGTCAGTTCACAGAGAAGTATTCGAAGGGACAGGTTTCCATCACGGGAACCTATACCGAAGGCAAGAAAAGCGGTCACTGGACCTGGTACATGGAGAACGGCACCAAGGACATGGAAGGGGATTTCGAAAATGACCTTCAGGAGGGCGATTGGACGTTCTATTACGGTAACGGTGAGCGTGAGTATTGGGGCAGATACGAAAAGGGCAAAATGAATGGTCTCTGGCAATGGCAATATTGGGAAGGCAAAAAATGGAAGCAGGGCGACATGGTCAACGACAAAAAACATGGCGAATGGAACTATTGGTATGAAAGCGGAAAACCCATGATGAAAGGCAATTTCAAATTCGACCTGGAAGAAGGTGAATGGACATCATGGTATAGCAATGGTTACATCCAAGACATCGGCAATTACGAGCACGGTCAGATGCATGGCAAGTGGACGGGCAATCACGCCAACGGTGTTAAAAGCTATGAGGGTGAATGGAGCATCGTGAAGAGCAAAGATCAATTTGCGCAAACGATGAGCGACTTGTATAAAATCAAAACCGACACGGTAGCGAAGATTAAATCGGGCGACGTAAAGCAAGGGAAATGGACCTATTGGAACGACAAAGGCGGCATCGAAAAGATGGAAACCTACGGAGATGACGGTTCATTGAACGGGCCCTACGAATCCTACAACAACGGACGAATCGACAGCAAGGGCAGCTATAAAAATGGAAAGCCGGACGGCAAATGGTCGTACTTCCATCCACATGGCGCGCCCATGCGTGACTGCTCATTCAAAGAAGGAAAACTCAACGGTAAGAGCATCATCTATAACGAGCGCGGTCGCGTGATTGAGGAATCCAATTACAAGAACAACAAGCTTGACGGGGTATATATCAGCTACGACGACAGAACCGGCAAGGAGCTCATGCGCATTGAGTATGACAACGGTAAAGCGGTAGAGAAAAAATAGCGCACGCGCTGTTAGTTCATCATTGCTTCAATTTCATCGACTTCAATCGCGAAGCGCTCGAACATGTCAACGTTACCATCTTTGGTAATCACTATGTTGTTTTCGATACGAATGCCCAGGCTTTCCTCTCGAATGTAGATACCCGGTTCAACCGTAAACACGTTGCCTTCTGCAACAGGTTGTGTCCAATCACCCACATCATGTACGTCAAGTCCCAAGAAGTGTGATGTACCGTGCATGAAGTATTTCTTATACGCAGGCCACTCCGGATTTTGATTCTTCACATCGTCCATGGTGATGAGTTGCAGGTCGACCAATTCCTTCGTCATCAACTCTCCTACTTGCTTGTGGTATTCGTGCATGAGCACACCGGGCTTGAGTAACGCCTTCGCGCCTTTCATCACGCTCAACACAGCGTTGTATACCGCCTTCTGACGGGGAGAAAACTTGCCGTTCACGGGAATACAACGCGTCATATCGGCGTTGTAATTACCGTATTCAGCACCTACATCCATCAACAGCAAATCGCCGTCTTTGCAGGGCTTATCGTTATCAATGTAATGCAGCACGCATGCGCTGAAACCACTGGCAATAATGGGCGTGTAAGCAAATCCACGAGAGCCCTTGCTAAGGAATTCATGCATGTACTCCGCTTCGAGTTCGTATTCCATTACACCGGGCTTCACCATTTTCATGACGCGCTCATATCCTCCGCGCGTGATGTCGATAGCGCGTTGCAATTGATTCACCTCCTCTTGCTCTTTGATTGCGCGCAGACGGTGCATGATGGGCGCGCTGCGCTCGATGCGGTAGTGAGGGTAATGCTCGCGCACCCATTTCGAGAAGCGGGCTTCACGTGTTTCCACTTCTACAACTGCGCGTGTGTGCTCGTTGTTGTTGAGGTAGATGCACGAAGCCTCAGCCAATACGCTTTTGAGTACACGTTCGAAATCACTCAACCAATACACCGTCTTCACGCCTGTTTGCGTGCGTGCTTGCTCCTTATTTAGTTTAGCGCCTTCCCAAATGGCAATGGTTTCGTTGGTTTCTTTCAAGAACAGCACTTCGCGGTGATGTGGATGAAACGAGTCGGGGAACATCATCAAGATGCTTTCCTCTTGATCAACACCACTGAGATAAAAAATATCCGTCGCCTGCTTGAACGCAAAGTGTCCGTCGGCGCTGGTGGGATAGGTATCGTTACTGCAGAACACCGCGACACCGCCCTTCTGCATCTGGCTTGCAAATCGCTTGCGTGCGCCGGTATAAAAGTCGGCTGAAAGTTGTTGGTAGCGCATGGATTAGTCGTTGAGTAAAAACCATTTCATCACTTCGTCTTCGCCAATATCGCGCGACGCTTTCTTGCCGATAACGGCATGAATATCCTTTGGAGAAATCCCGCTGGCCGGGCGCTTCCAGGTAAGATCACTCATCTCGATTGATTTTCCTGCGGGGATATTTGTGGCCGCCACCAGGCTTCTGCGAGCATTGGCACGCGCCGGTGCCTCGCTTTCGAGCGCCTTCATTTCGAAGGTGCCAAGCAATTCGAAGGTACGGTTCATGCGGTTGTGGAAGTGCTTCAGATCCTCCTTATCCATGGCGTGGTAATGGTCGTTTCCGGGAAGCGTCTTATCATGCGTGAAGTGCTTCTCCAATACGGCCGCGCCCAGCAAAGTAGCCACTTCCAGTGTATGCATGTCCTTCGGTAATGTATGATCACTATATCCCGGAACAGCATCAGGGAACAGGCGAATCATGTCCTTGATCATCCCCAAGTTTGCATTCTCGTCCATCGTCGGATAGTTGAGTACACAGTGCATCAGGCAGAGTTTATTGCCATGCTTCTCGATCGTTTCAACCGCTTGCATAACCTCCCATTTGAAGGCCGCACCGGTAGAGAGAATGATGGGTTTCCCGAATGAGCATTGATACTCGATGAAGGGCAGATTCGTCAAATCACTGCTGCTGATTTTGAACACCGGCATCAGGTCGTTGAGGAAGGTTGCGCTCTCCACGTCGAACGGCGTGCTCATGAACTCGATGCCTGCGGTTTCGCAATAGCGCGCGAGTTCTTCGTATTCTTTCTTCCAGAACTTATCGTATTTCTTGAAGAGTTCAAACTGCGAACGTGTCGGTTCTTTGGTAATATCCCAGTAGTACGGTGAGTCTTTACTGGCAATAGTTTCAGCCTTGTAGGTTTGGAACTTGATCGCTTGAGCACCGCCTTCAGCAGCCTCGTCGATGAGGCGTTTGGCAAGCTCCATCGAGCCTTCATGGTTAACTCCTGCTTCAGCAATCACGTATGGATTGTGAAGTACGCGTGGGTTGTAAGAATTGAGAAAGGAAACTAGTTTCATGCGACTAAATTAAGACGGATTTTAGGTTGAGAAGAAAGGCACTTGCAATTAGTGTCGGTCGGGACGCACTGCAGTGCGTCCGTACGGCAGGGGCAGTGCAAGGAAAGATCAAGCAGACTAGGGCGCTGCTTCTACTCATCGCCATCCATGCAGGCGCAAGGCGGCGACATGATGATTTTGCATTGCGGCAGATCCGACTTGAGGCGCTCCTGGGTTTCGCGGCTCATGGCGTTGTTGAGCAAATCGATCACCCGCAGCTGCTGCATTTCCGTCAGCCGCTCGGGATAATAGGCAATCGGATTATCCCACAGCGCAAGGGTAGTCAGGGCAGTAAGTTGGTCAATTTGATCGGGAATGCTGTCGATGATGTTATCAGCCAAATCCAACACGCGCAAATCCTTCAACTTGAATATTGAAGCAGGAATGACTTCGAGTTCGTTGTGTTGAATCTCAATCTTCTGAAGGGCCGGCAATTGGTCGAAGCTGTTGGGAAGCACTGCAATCCTGCACTTGTTCAGTTTCAACTCCTGTAGGTTCTTGAAGCTGAAAATTGCTTCGGGAAATTCGCCCAGTTTCTGTTTGGAAAGATCCAGACGAATCACATTATCAGCGTCCGCTAATGCAGACTCGAGTGATCGGTAAACAGGAACCGTATCCAACGACTCAAACGCAACGCTTTGTGCCACGGATATCATCGGTGCCATCAAAGCGAATACGACAAGTGTTAGGAGGTCTTTTCCGAATGCCATGTGCGTGCTTTCTTACAATCCGCCGCAATCGCCTCTTTCAGTTCATCCAGCGAAGAAAATTTCTGCTCTTCCCGAATGTAATGGTGGAGTTCAACGGTTAGCGGATGGTCATACAATTCATGTTGAAAATCGAAGATATGCGTTTCGATGTTACGTTGTGCCGAGTCGCTAACGGTTGGACGTATTCCGATATTGGTTATGGCGTTAAAAATTCCAAAGGGCGTGTGAGCGACCGACGCATAGACGCCGTTTCGCGGAATTAGCTTATACTCAAATTCAAGCTTCAGGTTGGCTGTTGGAAAGCCAATGGTCCTACCCAACTGTCGGCTTCGTTCGACATGCCCGTCGAGGCTGTAGGGCCTTCCCAATAATGCGTTGGCTTCTTCGATGCGGCCATCCAGCAAGGCATTGCGCACTTTGGTGGAACTTACCAGTATGGCGTCGACATCTTTCGCGCTGATTTCTTCCACCCGAAAACCAAACACTTCGGAGAGTTCCAGCAAGGTGTTGAAATCGCCTTCACGGTTACGGCCAAATCGGTGGTCATATCCCACAACTACGGTATGTGCATTCAAGCCTTTCACTAGCAGATCACGCACATATTCGAAAGCAGACATGCGTGAAAATGCAGCAGAGAATGGATAGACCACCAGATGATTCAATCCGCACGCTTCCAGCAGGTGCGTTTTCTCCTGCGGAGAAGTAATCAGCGATATATTATGATCTTCCGGATAGAGCACCATCCGTGGATGCGGATAAAACGTCAGGAGCACGCTTTCTCCATCCACCTCACGCGCGAGTTCGGTGATGCGTTTGAGCAAGGCAGCATGACCGTGATGAACGCCATCAAACGTGCCGATGGTGACCACTGCATTTCGCAATGGACCAATGCTATGAATGTCTTGATGAATCTGCACAAAGAAATCTATCTCGCCGGCAAAGGTATCGGTTTAGCTTGAAATAAAAAGGGACCGTCGATTGACGGCCCCTCTTCTATTTGACTAAAAATCGAAATTATCGAGTCACATTGAACTGGCGTGCAAACATCTTCTCACCATCAATCACGAGGTTGAAGATGTAGTTGCCTTGTGGGTAATCGCTCACGTTCAAGTTGAACATGTTTGCGCCCTGACCGTGCAATCCGAGGTTGTCGAATGTCACGAGTTTTCCTTGAATGTCGCGCACTTCATAAGCAACGTATCCTGCTGCCTGCAAATTGAAGTTGATGCGCGCATCCGTTGATGCCGGATTTGGACTGATGCCAAAATCCTGAACAAATTGAGCCTCTTCTTCCGTGTTGGTGAACTCATAAAGCACCAAGCGAATAGCAGGAGTTGAGTTGGTCAAAAATCCTACGCCAAAGAACCACAGGAATTCATCATCCGTAGTTGTTTCAGCATAATAACCCGTACTGAAGTCAGTATCCTGCTCGTTGATGGCCTTTACAGCAAGCTCTTGTTCTGTAGCAAACTCTGTTTGGATAGCCGCGAAATAGGTGGTTCCTGCAGCGAGTTCCACAGACGCATCGAACGGTAAGTATATCGGGAACTGTTGAACAGCACCTGTTGGCACATAAAACGGCTGGACTTCATATTCACCATAGGCAGCAAATTCAGCGTCGGTGAGGTTATAATCCGCGCCACGGGCAAGCAACAGGATATTGAATGGGCAATAGTCATCGGTTGAGTTATCGAAGCGTATGCTCAATCCACCGGCGATTGAGCCGTCGTTGAAGCACGTCATATAGTTTCCGTATCCGGTTGGGTTATACGGATCATCAACAGTACCCGTACCAATAAACGGACGCATTTCACCGTTGATGATGGCCGGATCGTCATGACCATATTCGCCATCGACCACGAGGAATTTCTTTTGAAGGCTGTTGTTGTCGGGAGTTTCATCCGTGTTCACATAGGTGATTGACGTACGCACGTAGTAGTCGCCTACCGTGGTTGGCGCCCATCCTGTTGCCAAGAACAACGTGTCGATTGGATCACCGGGAGTTGGACTTTCAGCGTTTGAGAAGATTGTAACGGTGGAATCTACCGTAGCCAATACGTTCAATGTTGCGTCCAACACCTCTGCAGTTACGACTGCTGATTGGGTAACAGTTCCCAAGTTCTCGTACATGGCACCAACGATTAATCCTCCGTCAGCAGGAGCAATAGCTTGCTCAAGCGCGATGCAGCGGTATTCGTAGTCAGCGAAAATATCGCCGTTGGTGATAGCGGTTACGCGCACGTCATTTTGAACAGGATTCTCATAAACGCGGATGTCATCAATACCCCAGAAATAATGGGAGTGCGTAGAGTTACCATCGGGCTGCCATCCGAATCGGATAATCACCAAAGGTTGACCGGCAGCCGCAGCAGAAATATCGACCGCTGTGACAAATGGATTTGGAGCCGCATCATTCGCTCCTCCGGTGAAGCCCGGCGCAGCATCATAGGTAATCCAGGTAGTACCTCCGTCGTTACTAACATCCACAATAAATGGAGTCTCATCGGCGCAGCAATAGCGGAATGTCTGTTGGAACTCGAGAATTACACTTGGGCACGTGGTGAAGTTAATGGCCGGCGAGATAAGGTAGCCGCTTACGTCTTCAGCCGGGTTGGTCGCTGTGATTTCGCCTCCCTGGAACAAGTCAGCGTCGAAAATCACCCAGCCATTCGCAGCAGTCGCTGATTGAAGCGCTTGCCCGGGATCTGAATAGGCGCCTGCCGGACTATTGGCATCGGCCATCATCCAGATAGAGTTGCCACCGGTATCTTCAAATGTCCAGGCACCGTTGCTTCCCTGACCTGCAAAACCATTGCTAAAGTCTTCCGTGAATACGTCACGGCCTGCACTCACTTGATAAGTGTGTAGCATTTCTTCGCCTTCAAAGCGTGAGCGCGCCATTTCATCAGCGGTTGCCTGGCGTGGGTGAATGAGTGGATTCACCTGCTGCTGTTTGTCGAACTTCTGTTGCGCAGAGGCCAACAAACTAACTCCAAGAATGGAGCATAGTGTAAAGATTTTTTTCATGAGGGAATTAATAATTAAGCGATGGCTAAAATAATGCGGAAAGCAAACCCACACCGCCCGAAAAAAAGAAAAGGGCCACCGTAATCGGCAGCCCTTTCAAATCGTTATCGCTTTGCAGATTAACGAACCACCAAGCGGTTGGTTACGTTGATACCGTTTGCAGAAAGCGTGTAAGTGTATACACCTGCTTCGTAGTTGGCAACATTCAGTTCGAAGCTGTTGTTACCTGCAGCGCGGTTGCCGAGGTTGAAGCTTTCAACCAATTTACCGGTGATATCACGAACAGTCAATTCTACTGCAGATGAACCTTCGAGGTTGAAGGTAACCAAGGTAGCAGCTGAAGCCGGGTTAGGCATAGCGCGAACACCGAACGTGTTTGCAGTTTGCTCTTCCACGTTTGTTTCAGGAGCTACGCAAGTAACGCAGTTACCAATCATACGGATCATGAAGATACCTTGTGTCCAGCCATAAGTTCCATCAGCATCGGTGTAAACCCATGAACCCGGAACAGAGTTGCTACCGGAAACAGGCAAACGCAATACGTCAGTACCGGCAACAGCAGCGAGGTATACACCACCTGCAGTCAATGTTACAGGACCTTCGAATGGCAAGCAAATGAAATCTTGTCCACCTGCTGTATTCAAATCCTCATCCAACACCGGAGCTTCCACAGATTGTGAGCCATCAACGAATTCGAAGATTGGGTCGCCTGTAGTAGCATCAAAACCGGTCAATTCGTAGATAACAGCAGTTACGGTTCCACCTACTGTGCTACCGCCACCGAGAGCAACTTGGATACCATAGTATTCTTCATCGTTGTAGATGTCGAACAGGTTACCGGCGAAGTCACCGGCTTCCAACTGGAAGAAAGCCTGCGCAGTATTGATATCGCGGGCATATGTGCACTCGCTAACGTCAAAGCTTACAGAACTTGAGTTGTCCGTAGCATCAGCATCAACTTCATCAGCCACGGCTGTACCTGTGATAGAGTAAGTTCCGATAGCGCCCGGGATGTAACTTGTTACAACAGAAACAGTGTCCTTGGTCAAAGAAATCAATTCAGGTGTAGATGCCGTCTCAGAAGTTGCTACTGACGTAGCACCCTGGAAGATTTCAACCTGAAGGCGAGCGTTCGTCAAAGTACCCAAACCTGTGTTTGACAAAATACCGGTAACTTTCACTGAGTCAGCTTGAGCCAAAGGAATCTGGGTGTAATCCCAGTAACCATCACCGAAGAATGGTGTGTTCCAGTCACCTTGGATAGTACGGTCAAGTGTCAGACTGAATTCTTCGAGGTCACCAACAACAACGTTGTCAACGCCGAAACCTGAAGCCCAGCTTCCGGCATCAGACCAAGTGAAGCGCAGACGTACATCCGCCTGGCCACCAAATTCGAACAACGTAATTACCAGCGTCTGCCAAAATCCTTCCTGAAGTGGGAAAAGACCGTCCACATCGCCGGAATAGTTTACTTGTGTCCAAGTAGTACCGCCGTCTGTAGAAGCCTGCAACCATGCATCACCGCCACCGAAGTTACCGTCATGGTAAATATCGAATGTCACGGCAGGATTGAGGGCAGCCGAAAAGTCCATTGAAGGAGTTTCAACATACACCTCGTCCATCAAACAATCGCATGGGGGTGCGTCATCGTTTGCACCTGCGAAGCGATTGTTCACGCCCACTTCAGCTACAGGCCAGTAGCTACCTGCGTTGGCTGTTGTAGCATTATGAACATAAAATGATGGGCCGCTTGCACCGTCAGCCAAAGTAACATCGTTTGTTGTCCAACCTGTTGGCAAAGCACCTGGCAAGTTGCCTGTAGTTTGGAAATCCTGCTCGAGGATAGTTACGCGCATAGAACCATCGTTGCTGCGAGCCTCTTGACGATTCGGAACGAGATTCGAAACATTTTCACGGGTGAGGACATGCTTACGGGCGTTGGCAGGGGCATTGATTTGCGCCGAAGCCGCCGTACCCAGAAGCGCTGTCATCGCTAATAAGTAGATTTTTTTCATTGAATTTGGATTTAATGGGTCAATAAATTGGAGGCCAAATATAGAAATTTCGAGGCCTGACATAGATTTTACAAGAGGAAGATCATTTACCCTACTGTTTGTCACTGTATTGGAACAAAAAAGGCCGCCCATCGAGGCGGCCTTTTGATAGTTCTGTTACGTGCTTAGTGAATCGTCACCAACTGTGTGCTGGCAGCGTCAGCGGTGCGCACACGCAAGGTGTAAACACCCTTGGCTAAATGCTCAACATCAATGGCTGAGGTCATTTGGAAGTTTTTCGACTCTACCATTTTGCCGGCAGCGTCGAAGATTTCCACGGTATAGTTTTCTCTTTGCTTAGCGGCAATGTTGATGATTCCGCCGCCAACCGGATTTGGATATACGGTGATCCCCTGAAGCTCTTGGGCACCGGCAACTTCGTTGACATCAAT
>Ga0315899_10001738_pt1 | contig 24704 bp, 25 predicted proteins | sample LakEriMetagenome_2_FD_203518 | JGI IMG/M metagenome (GOLD analysis project Ga0315899, IMG submission 203518) | Freshwater fungal communities from buoy surface, Lake Erie, Ohio, United States - Buoy 4 MA112 | ecosystem: Environmental > Aquatic > Freshwater > Lake | place: USA: Lake Erie, Ohio... | reverse complement strand
GGCATTTCTGACTAGATATATTCAAGAATTAAAAAGTAAAACTCCCTGTATGGATTGCAAAGAATCATATCCATACTACGTAATGGATTTTGATCATGTGCGTGGGCGGAAGCAAGCAAATGTAATGGAGCTAGTTTCTACTTTATCTAAGAAAAGAATAGATGAAGAAATATCTAAATGTGAGATTGTTTGTTCTAATTGTCATAGAATAAGAACTCATTTAAGAAAAATTAAAAAGATAAATAAGTAATATATTCTAGTTGACTAAGATATATATGAATAATAAAACGGGGGGATATATGGAAAATCGTCTCAGATTGGCCTATGAGAGCGCAAGACTAGAAAACAAGAACTTCTACCTTGGAGATGAGATCTTGGCTAAAAAGGCCCTTGGAGTATTTATAGACTATATCCTAGAAAAGTTGCTAGAATGTCCAAATGTAGAATATTCAAAGTGCTCTACTTGGTGGAGACATGATGATTGTAATAAATTGATGGAAATGTTATTCGAATTGACTGGAAATATTAAATATAAGGCAGTATATGGTGATAGGTTACTATCTGAACCTGCTGATGGTAAGCAATTGAACCTATGGGATTAAATTAGGTTCTTCTTCTCCCGCCGCACTTTCACTTTTTTAATCCAATATAAAGGATTAAGCGCATTTAATATTTTATATATACGAGCTTCTATTTTCTTCTCTATCTTAGCAGTATTAGACTCTTCCTGAAAATACTTAGTTCGGAAGTATGGGTTATTCATCTGCTTCGAAAAATGATGTGGGCTCATATTTTAATTATACCCCCAAACCTTTCTTTTTTCGCCGCACTTTTTTCGCACTATTTTATTCTATTACCATAACTGCAACAGAAATTGATTGCAAAGGATCTTCAGATATTACATATAGCCTATCGTTATAAGGCACACCCTCTATTGTAACTGGAGGCTGATCGTGCTCTACTCTTATGCCATATTTAGTTAAAGATACATCTGGTCCACCAACTAGTATATGCTTATTTGCACTTAAATTTGTAATAATTATTTTATAATAAGATTGCACTTCATCTGGAAAGCTAAGCTCCACAGGAGTCGCATTTGCTGTTACTAGCTTGGTTCTAATCATACCCTAATTATACACCCATATAAACACAAAACCCAACCAGAGGCGGATCCGATTGGGTTTATGTAGTATATTACTATACATTATACTGGGAACATCTCTGCTCTACCAGCACTTCTTAATTGTAAAATAATAATTTTACAATGTCAATAGTTTAGGCATCAAAATTGATGACGCCCTTAGAGGCCAATATATCATAAAGTCCACCGCACATATATTCTAGCTGTGGTCTCATTTCTTCGATATATTTCTCTAAATCAGCGAGTTTAGTACCTTCTTGATTCACAGCCGCCAAACGATTATCGTTATTAATCTTTTCGACCATAAGCAAGACTACTTGTTCTTTTGTCATTTATTTTCCTCTTCATTGTTAGGGACGTAAGAAGGGACTGGTCCCAATAAGTAACCCTTCTCATGATATTCTACCATTTTTTCTACGTCTTGGCTACCAGCAACCTCTTTTGCAATAAGGGTAAGCATGTCATATATTCTGTGCAGCATAATATAATTTACTAGTGGCAAATTATCTTCTATGCTATTCGTCTGTTGATTCTGGTCTTCCTGCATCTAGCCAAAATACCTCTCTACCCATTGCATCTGTAACATACATTGCAGATCCTTCATATTCTATTTTTTCAGGCTCACACATTTTGAAACCATTTCTTAATTATAGGGCTTTCAGTTGTTTCTAAATACTCTATCATGCTTTCAGGGTTATTATCTGTATAAATATTTTTAACCTCATGGTCCCATCTAGCAGACTGGTTTGAATATATTAACCAGTCCTGACTTTTGTCTGGATAAAATATAATTTGTTGGGTTCCTTTATCTGCATACATAGCATTTAAAAAGTTACTTCCAACTATTCCAACAATACACTCAGCTTCAGTAACAGATTTAATCTGATCCATCATATTAATGTCTTCATTATAAAAAATTTCAAATCCTTTAGATTCCATATAGTCATTTAATTTATCTGTATTTGAAATTGCTCTATCGCTATAGAGTTTAGTGTTTCTAGCTATGAATATTTTTTTTCCAGGAATGGTTCTACTTATAAGACCGCTTTCGGCAAAATTTCTTTTTAAAATCTCAAAAGAATCTGAGTACAGAAGTAAAGTAGGTTGTCCAAATGTAATGATTTGATAAGATAGCTTAAAGGCTAAGCTTTCGTGTCTTGTAGGAAAGACTCTTTTTACTCCAGATAGCCCAGTATTGTTTGACCAATGAATGTAGTTAGTTGTATATGTCTCACTGTCGTTAGCAGGCTCAAATCCCATGTCGGTATAATAAAATACATAAGCTGAGTCTGCAGATATTACTTTATTAAACTTAGAGTCTGTACACTCATAATCAATTTCATAAAAATTTAAAAAATCAAGCCAATATCTCAAAGGTTCAGTGTTTATGTCTTTCGCCTGTTGAGCAGTCATTAAAAACGTTTTATATATTTTATCTTCAGTAATCATGCTTTCTCTGGCATTAAAAACAACTTTAAATTTTTCATTATTTTCTTTTAGCGTAAGAATTATTGGCATAATTTCAAGCATGTCGTGAAAATATTTTTTTGTAATTGGTATTGTAAGTATAGCTCCATCGTAATGTTCTTCTTGCTTATTATTAAATTCACCAACCATAGGAATCATTATTCCATTAAACTGATGTCTATAATTTATTACAGGATTTTTTACTTTTACATAAAACCCAAATTCTCCGTAAGGCTTAACATCCTCAACTTGCTCTAAAGATCTTATTTCTTCAAAAAAGGCTTCTCTTACTTCTGGATGAGTTATTGTTATTCCTTTAATTGGACCAGCAGCCACTACAACCCCTTTATCTGTTTGCAGAGCTTATCATAAAAATCTAAGCCTATATTTTTTTTATAAGAACATGATAAGCAGTATAAGTATATATTACCATTTAAGTCTTCATTAGACATAAGAAGGCCCTGATCCAGAGGACAATCGAGTCTTGGAACAAGGCCTTCTCTTGATAAGGCTATATATTTAGATACGTATTGTATCTGCATCTGACCTACTTCTTGTTATCAGTCGGGAATTGCAATAGCCATTCCTGTGCTTTTGGGGTCATACCCTTCCAAGCTGACCAATCAATACCGCCATTGGTCATGTAGTACGTTATCTCTGCGTTTGTTACTGGGTCGAATAACTCTTTGTTACTCTTTAGGTCGAATTTCTCAAGTCTTTCAGGACCTAAGTCTCCGATCATATTTATCTGGAATATTCCATAGGAATTGTCTCCAGTTTTCTTATTCCCGTTATATGCAAGCGGTCTTCCATTAGATTCACGCTTTGCTATTGACCAGGCTTTCTTAAGGCCTGTTCCTTCGAATCCTACAGTCTTAAGTAGCGTTAGCAACTCTTGATCTGTAAGCATCTCAGATGGCTTGTAAATCTCTTTACTAAAACTATCTAAGACTTCTTGCTTTAATTGGGCTTCAGTTTTCACTAAAGGTTTTACTTTTAAGGCATTTGCAGGCTGGACTGGAAACAAAAATAATGTTATCATTACTATTGTTACCAGGTTATGAGCCAAATCACTTACCTGTTGTTTTATTTTCTCCATTGGCATTTCCTCCTTTAGAGATAACGAACTATAATAGTAGCATTGATTGGATAAGCCTGTCAACCTAGTTAACTAAAAAAATATATGCAAATATCATTCTCTACGCCTAAAATTAACTTAACTCAAAATACTGGTTATGGTTATGCTAGCTGGAATATTATACAATCTTTGCAAAAATTAGGGCATCAAACACCATTTCAAGATTACCGTGCCCCAGTACAATTAAATTTTGCACAGCCATTTCAACATAAACTTCATAAAAATCAATACCAAATTAGTTATACACCTTGGGAATCTACAGTAGTTCCAAAAACATGGTTTCCAATGGTAAATTATTGTGATGAAGTCTGGGCTACATCAGATTGGTGTGCAAATGTTTTTGAAGATAATGGAATGAAAAATGTAAAAGTTTATCCTCATGGAATTAGTCCAGCATGGAAGCCTAAAAAAAGACAAGAGTCTGATGTTATTAAATTTTTGCATGTTGGCGAGCCAGCTCCTAGAAAAGCGGGACAGATGGTTGTGAATGCATTTGTTTCTTTATTTGGTAATAACCCAAAGTATAGTTTAACTATAAAAGCATATAGAGAAAACACAACAAGAGTTTTTAATAATTTTATAGATAAAGAAATAATTGGTTTGCCAGACAAAATGTATAATAATATAAAAGTTATTACCGAAGACATGTCTGAAGAAGAATTGGTTAGGTTGTATCACGATCACGATGTTTTAGTTTATCCAAGTTACGGTGAGGGATTTGGATTTATACCGCTTCAAGCCTTAGCTACTGGTATGCCAACTATATGTACTGGTGGATGGGCACATTACTTTAAATTTTTAGGACCACTTGTTTTAAAATCAACTTTACAAGATTCAAAATTTTTTAATCTTCCTGGTAAAGTATATGAACCAAACTATCAACACCTACTTGAGCTTATGAGAGATGTTACTCAAAATTTTAAAGCATATTCTGGATACTACTATAAACAATCTGAAGAAATACATAATGAATATAATTGGATCCAGTTGACTAAGAATAGCTTTGATCCAATTTTTAAAAAATTTAAATAAGCTCTTCCCCTTTGAATTAAAGTTTGGTAGAATTGAGCTTCAACTAAAAATTATAGAACCGCAAGGCGGAGAAAAGGTGTTATTTAAAAAATGTCAAAAACTATTGCAAACCCATATGAAAATTTCATTGCTCTGTCTCGTTATGCGAGATGGATTCCAGAAGAAGGACGCCGTGAAACTTGGGGCGAAACAGTAGACAGATATTTTAACTTTATGTTAGATCATCTAAAGGTAAACAATAACTATGTTCCATCAGAAAGCCTAGTCACAGAATTAAAAGATGCTGTATTTAATCGTAACGTAATGCCTTCTATGAGATCTGTAATGACTGCAGGTGCCGCATTAGATAGAGACAATGTTGCAGGATATAACTGCTCATTTGTTCCAGTAGATTCACCACGCTCATTTGATGAAACTATGTATATCCTTATGTGTGGAACAGGTGTTGGGTTTTCTGTAGAATACAAGTATGTTAACAAACTTCCTTCCGTCCCAGAGACGTTTGAAAAAACAACAACAGTAATTGTTGTAGAAGATTCAAAACAAGGTTGGGCCAAAGCATATCGTGAACTGCTAGCTCTTTTGTGGACAGGACAAGTTCCAGCAATTGATGTTTCTAAAGTTAGACCAGCAGGTGCTCGTCTTAAGACTATGGGAGGAAGATCATCTGGTCCACAGCCACTTATAAACCTATTTGATTTTACTATTGCAAAATTTAAGAATGCGGCAGGCCGTCAACTTAAGCCAATTGAAGCACATGATATTATGTGTAAGATTGGAGAAGTTGTAGTAGTTGGCGGAGTAAGACGCTCAGCAATGATTTCTCTTTCTAATATTAATGATATTGAAATGGCTGCAGCCAAATCAGGTAATTGGTGGGAGAACAATACTCAACGTGCACTTTCAAATAACTCTGTTGCATATTCACGCAAACCAGAGATGGAGCAGTTTATAGCAGAATGGAAGAATCTTTATGATTCAAAGTCAGGAGAACGAGGTATATACAATGTGGCCGCAGCTCAAGCCCAAGCAGCCAAGTATGGAAGAAGAGATCCAGATATTCACTATGGAACTAACCCATGCTCAGAGATTATCCTACGTCCTTACCAGTTTTGTAATCTTTCAGAAGTCGTACTACGTGAAAAAGATACAAATGAAGATGTTGCAAATAAAGTACGCCTTGCAACAATTCTTGGTACATGGCAATCAACACTAACAGATTTTAAATACCTTCGTAAAATTTGGAAGGATAACACTGAAGAAGAAAGACTACTTGGAGTTTCACTAACAGGACAATTCGGACATAAGTTTTTTTCTGGAAAACAGGGTCTTGATAAATTGGAAGATGCATTATCTCGACTTCGTGAGTATGCTCGTGAAATTAATAAAGAAGAGGCTGGGAAAATTGGGATTCCTGAGTCTGCAGCTATTACATGCGTAAAACCTTCTGGAACAGTTTCCCAATTGGTCGGGGTATCTTCAGGAATGCATCCATGGCATTCCCCATACTATATTAGAACAGTCCGTGGCTCAAAGGGAGATCCAATTTCTGTATTTTTAAAAGAAGTTGGAATTCCAGTAGAAGACGATGTTATGAAGCCAAATGATACATACGTATTTTCATTTCCAGTAAAGGCTCCAGAAGGTGCTATTGTTAGAAACGATTTAACTGCACTAGACCACTTGAATACTTGGTTGGTTTACCAACGTGCATGGTGTGAGCATAAGCCATCTATTACAGTTTCTGTAAAAGAAGAAGAGTGGATGGAGGTAGGTGCATGGGTTTACAAGCATTTTGATGAAGTCTCTGGAATCTCATTCTTGCCACACTCAGATCATTCTTATAAGCAAGCCCCATATCAAGAGGTTACAGAAGAAGAATACTTAGAGTTGTTGGCAAAAATGCCTTCAGATATTCGTTGGGAAGATTTATCATTTTATGAGACAGAAGACGGAACTTCTACAAATGCTACACTTGCATGCTCTTCAGATGGAAATTGCGAACTTGTAGATATTTCTGCTTAATGGTAAAATAATAATATTGGGGGAAATACCCTCAAAATTCTGGGCACAGGGCCCAAAATTGGAGATGATCAAATGAATAGAGATCTAAATAAGGACGGAAAGGTTACAATGACAGAGGAAATTTTAGCAGCGCTAGGAACATATGCAAGAGCATTTCTTTCAGCCGCAATTGCTTTGTACATGACTGGAAACACAAATCCAAAGGATTTGTTGATGGGTGGCATCGCAGCCGTTGCTCCAGTAATTTTGAAGGCTCTTAGCCCAAGTAATCAAGAATTTGGTTTCAAGACTAAGAAGTAATTAAAGACGATTAGGATGACTCCTGTGCTAAAATAAGCATAGGAGTTTTCCTATTTAGGAGTACTAGCAAATGGCAGGGCAAAAAAATTTCGAAGTAGATCAAAATGCTACTTTTACATTTATTGTTGAATATAAAGACAATAATAACTTACCCATAAACTTAACTGGGGCAAGTGCTAAAATGCAGGTCCGTGATTCTAAAGGCGGACAAAAGTTGGCATTTTCTTTAACCTCACCAGGCGGTGGAATTACAATAGATCCACTACTTGGTAAGCTAACTATTAAAATAACTCCTACTCAAACAAATAAACTATTTTATCCAAAATCAGAGTATGACATTATGCTTACTGATTCTAACGCTAATAAGATTAAGCTGCTAGAAGGATATATGACGCTGAGTAGGAGTGTAACTATTTAATGGCCGAAAAAGTAATCGTAAACGAAGAAACAAACCTTGTTGTTGTAAAAGAAAATATAAATGCTGTTAAAATTTCTTCTCCTGGCCCACAAGGACCAAGAGGAAAAACCATTCTCAACGGAGAAGGTGCACCAGCAGACAACCTTGGTCTAGAAGGAGATTTTTACTACGATAAAAATACTACTAGATTTTATGGGCCAAAGCTTTCAGACCTAACTTGGGCAAACTCTACTAACTATCTATTAAGCACAATGACAATGACCTACCCATTTGCAATAGGTCAAGTAACTGGTCCAGTAGATGGCATATATTCTGTAGAAATTTCTCATAACCTAGGATACAACCCAAACGTAACAGTAAAAGCTAGTTCTGGAGATATATTAGAAACAGGAATAGACTATAATAGTATTAATAAAATAACGCTGACAATGGCTCAACCATTTTCAGGGACAGCATATCTGTCTTAAGGAGAAGTAAATGGCAAGATTATTCGTAACGAGTATTAACCTCAATAAAAATGAGTTGTTAAATGCTCGTATTCAAAATTTAAGTACCCCGCCATCTAGTCCAGTAACTGGTCAGATTTATTACAACAACGCTGACAATCTTCTGTATTTCTGGAATGGAACAGAGTGGCTAACAGCATCAGGTGATTTTGGAGATAGCAACTATACTACCAGAATTAAATTTGGACAGGCGGTCAACCATGGTTCATCCATGTATGTTGCACGAGCAGACCATACTCACGATGTAGCAGATATTATTGGAACAGCAAATCAAATTACTGTATCAAAAGCAGCAAATGGAGATGCTACACTATCACTGCCAACACAATTAAACGTAACAAATATTAATGCTTCTAACGTAGAGCTTTCAGGCAATGCAGACGTTTCTGGAACACTTGAAGTAACTGGAGCAGCAAATTTAAATAATACTTTAACTGTAGATGGACATACAGAATTAAATAGCACCCTACATGTAGATGGTGCAACCACACTTGGATCAACAGTAACTGTAACTGGAGGAACAACTCTAAATGGTGCTGTAGCAATTAATGCAAATACAACAATTGCTGGAGATGTAACTTTATCTGGTGCTTCATCAGACCTTAGCGTTGGTGGAAACGTAACAGTAACTGGAACATCTACTCTAAATGGAGCAACAACAGTAGATGACACTTTACATGTAACTGGTGCAGTAGATTTAGACAGCACATTAAATGTAGACGGAGCCGCAACAGTAGGTGGACAGCTTACAGTAAATAATGCAGTTGATATTAATGGAAGCGCAGACATATCAACGAACCTTGTTGTAGGTGGAACAACCGATTTAAATTCAACACTAGATGTAGTCGGAGCAGCACAGTTTGACTCTACATTAGGAGTAACTGGAAATGTAACTCTAGGCGCAGACCTTTCTGTTGGAGATGATTTAACAGTAACTGGAGACGCAACAGTAGGTGGAACCTTTGGTGCTACAGGCGATGCAACATTCGGTGCAAATGTACAAATTAACGGTAGCCTAAATGTTCAAGGTTCTATTAACTCAATTAATACTACACAGGTAAATATCTCTGATAATAAGATTAACCTTAACAGCGATATGCCAGAAAACCAAGCGCCAACAGTTGATGCTGGATTAATTGTACATAGAGGGTCTGAAGAAGATGCTTTGTTTACATGGAATGAAACATCTAATCGTTGGGAAATTGGATTAGTCAATGGCCCACAGCATGCTATTACAAGAAAATTTGTATCTCAAATTGGTGACGGAACTGAATTAAACTGGCCAATTACACACAATCTGGGAACAAGAGAAGTTTCTGTTCAGGTTTATGATGCAGGAACATATGATACGGTTGAGGCTGATGTTGTTAGAACATCAGATAACATTGTAACAGTATCCTTTGCTTCACCACCACCAGCGCAAGCCTTTAAGGTAGTAATTATAGGATAATGGCAAAAAGATTTCTAACTCCGATTCAGTTGGCAACGCTAGATGCGCCACCAGCTAGTCCTTCAGTTGGTCAAATCTATTACAACTTAAATGAACAAACTATAAAGGCGTATAATGGAGTTGTTTGGTATGATGTGGCTGGTCCAAAAGAAATACTTGAGCACACTCACGGAATAGACGGCATAGTTGATGAAGTTTCTTACGGAGATTATGTAGATGAAGATAGAGTTATTGCAGATAGCTCTAATGTAAACGCAAACTTTATAGAAGATTATATAGACGGAGGTAGTGCAAGTGGCAATTAGAATTCAATTACGTAGAGACACTGCAGCAAATTGGAGTTCAGTAAATCCAATATTAAGAGCTGGAGAAGTTGGAATTGAAACAGACTCACTACGCTTTAAAATTGGTGACGGGTCATCCACTTGGTCAAGCAGACCATATGTTAACGTATTACCTTCTGAGCTTACAGAGCTTTCTCAAGATGCTGTAAATCAAGCACTTACTGCTGGTAATGGCATTACAAAAGTATACAATGATGCAGCAAATACTATTACAGTATCTGTTGATACTTCAGTAATTGCAAATAAGCAATATGTAGATGACTCATTAGCTGCAGTTTTAGACACTGCCCCAGAGCTACTTAACACTCTTAATGAATTAGCTGCCGCTATTGGAGATGACCCCAACTTCTTTGCATCAGTTGCAGCAAATTTAGCTTCTCACGAAGCAGATACCACAAATATTCACGGTATTCCAGATACAAGTATTTTAATAACAACTACTGGAACACAAACACTTTCTAATAAAACTTTAGCTTCTCCAATTTTAACAGGAATTCCGACAGCTCCAACAGCAACTGCTGGAACTAATACTACTCAAGTTGCAACAACAGAGTTTGTTAAAACTGCTGTAGATAATTTAATTGACGGGGCTCCTGGAGTTCTTGATACTTTAAATGAGCTTGCAGCAGCCATAAATGATGATCCAGCATTTTTTAATAATGTTGCAACAAATCTAGCTAGCCATGAAGCTGATACAACTAATGTCCATGGTATAGCTAATACTGCAAAATTAATTACTGATGACGGATCACAAACTTTATTAAATAAAACAATTATGTCTCCAGTTATAACTACACCAACTGGAATTGTTAAATCAGACGTTGGCCTTGCAAATGTTGATAATACTTCAGATATTAATAAGCCATTATCTACAGCTGCCATAGACGCACTTGCGCTAAAAGCTAATTTATCAGACATTACAGAGCTTGCACAAGATGCAGTAAATACATCTCTAAACGCTGGTGTTGCTCTTTCAAAAAATTATGATGATGTTAATAATATAATAACAATAGATTTAGATAATACTACTGTTAATGCTGGATCTTATGGATCTACAACTAAGATTCCTACTTTTACTGTAGATAATCAAGGTAGATTAACAGCAGCAGGAGAAACAGATGTAGCAACAAATCTTTCAATAGCTGGAGACACTGGTTCAGACACAGTTAATTTACTAACAGACTTTTTAACAGTTGAAGGCGGAGAAGGAATTGATGTGTTGGTTACAAACAACACAATTAACGTTTCTGCAGAAGATGCAACTTCTACAAATAAAGGTGTGGCCTCTTTTGATCAAACAGACTTTACTGTTGCACAAGGAAATGTTACATTAAATACTGAACGTGTACAAGATATTGTAGGTGGCATGATTGATTCTAATACAGAATCAGGAATTTCTGTAACGTATAATGATATAGATGGCAAAATTGATTTTAATGTAGCAGACCCAACAATTACTTTAACTGGTGATGTTACTGGCTCTGCAACAATGACAAACCTAGGAAATGTTGAAATTTCAACAACAATAGAGCCGAACTCCATATCTCTTGGAACAGACACATCTGGAAATTATGTAGCAACAATTACTGGAACAACAAATGAAATTGAGGTTACAGGTTCTGGCTCAGAAACAGCTTCTGTTCAAATAGGATTACCTTCTGACGTAACTGTAACAAATAACCTACATGTTGGAAATAATCTAGAGATAATGGGTAATTTAACAGTTAATGGTACAACAACAACAATTAACTCATCAACTCTATCTGTAGATGATAAATTCATTGAGCTTGGAGACATAGCAAACCCAACAGATGCAACTGCAGATGGCGGAGGTATTGCTCTTAAGGGTGATACAGAAAAACATATTTATTGGTATAACACTTCAGACGCATGGACATCTTCCGAAAATATTGATATCCATGCTGGAAGATCTTATATGATTGATGAGGTTCCAGTACTTACTTCTAACTCTGTATTAAATATTAATAAAGATAATTTAGGAAAAATTACACAAAAGCAGTCTTCATCATTTTTAGCCTCAGAAGTTTTACGAAATGGTGAAATTGGATTTGAAACAGATACACTTCAAATAAAGATTGGTGACGGAACCTCTACTTGGGCACAGCTTGAATATGTTACAGTTACTCCAGATGGACTACAAAATAACTTAGGTGATTATATTCCACTAAGTCAATTAGATGCTCCTGGTGGTGCAGTAAAATTAGATAATGACGGAAATGTTTTAGCTCAAAATAGTGTAATATTAAATTCAGATCATGATCCAGCCACCGCTCCTCAACCAGGAACAAACTATGGAATTATTGTTGAAAGAGGAACTTCTACAGATGCAGGAATAGTTTGGGATGAAACAGTAGACCAATGGAAAGTATTTGAAAATGGAAATGCATATAATCCTATTGCATCACAAAACTACGTAGCTCAGAATCTTGCAGTAGAAATTAATAATCATAATAATGAAACTACAGGCGTTCATGGAATATTAAGCACTGCCGATTTAGTAACTGAATCTGAATTAACAGCTGCAATAACAATATCTGAAACATCAACTGCAACAGCAATTGCAACAGCAGTTTCAGCTCATCACAATGATACTACAGCAGTTCACGGTATTGCAGATACAGCACAGTTAGTTACTCAAACACAATTAACTGCACAAGGTACAACATTAAGCGCTGATATAGCTACAGCATCAAGCTCAGCCGCTTTAAATTTAGCAATTCATGAAGCAGACACAACAAATATACATGGAATTACAGATACATCACAACTTGCATATCAGTCAGATGTCTCTGCTGCCGAAACTGCAGCAGCCACAGCTCTTGCATCTCACGAAGCAGACACAACAAATATTCACGGAATTGCAAACACTGCTCTTTTAGCAACAACATCTTATGTTGATACACAAGTTGCACAGGCTAGCGTTACAGATAAAGCTTACACTGATGCTGAAATTCAAGAATTAGATCTATCAATTGCAACAGATTTATCTACACTAGATGCTTCATTAAAACAGTATACAGATTATGGTATAGCTCAAGAAGTAATTGCTAGAAATAGCAGAATAGCTTCAGATATAACTGCACATCAAAATGATACAACTTCAGTTCATGGAATAGCAGACACAAGCGTACTTGCAACTAATTCTTCTGTAGATGCTGCAATATCTGTACATAACTCAGATACTCTAGGGGTACACGGAATTGTAGATACTTCTCTTTTGACAACACAAGAATATGTTGGAAATGCTATATCTACTCAAGCTGGAATTACAGAAGGTGCAGCAAACTCATTTACAACTTCAGCAATTTCAACACATAATGATGTAACAACAAATGTTCACGGAATAACAAATACAGCAAACTTAGTATATACTAATGATGTAAGGCTTTCTGACACAAGAGTTCCAACAGATAATTCAGTAGGTACTGCAAAAATTATTAATGACGCAGTAACAAATGAAAAAATATTTGGAGGAATTGATCAGTCTAAGATAACTAATTTAGTTTCAGATTTATCATTAAAGGCTCCATCAGAAGATCCAGTTTTTACTGGTAGCGTAACTCTTCCAACATCAATATCTTTATCAAATTCTTCAATAATAGATTTGACACATTTATCATCAATTACTAGCTCTGTTCAGGGGCAAATTGATTTAAAGGCTTCTTTATCTTCTCCAGCTCTTAGTGGAATTCCTACTGCTCCAACAGCAGCACCAGGAACTACAACTACACAAATTGCTACAACAGAATACGTACATTTTGAAATAAATGATTTGCTTAATGGTGCTCCAGCAGCCTTAGATACATTAAATGAGTTGGCAGCAGCAATTAATGATGATGCAAATTTTGCTGGAACAGTAACAACAGCCCTAGGATTAAAGGCACCACTTGCCTCACCTACATTTACTGGTACAGTAATTCTTCCAAATTCAACTATTACAGAAGCAATGATTGCAGCAAATGCAATTACAAATGATAAAATTAGCGCATCAGCCGCAATTGATCAATCTAAGATTTCAGGTTTGGTTAGCGACCTGAATTTAAAGGCTCCAAAAGCTTCTCCAACATTTACTGGAACAGTAACAGTTCCATCTCCAGTAAATCCAACAGATGCCGTAAATAAAGCATACGTTGACTCATATGCCCAGGATATTATACCTTTAGATAATTTGACTAGCCAATTTAACGGCGCAGAACAAAGGTTCCAGCCAAAATTCAATAATACTGTAGTAAACATAACCAACCCTCTTAGGCTTTTAATAAGCATTAATGGTATAATTCAAATACTAGGAAATCAAGATAATCATTGGTTATCTCCGATACCTCAAGAAGGTTTTTTTGTAGACTCTCAGGGTTATCTGAACTTTGGAGAACCTGTACCAAGAGGATCTACATTTGACGGTAGAGTTATGGGCGGACCCGCCACTAACTCTATAACCAAATCAAAGTATCCGTTTAGACCAATAGATATATTATTAGGAGCGTAAGCACATGGCAAGAAAAATTTTAGTAGAAACACATTATACATTTACACCATCGACTAAGACTTTGGTGATTCCAAAGGCAATCCCACGAGAGAGACTGCTTTTAATTACAAACGTTACCCAAAATCAGGTAATTTATAACTTCTCTGACCCTTCACTTAATGCAACATCTTATGTTTCATTAGAGGCAAATGGTGTCGAGACCACGACCATCGTTTTTGCATATAATACAGCAGCGATGTTGTCTACAGATAAAATTTCAATCACATTGGATGAGGTGGATGAATCATTTACTCCATCAGAAACAATGTTGGATCCAACAAATAAGCTTAGAGTAACTCAGCCACAAGCTCTTATTGATACAGACTTTGAATATGGAACACAGATTTCAAAGTGGGAAAACTTAGCTCTCTATAACAACAAGCCTTTTGCTTACGCATCTCCAACTCCAATTGCAAATATTGGATCAATTACTTACGGCTTGGGAACAAACGTTGTAACCGTATCATTAACTTCAGGAGTTGGTCCAAATAACGGAGACCCTATTTCTGTACAAGATACATTTGCTCCAGCAGCAAACGGTAACTTTGTTGTGGAGTCTGGTGGAGGAACAAATACATTCACTTATACAGCTTCTTCAAAAAATAGCCAAGCTAACCTAACAAATATTTTAGACACAAATAAAACAGCAATTTATAGAGCTACAGTATTTAGTGGCGCAAGAATTGGATTTATTCCAGCATTAACCTATTCTACTAATAGAATTAACGTTACTACTACAGTAGACCACGGACTAGCAATTGGAAACGAAATTGTTGTTAAGGGATCAACAGCTACAACAAATCCACCAAACGGTAACTTTGTTGTTGCAACAGTTCTTAGCCCAACACAGTTTGTGTATTACGCAAATAACGTTCCAACAGGAACACTAGGAGGGCCAACAGAAATTTATGTTAGACCTCAAGGTGTTTTCTTGCATAGACCAGCAGACGGCGGAGTAATTTTTGGTACTCAAGCTGGTTCTAACTACGGAGAAGCATATCGTCAAACAAGACGTTACTTTAGATATCAATCTGGTAAGGGCATTCAAATGTCTTCAGGAACAATTCTAAAGCCATACGCAGGTATTGACTCAATTACTTCATCTGGAACAACTGTAACTGTTGTTACAAAAGAAAAGCACTGTATCCAGCCAGGAACTATAGTAAAAATTGGTGGTGCTGATCAATCAGCATACAATGGAACATTCGTGGTAAACGATATTCTAGGATACAATAGGTTCTCATATACAGCTCTATCTACACCATCAAGCACTATTGCAACTGGCAACGTGTTTGCTTCTATTGAAGCATGGTACGGATGTCAAAATAGACTTGGTATGTTTGATGAGCAAAACGGAGTATTTTTTGAGTATGACGGAACAAAGCTTTATGCAGTTCGTAGAAGCTCAACAACTCAACTTTCTGGAAGAATTAACGTAACTAACGGTTCAGACGTTGTTGTTCAGTCACTTAGCGAACAACCAACATATTTTAGCAAGCAGTTAATTCCAGGAGATACAATTGTAATTAGAGGACAATCTTACAGAATTACTTCGATTACAAATGATATTGAAATGAATATTTCTCCTGCATATAGAGGAGCAACAGCTTCACTATGTATTTACTCAAAGACAATTGATACAAGAGTTCCTCAAGATCAATTTAACATGGACAAGGCAGATGGAACAGGACCTTCACAATATACAATGGACCTTTCTAAGATGCAGATGTTCTATATCGACTATACATGGTATGGAGCAGGATTTATCCGTTGGGGTGTAAGAGGTCCAAAGGGTAACATTATTTATTTGCACAGAATGCAAAACAATAACGTTAACACTGAAGCGTATATGCGCTCTGGTAACCTTCCAGGTAGATATTCTTCAACTACAAACCCTCCTTTTACAAGCCTAACAGATACAGTATTGACTACTGGCACATCTTTGCCAGTAAAAGATACATCAAGATTCCCTAGCTCTGGAACCTTGGTTGTTAGAAATACAACACAGGTTGAGTATGTAAATTATTCTGGTAAAACAGCAACATCATTTACTGGTTTAACTCGTGCAAAGCTTGGAGCACAAAACGTAGCAATTACTATTGGAAGCGGACAAAATAGAGGAAATATTACACTTGGTGCTGATACAGCAAAAATTCAGGTTGGTATGAGAGTCGTTGGGTCAGAGTATCCAGATGAGACTTTTGTATCTGCAATTAACTACGATACAGGAGCAATTACATTTAGCCAGCCAGTAGCTGCAGCTAACTCTGCTTTCTCAGCAGTTCCAATGGGATCAGATGTTCCTCTACAGTTTACCTATGACGCACAATCACCAGCATGTGTTGAGTTAGCTTTCCCAACATTTGCAGCAACTATTTCACACTGGGGAACATCAGTTATTATGGACGGACAGTATGATGAAGATAAGTCACTTATCTTTACATATGGACAGAGAACTGCAACTTCAGTTCCATCAGGAGCAACAAGAGCACTTCTTTCAATTCGTGTAGCACCTTCTGCAGATAACGGAATTGCTGCAAACTTTGGTGCTCGTGAAATTGTAAATAGAATGCAGCTTGCCATGAGGGCCCTTGACGTATCTGTATCATCAGGTTCAACAATTCTGGTACAGGCAATACTTAATGGAACACCATCACAGTCATTAACATGGACAAATGCAGTTGGTAACGTAACAGGCGCAGTCAACTCATCTCTTGCACAAATTGCAGACTATTCTGGTCAAAGCTCAACAGTTTCTGGCGGAGAAGTTACTGGTGGATTCTTTACCACTGGAACAAACTCAGTTGACCTAACTACACTTAGAGATCTAGGAAACTCTATCTTGGGTGGAGGAGGAACCGTAACAACTTCTGGTATTTATCCAGACGGTCCAGACGTTCTAACAATTACAGCAACAAACCTCGGAGGGTCAACTGCTAGCGTTTACTCTCGTCTATCTTGGACAGAAGCATCAGCGTAAAAGAATAAGGAGGAGACTTAAATGTCTGTACAAAAAGTAAAAATACCTTATAACGCTGAACTATCAGTAAAAACTCTGTCGGTAGCAGAAGAATTTGGTGTTAATGGTTCCGCCACACTAGGCGGAACTGTTAACCTTACTGGAACTATGAATACTGGTAATGGAACATTAAATTTTTCAGATGGACCTCAGTCTAAACAAGGCGTTCCTTCTATTACTAAAATAAATAAGGTTTATTCAAATTATACTCTTTCTTCTTTAGACGAAAGAGACTCTATAATTGAAATGTCATTAAAGGTTGCTGGAACACTAACTATTCCAGCAGACACACCTTCTCTAACATTTCCAATAGGAACAACTATAGATGTTATTCAAACCAATTCTGGTCAAATTACTATAGGTAGTGCTTTTGGAGTTAATCTTAATGCTACCCCAGGATTAAAAATAAGAAGTCAGTGGTCAATTGCCACTCTATTAAAACGGGATGCTAACACATGGTTAGTATTCGGAGATCTTACGGCTTAGGAGTATAAGTGGGAAAGAAATCTGGTAAGAAGTCAGCAGCAGCAGGCGATTTTGAAAAGCCGTTGCCACCACTTAACCCTGTAGCAACAGATGTTGGAACAAATAGACTTTTTAATAATGGAGCCGCAACAGTAAGCTTTACAGTAGATCCATTAAGTACTGTTCCAACAAGCTTTACAGTAAGATCTACTCCAGGAAGTTTTACTGGTGAAGGATCGGCAAGCCCAATTACAGTTGTAGGACTTCAAAGTAATGTTAATTATACTTTTAAAGTTTTAGCAACAAATGCTAATGGTAACTCAGATGAATCTGTATCTTCAAATCAAATTTTAGCAACTACAGTTCCTGGTATTCCAAGAACTCCAGCAGTTTCGTCAACTGTAGCAGATCAAGATGTTGTATCTTGGACAGCACCAGCAAATGACGGTGGAAAAGCTATTTCTAGTTATAGAATTACATCTAGTGATCCAAACACTCAGCCACCTTCAGATGGAACACCAGGTCCAGTTTATAATAACGTAACATCACCATACACAATCTCAGAGGTTGGTGGAACTTCACAGTCTTATACAGTAGTAGCAATTAATGCTAACGGAACTTCTGTTGGAGCTACAACAAATCAAGTAACAACATTCTTTAGCCCACCGTCATTCTTCGGCCCACCAGGATTCTTTGCCCCACCAGCATTTTTCTTGCCACCAACTTTCTTCGTTCCACCTCTTTTCTTTACGCCACCAGATTTCTTTGCACCACCACGCTTCTTTGCACCACCACGTTTCTTTTCTCCTCCAGGGTTCTTTGCCCCTCCAGGATTCTTTGGCCCACCGTTTTTCTTTGGACCCCCAGCATTCTTTGGTCCTCCAGGATTCTTTAGCCCACCAGGGTTCTTTGCCCCGCCAGCGTTTTTTAGCCCACCACGCTTCTTCGGCCCACCGTTCTTCTTCGGCCCACCAGGGTTCTTTGGTCCTCCAGGATTCTTTGCACCACCACGTTTCTTCGGCCCACCAGGGTTCTTTGGTCCTCCAGGATTCTTTAGCCCACCAAGATTCTTTAGCCCACCACGTTTCTTTGGTCCTCCAGGATTCTTTAGCCCACCAAGATTCTTTAGCCCACCAAGATTCTTTAGCCCACCAAGATTTTGTATTCAGGAGGATACTCCTGTACTCACAACGGACGGGTACAAGAAAGCAAAAGATATTGTTATAGGAGACACACTAGCTACGCTAGACTTTGACGATATAACATACGGAGCAGACAATTGTTCGTTTGGAGTAGTTACAGCAGAATGTTCAGAAATAGTAAATTCATGGTCAGTTAATGAGTTAAAAAATCATAAACTATTAAATTCTAAAATAACTAATATTTTAACTGAATCTCATAATAAAACTATGGTTATTAACGATGATCAAGATAAGAGATTTTCATTAAAAGAAGATGTTTTAATTTATAAAAATAATAAATATGTTATTGTTACAGTTGAAAACTTATCTGTAGGAGATTCTTTAGTTATTTACTCAGATGAATCTATCAATATTGTTCCAATAACTAGTTTAAATATTATAAAAGAGAAAACAAATACAATTCTTTTCTATAGAGAGCCATACGGCATGATTATTGCTGGAGGTATGCTTGCATACAATGGATGCCCCATCCATATGTTGACTAACTAGATATTAAATGCTAAAGTAGGAATATGAATAAAATAGAAATATTCCCAGGTATATGGAAATTTGAAAATGTTTTTGATAAGTCATTTGATGTAATAAATGAAATTGAAAAAGCCGTATCAAAAGGGGATTGCTCTTGGGCTAAAGCTCAAGTAGGACTAGAAGAAACAGATATAGAATATAGAGACTGTTATGATTTTAAGCTAAGCGATTTAGGAAAAGATCATAATATATATAAACATCTTTATGAATCTCAAAAGCCTTATGTAGATGCATATTGCGATTATTACCAAATAAAAATGGGTTTTTGGGAATGGACTAATGTTGTTAAATATGGTCCAGGACAATATTTTAAAGAGCATGCAGATCATGGATGGTCATATATATCTACAGTTTCATTAGTATCTTATCCAAATGACGACTATGTTGGAGGAGAATTAGCTTTTCCAAAATTAAAGATTTTTGAAAAACCAAAGGCAGGGGACTTATACATATTTCCTTCTACCTATTTGTTTTCCCACGTAGCAATGCCAGTAAGGTCGGGAACTAAATATTCATTTGTAACAATGCTAGATTATAATGATGACACTCATACTGTAGAGTATGAAGAATATATAGATAGAAAGTATGGTATAAAATAATGTTTTCTCCAAATGCAGAGTACTTACATTACGGAATTGTTGTATATAGAGATGTTTTTACAAAAGAAATGGACCTTGTAAACAGACTAGAAAATTCTTTAAGTAAGAGCGAAGGTAAATATAAGTGGAATCAGTCTCAAACTGGTTATGCACATACAGATTTAAAATATAGAGATGCACACGATTTTAAAATTAAAAGAAATAGCGATGACAGTCTAATGCTATCAATGCAGTATGTTAATAAAGACAATAAAAAAGAGGCCGAAATAGAGTTAGAAAAAATTTGGGAAGACTCTTATAAAGCACAGCTAAAGCCAGTTGAAGAATATCGTAATGCTTTTGGACTTGCCCCATTAAACTATTGGGAGTCATTTAACTTTGTTAAGTATGGACCAAACCAACACTTCCAGGTTCATTCAGATCACGGATACTCCTACATTTGTGTGCTTTCTTCTGTTGGATATATTAATGATGATTACGAAGGCGGAGAGCTCTTCTTTGATAAGTTTAACTTAAAGATTAAACCAAAAGCAGGAGATCTTTATTTATTCCCGTCTTCTTATATTTATTCTCATGCAGCAATGCCAGTAACAAGCGGAACAAAATATTCAATTGTTACTATGCTAGATTATCTAGAAGCTCCACATACGCCAGACTATCGTGATATTGAAAAGAGATATACAGAAGGTTATGTATAAAATAAAAGCTTATGTTTCTTCTGAAGATGCTGCTACATTGTCTCCTTTACAGGCAAAACGTGAGTGGATGGAGCAAACATATGACAGACATGCGTATACTTGTTTCCCAGTAACTTTAACAAATACTCTTGGTTGGTCATTATCTTTTCCAGAAGACATAACTTTTGTTTGGGATGGAAAATCAGATTCTAGTAAAGATCACGTAAAAATTCTTGCTGGACATAAATATTGCTACACAGAAAGAGCTAATGCAACTATAAGTTTTAAAACAGGATTAATTTTTAAAACTGAAGAAAATGTTAGCCTACTTGGAATGCCAGCCCCTAATTACTTTTTAGATGGGGCTCAACCTTTTACAACAGCAATAAGCACTTCTTTTTATACTGCAGAATTTCCAGTAGCGTGGAGAATAACTAAGCCGTATACTCCAATTACAATTCCAGCAGGACACCCAGTAATATCAGTAATACCAGTGTCACTTGGCGAAATCGAGCTTTCAGAAATAGAGATGCTAAATAAAAACACTATGCCTATTTCTCCATATGCAGATCAATATAATGAAACAGAACATATTAAATATGTTGCAAAGCTTGCAGAAGAAAACAAGTGGACTAATTTTTATCGTGATGCTGTAGATTATTTAGGAAATAAATTGGGTAAACATGAAGTTAAAAGTTTAAAACTTAAGGTGGTAAATAATGCCAAAAATTAAATTTGGTTCTGCAAGACCTTATAATAATGAAAATGAGCACAAGTCTTTAGAGCCAGGGCCAGCTAAAAATTTTATGCCAAATTGGTGGAAAGATGCAACAAAATATTGGGTTGATGATAACGGAGATCCAATAATGGCAGCATACAATAAAGATGATGAGCTAGAAAAATCTTTAGGGTTTAAATCTTGTCCAGCACTCCTAGATGTTTTTTCAACAGGATATGTTTTAAGAACTCCGACAGACATAATGTTTGCCCAGTATGATGGAGAGCCACATGTAATTATTGATCCAAAATATAAAGATTTTTGTGAAGCAAGAAGTAGCATGCCACAGTTTGAATATCCTCATGGATATAGCAAAAAGCATTTTCATTGGTGGCCTAATTGGGGAATACAAATGCCAGATGGATATAGTGCTTTAGTAACTTCTCCTCTCAATAGAAATGATCTACCATTTTTAACAGTTAATGGAATAATAGATAGCGATAGGTATACTTTGCCAGGCTTAATGCCATTCTTTTTAAAAGAAGGGTTTTCTGGTTTAATTCCAAAAGGAACACCGTTTGCTCAGATATTTCCGATAAAGCGTGAGGCTTGGACTTCAGAGATGGTATACTATAGTAATGACGAAATGTACGATAGGCACATGTCAATCGTATCAAAATTTAGAGTTAAATTTGGCGGAGTTTATAAAAAAACAACTTGGGTTAAAAAAAGCTATGAATAAGGAGAAAAAATGGACAATATAATTTCTTTCGATAGTGACGTTTTGTTTAAAAGCGCTCACGACGATGATATCATTCAAAATCATGATTCTTTAGAAGAGGGTAAGCATATTAGAACTGCTAGAAAGTCAATCACCCCTTCAGGTTATTTTGGGTCTGGTCCAGAGATGATAGGCGAAATAGAAAATTTTCTTACAGAAGAAGAGTGCGACTATCTAGAAAATTTTGCCAGAAACAATAAGATCTGGGACGTAACCGAATCTCATTATAATGAAAATGGCACAATTATTTATGATCACAGACCATGGGAAAATAGAGTAGCTACACTAAACACCTTAATGAAAGCAGATCAAAAAGTTGTAGACATGCTTCGTGAAGTAATAGCAAGATTTAAACCAGTTATAGAAGATTTTTTTGGTGTTGTAGAAGTTGAGCCAACAAACCCAGCTATAGTTAGATGGCCAGTAGGAACTTTTCAATTTCCACATGCAGATAAAGAATTACACGAGGGTCCAGATGCAGGAACTGAAAACGATTTCCCTTGGTATGACCTAGGAACAATATTTTATTTAAACGAAGATTATGAAGGAGGGGAGCTTCATTTCCCATTACAAAAAATTGCATTCAAGCCAAAAAGAAGAGCGGTATATTTTTTCCCAGGAGACAAAAATTATATTCACGGAGTAGATAAGGTTACAAAGGGAACAAGATATACATCTCCATGGTTTTGGACTATTAAACAATTAACAAAGGAAGACAAGTGATTAGTCAAGAAATTTTAGATAAATATCCAACAATTAAAGAGTGGAAAGACGACGTCTTTACTGTTGAAAATTTTATTTCCGAGCAAGAAGCAGAAGCTATGATTAAATATTTAGAATCATTAGTTGAAAGTGGAAGACTTAAGTGGAATCAAATTTCTTTTTATGACTCTTTTGCAATGGGATTCTGGGACTCAGATCCTACTCTGCCAGAGTTTGGCCTACCAGAAGACTACTTTAACAGATTAAAGTTTAAATTTAAAAAGTGTGGCGAAGATATATTTGGACATAAATTTGCTGAAATTAGTTATCATGCTCAAAAGTGGGTAGAAGGAGCTTTCGCAGATTTTCATTCAGACAATTCAAAAGACGGTAAGCCAACAGCGTTTGAAAGAAGTAGATATGCTGGATTCTTATACTTAAATGATGATTTTGATGGAGGCATATTAAACTTTCAACATTATGATATAGCAATAAAGCCAAAGGTTGGTTTATATGCAATATTTAAAGGCGGACATGGTAACGAACACGAAGTCACTCAAGTCAAAAATACTAGAAGAGATAGATATACAATAGGATCTTTTTGGGATGACGCTAGAATGGAATATACAGACGAACAAAGGCAAAGGTGGGCTGATGAATTAGCTGCAACTAGAAAAGAACAAGATTTGTCTTACGATCAATGGGCAAAAGACAAAGCTGCTGGAAATGCTCCAATTTATAAGGGTAAGGGTGAATAGTAATGAATAATGTTAATGTTAAAGATTTGACAGAAAATCTTACAATTTTTGCTGATAAAATATTTGTTTTTAAAAATGTTATAAATTTAATGGAAAGTTGGCCTAGAGAGCTAGAAGAGTTAGATGCAAGATTTGAAGATGAAAAAACATTTAATATAAAAGGAAACCCATTAAAGCAGCTAGGTCCTTGGTTGCCATGGCCTGCAAACGATGACCCAGAGTATTTTTATGGTAGAACTAAAACAGGGCATTTTATATTTAATCATTCTTCTGAGCCATCTGGAGGAGATTTAATTGCCTATGATCTTGTAGAGGTTATGAGAAAAGCAGCAGAAGAATTGGCTCAAAAATATTTTAGTAGATTAGATATAAAGGACATACCTCATCTTCCTAGTACCTTTGAAATTAAAGAATACAACACTGGCTCAGACATGGGGCCACATTTTGATGATTTCCCAGGAGACGATAATCAAACAATATTATCTGCTGTTATTTATATTAATGATGACTATGAAGGTGGAGAATTAGCGTTTCCTCAACATAATATTACAATTAAACCAGAATCTGGATGTTTAATATTTTTCCCTTCTACTCCAGATTATATTCATCAGGCAAAAGTTGTTACATCTGGTAAAAAATATTGTGTTCCACTATTTTTCTATAAAAACCCTCCAGTATCAATTTCTGACGATAAGGGCTAAAGTAAATGAGCTACCAGTCAAAAATTATGCAAGAAAATCCAATAGGATTTTGGAGACTTGACGAGAGTAGCGGAACTACAGCATATGATTTTTCAGGATGCTCAAATAACGGAACTTACTCTGGAACCTTTAACTATAATATATTGCCTCTAGTTTCTGGTGGCACAAGAGGAACTTTAATCACAAA
>Ga0315899_10001736_pt1 | contig 24731 bp, 24 predicted proteins | sample LakEriMetagenome_2_FD_203518 | JGI IMG/M metagenome (GOLD analysis project Ga0315899, IMG submission 203518) | Freshwater fungal communities from buoy surface, Lake Erie, Ohio, United States - Buoy 4 MA112 | ecosystem: Environmental > Aquatic > Freshwater > Lake | place: USA: Lake Erie, Ohio... | reverse complement strand
GCGGCCGCGGTGGCCGGGGCGACCGGCTCGGAACGCGACGGGCCGCCCTCGACCGCCTCGGAGCGGGCGGTGCGGATCTCGGGCGGATCGAGCAGGAAGGTGTACTCGCGGACGAACTTGCCGGTCGCCCAGTTCAGCTCGACCAGCAGGTCGACGAAGGGCTCGTTGATCGGCTGCGCCGAGGTGATCCGGACGAAGGTCCGGCCGCCGCGCGGCTCGATCGCGAAGCGCAGCGCGCCCAGCGCCGGGTTGAACTCGAGACCGGCCTGGCGGAACGCCTCCGGCGGCGCGAGGCGCGCACTCAGCGACTGCGCCTCCTCGCGCGTCAGCGAGGTCACCTCGACCTCGGCGCGCAGCGGCTGGCCGAGTCCGGACTGGACGTTCAGGCGGCCGAGCCCGGCGGCGTCGACGTTCGCGGACAGCGAGGCGAGCGCGAGGACGATGGCCGAGGCGAGGGTCCGAGGGGACAGCGGTTGGGTGTTGGAATGTTCGCGCGAAGCCCGTGACGTCACGGCTTTTCCCCCGGATTTACCGTTGATTTTGAGCGTAACATCAGTGACTTGCGCCTGCAAGCTGACCCACTGATGCAGGTTCGTGAAGCAACGTCAGCGCTCGATCAGGATGCGCAGCATCCGGCGCAGGGGCTCGGCGGCCCCCCACAGCAGCTGATCGCCGACGGTGAACGCGCCGAGGTACTCCGACCCCATTGCGAGCTTGTGCAGCCGGCCCACCGGGACCGTGAGCGTGCCGGTGACCGAGACCGGGGACAGCCGCGTCTCGGTCGCCTCCCGCTCGTTCGGCACCACCTCGACCCAGTCGTTGCCGGCGGCGAGGATCGACTCGACGTCCGCCATCGGGACGTCGCGCCGAAGCTTCACCGTGAGGCCCTGGCTGTGGCAGCGCATCGCGCCGACGCGCACGCAGATGCCGTCGATCGGGATGCTGCCCGGCGAGCGGAACGGCGGACGGCCGAGGATCTTGTTGCACTCTGCCCCGCCCTTCCACTCCTCCTTGCTCTGGCCGTGCTCGACCGGCACGTCGATCCAGGGGATCACGCTGCCGGCGAGCGGCACGCCGCGGAAGTTGGCGACCGGCATCCGCGGCGAGCGCAGCTCGGCCGCGACCTTGCGGTCGATGTCGAGGATGGCGCCGGCCGGGTCGGCCAGCTCGGCCTCGACCGCGCCGTGCAGCGCGCCCATCTGCAGCAGCAGCTCGCGCATGTTCTGCGCGCCGGCGCCGCTGGCGGCCTGGTAGGTCATCGCCGACACCCACTCGACGAGGTCGTGCTCGAAGAGCCCGCCCATCGCCATCAGCATCAGGCTGACGGTGCAGTTGCCGCCGATGTAGTTCCGGGTGCCCTGGCCGAGCGCGGCGTCGATCACCTTGCGATTGACCGGGTCGAGGATGATGACCGCGTCGTCGGCCATGCGCAGCGTCGAGGCCGCGTCGATCCAGTAGCCGTTCCAGCCGGTGGCGCGCAGCTTCGGGTAGACGGCCTTGGTCCAGTCGCCGCCCTGGCAGGTCAGCACGACGTCCATCTTCTTCAGCGCGTCGACGTCGTCGGCGTGCAACAGTTTCCCGCCGCCCAGGGGCGCGTCGCCCCCGCCGTTTGACGTGCTGAAGAACACCGGCTCGAGGTGCGCGAAATCGTTCTCCTCGCGCATGCGCTGCATGAGCACGGAGCCCACCATGCCGCGCCAGCCGACCAACCCGACCTTCATCATCGCTTCGCTCGTGTGTGTCCGGGGCCTCAGAGCGCGGCCAGCACCGCGTCGCCCATCGCGACCGTGCCCACCTGCCTGCAGCCGGGTTCCGTAATATCAGCCGTCCGATAGCCCTGTGCAAGCACCTTACGGACGGCAGCCTCGATGCGACAGGCGGCCGCTTCCTGCCCCAGCGAATAGCGCAACAGCATGGCCGCGCTGAGGATCGTGGCGAGCGGATTGGCCACGCCCTTGCCCGCGATGTCGGGCGCGGAGCCGTGGATCGGCTCGTACATGCCGAACCCCTTTGCGTTCAGCGAAGCGGACGGCAGCATGCCGATCGAGCCGGTCAGCATCGACGCCTCGTCGGACAGGATGTCGCCGAACATGTTGCCGGTGACGATCACGTCGAACTGCTTGGGGTTGCGCACCAGCTGCATCGCCGCGTTGTCGACGTACATGTGCGAGAGCTCGACGTCGGCGTAGTCCTTGTGCACGTCGGTGACCACGTCGCGCCAGAACTGGGTGGTCTCGAGCACGTTCGCCTTGTCGACCGAGCAGACCCTGCGCGAGCGCTTGCGGGCGGCCTCGAACGCGGTCTTCGCGATCCGGCGGATCTCGCCCTCGGTGTAGCGCATGGTGTCGAAGCCCTCGCGCTCGCCCTGCTCGTTCGTGCGCACGCCGCGCGGCTGGCCGAAGTAGATGTCGCCGGTCAGCTCGCGCAGGATCAGCAGGTCGAGGCCGGCGACCACCTCGGCCTTCAGCGAGGATGCGTGGGCGAGCTCGGGATAGACGATCGCCGGGCGCAGGTTCGCGTACAGGTCGAAGTGCTTGCGCAGCCGCAGCAGGCCCTGCTCGGGGCGCTGCGGGCGGGGCAGCGTGTCGTACTTCGGGCCGCCGACCGCGCCGAAGAGGATCGCGTCGGACGCCTCGCACAGCCTGAGCGTATCGGCCGGCAGCGGATCGCCGGCCGCGTCGTAGCCCGCGCCGCCGACCGGCGCCTCGGCCATCTCGATGCCGAGGCCGAGCGCCTCGATGACCCGCACCGCCTGCGCGGTGATCTCGGGGCCGATGCCGTCGCCCGGCAGCACCGCGATCTTCATGCCCATCGTGTCCGTTCCCTTCAGAGCGTCTTGGCGAGCCACGGCTGCTCGGCGAGCCGGCGCGCCTCGTACTCGCGGATGCGGTCGGCGTGCCGCAGCACCAGACCGATGTCGTCCCAGCCGTTCAGCAGGCAGTCCTTGCGGAACGCGTCGACCTCGAAGCGGTAGGCGAGCGAGCCGTCGACGGTCCGCACCACCTGCTCCGGCAGGTCGATCACCAGCTCGAAGCCCGGAAAGGCCGCGACCTCGTGGAACAGGCGGTCGACCTCGGACTCCTGCAGGGACACCGGCAGCAGGCCGTTCTTGAAGCAGTTGTTGTGGAAGATGTCGGCGTAGCTCGGCGCCACGACCGCGCGGAAGCCGTAGTCCTGCAGCGCCCACGGGGCGTGCTCGCGCGAGGAGCCGCAGCCGAAGTTCTTGCGGGCGAGCAGCACCGAGGCGCCCTTGTAGCGCGCCTGGTTCAGCGTGAAGTCGGGGTTGAGCGGGCGCTTCGAGTTGTCCATCCCGGGCTCGCCCCGGTCGAGGTAGCGCCACTCGTCGAACGCGTTCGGGCCGAAGCCGGTGCGCTTGATCGACTTCAGGAACTGCTTCGGGATGATCGCGTCGGTGTCGACGTTCGCGCGGTCGAGCGGGGCGACCAGGCCGCGGTGGACGGTGAACTTCTCCATGCTGCCCTTCCCCCTCAGAGACGGCGGACGTCGACGAAGTGGCCGAACACGCCGGCCGCCGCGGCCATCGCCGGGCTCACCAGGTGCGTGCGGCCGCCGGCGCCCTGCCGGCCCTCGAAGTTGCGGTTGCTGGTGCTCGCGCAGCGCTCGCCCGGCTCGAGCCGGTCGGCGTTCATCGCGAGGCACATCGAGCAGCCGGGCTCGCGCCACTCGAAGCCGGCGTCGCGGAAGACCTTGTCCAGCCCCTCGGCCTCGGCCTGCGCCTTCACCAGGCCCGAGCCCGGCACGACCATCGCGAGCTTGACGTTTTCGGCCTTGCGACGGCCGCGCACGACCGCGGCGGCCTGCCGCAGGTCCTCGATGCGCGAGTTGGTGCACGAGCCGATGAACACCTTGTCGATGCGGATCTCGGCCATCGGGGTGTTCGGGGCGAGGCCCATGTAGGTCAGCGCGCGCTCGATGCCCTCGCGGCGGGTCGCATCCTTCTCCTTGTCCGGATCCGGCACACGGCCCTCGATGGGGACGACCATCTCTGGCGAGGTGCCCCAGGTCACGTGCGGCGTCAGCGTGCTCGCGTCGATGCGGATCTCGGCGTCGAACTTCGCGCCCTCGTCGGAGCGCAGCGTCTTCCAGTAGGCGACCGCGCGGTCCCAGTCGGCGCCGGTGGGCGACATCGGCCGGCCCTTCAGGTACTGCAGCGTGACGTCGTCGACGGCGACCATGCCCGAGCGCGCGCCGGCCTCGATCGCCATGTTGCAGATCGTCATCCGCCCTTCCATCGACAGCGCGCGGATCGTGCTGCCGGCGAACTCGATCGCGTAGCCGGTGCCGCCGGCGGTGCCGATGCGGCCGATCACCGCGAGGACGACGTCCTTCGCGGTGACGCCGCGCGGCAGCGCGCCCTCGACCAGCACGCGCATCGACTTCATCTTCTTCGCGGTCAGGCACTGCGTGGCGAGCGTGAGCTCGACCTCGGAGGTGCCGATGCCGAAGGCGAGGCAGGCGAACGCGCCGTGCGTGGAGGTGTGCGAGTCGCCGCAGACCACGGTCATGCCGGGCAGCGTCGCGCCCTGCTCCGGCCCGATCACGTGCACGATGCCCTGCCGGCGATCGGAGATGTCGAAGTACGTCATCCCGGTCTCGCGCGCGTTCGCGTCGAGCGTCTCGACCTGCAGCCGCGCGATCGGGTCGGCGATGCCGGCCTTGCGGTCGGTGGTCGGCACGTTGTGGTCGACCACCGCGAGGTTCGCGGAGAGCCGCCACGGCGTGCGGCCGGCGAGCTTCAGCCCCTCGAAGGCCTGCGGGCTGGTGACCTCGTGGACCAGGTGCCGATCGATGTAGATCAGGCAGGTGCCGTCGGCTTCCTGGTGGACGACGTGAGCGTCCCAGAGCTTGTCGTAGAGCGTGCGGGCGTGCATGTCAGGGGTCGGGGAGTCCAACCCGCGATTATGCCAGCGTGGCGGCGATTCGGCCCTTCAGACGTCGGAATCCGCCGTGCCGCGCATCGGGCAGATCATTTGCGCGCCTGCTGGTAGAGCGGCATCACCCGCTCCGCGTAGACCGCGAGGTCCTGCTGGCGCGTCTCGGCCGACGGGTGCGTGCTGAGGAACTGGGGCGAGCCCCCGCCGCCGCTCGCCTTCGCCATCTTCTGCCACAGCACGATCGCGGCGCGCGGGTCGTAGCCGGCGCGCGCGGCGAGCTCCACGCCGATCCGGTCGGCCTCGGTCTCGTGCGCGCGGCTGTTGGGCATGCCGACCGCGACCTTGTAGGCCATCTGCCCGAGGTCCGAGCCGATCGAGCCGACGCCGAGCAGCGCCGCGCCCACGCCGATCACCAGGCCCGCGGCCTGCTGCTCGCTCGCCCGCTCGCGGGCGTGCTCGCGCAGCGCGTGGGCGATCTCGTGGCCCATGATCGCGGCGATCTCGTCGTCGGTCAGGTTCAGCCGCGTGATGATCCCGCTGTAGAACGCGATCTTGCCGCCCGGCATGCACCAGGCGTTCAGCTGGTCCGACTGCAATACGTTGACCTCCCACTTCCAGGCGGGCGCGTCGGGCCGGAACGCCGCGGTGGTCGGGATCATCCGCTGCGCGATCGCGCGCACGCGCTGCGTGAGCTGCGCGTCCGCGTTCAGCGCGCCCTTCTGGCGCGCCTGGCCCATCAGCTGCGCGTAGGCCTGCTCCGAGCCCCTGCGCAGGTCGGCCTCGGACACGAGCGCCGACATCGACTGCTTGCGGTCGACGCCGACCGCGCCGGCGGAGGTGGTCTGCACCGACTGGCAGCCGGCCGACAGCGCGACCGTCGCGGCCGCGATCCACGCGAGGGCCCGTGGGCCAGGCATCCGGAGGGTCATCGTCCGGTCTCCTTCGATCGACGAGGTCGTGAGCTTATCGGAACCGCGCGGCGTCGATCATTCCCGCGCGGGTGCGGCCGCGCCGGTGGCGGCCGTCCGCTCCAGCCGGGCCGCGAGCACGACCGCGACCCAGCCCGCCAGACCGGCCGCGGCCGAGCCCCAGAACGCGGCCGGCGGCGACACGCGCTCCCACAGCCAGCCCGACGCGAGTCCGCCGAGCGTGCCGCCGAAGCCGTAGGCGACGACGATGAAGGCGGCCTGCGCGCGCGCCTGCTGCGCCGGCTCGAACCAGCGGTGCAGCACCGCCATCGACGCGCTGTGGTGCAGCCCGAAGGTCGCCGCGTGCATCACCTGGGCCCACAGCAGCACCCACAGCGCGCCGCCCGAGGCGGCGACCATCGCGAAGCGCAGGCCGCAGACGAGGAAGCTGAAGGCGAGCAGCCGCATCGGCGAGGCGCGGTCGAAGAGCCGGCGCTGCAGCATGAAGAGCGCGATCTCGGCGGCGACGCCGACGCCCCAGATCGCGCCGATCGCGGTCGTGCCGTAGCCGTGCCGCTCGAGGAACAGCGAGAAGAACGCATAGAGCGCCGCGTGCGCGAAGACCATCAGGAACGCGGAGGCGAGGAAGGCGACGACCGCCGGCTCGCGCAGCCGCGCGAGCACCGGCGCGCCGGTCACCGCCGCCCGCGTCGTCGCCGGCTCGCGGATCGACAGCGTCACCGCGACCAGCAGCACCATGCAGCCCGCCATCAGCGCGGGCAGCGCGCGCAGCCCGAACGCGTCGAGCACCGGGCCGCCGGCGACCACGGTGATAATGAAGCCTACCGAGCCCCACAGCCGCATCCGCCCGTAGCGGCCGGCGTCGCCGCGCGCGACGTCGAGCGCGATCGCCTCGCCGATCGGCATCTGCGCGGCGGTGAGAAAGAAGAGCAGCAGCATCAGCACCGCGTACTCGAGCGGGCGCGACGCGAGCGGGAACGCCGCGACCACCACCAGGGCGCCGATCGCGGCGCCCCGCAGGATCGCCACGCGCCGCCCGCCCCGGTCGGCGAGCCAGCCCCAGAACGGCGGCGCGACGATCCGCAGCAGCTGCGGCAGCGCCATCAGCACCGCGATCTCGCCGATCGACAGGCCGCGCGAGTCGAACCACAGGCTCAGGTACGGCGAGAAGATCCCGACCCACGCGAAGTAGGCGAAGTACAGCGCGCGCACGCCGCCCGCGCCGATCGCGTCCGCCGATCGGGCCGGCTCGCGCGACGGGCTCGGGCTCAGCCGACGGCGCCGGGCACGCGCGGCGCCGGCGAGCGCACGTCGCCGCACTGCGCGCGGTGCCGCAGCGCGTGGTCCATCAGCACCAGCAGCAGCATCGCCTCGGCGATCGGGGTCGCGCGGATGCCGACGCACGGGTCGTGCCGCCCGAGCGTCTCGACCTCGACCGGCGCGCCGTCGACGTCGACCGAGCGGCGCTTCACGCGGATGCTCGAGGTGGGCTTGATCGCGATCGACACGGTGATCGGCTGGCCGGTGGAGATGCCGCCGAGCACGCCGCCGGCGTGGTTGGTCGCGAAGCCCCCGGGCGTCATCTCGTCGCCGTGCATCGAGCCCGTGTGCACGACCGACGCGAAGCCCGCGCCGATCTCGACGCCCTTGACCGCGTTGATGCCCATCATCGCGTGCGCGATGTCGGCGTCGAGCCGGTCGAAGAGCGGCTCGCCGAGACCGACCGGCACGCCGGTGGCCTCGACGTCGATCCGCGCGCCGCAGGAGTCGCCGGCGCGGCGCAGCGCGTCCATGTAGGCCTCGAGCTCGGCGACCACCGCCGCGTCGGCCGCGAAGAACGGGTTGCGCGGCACCTCGGCCCAGTCGGTGAGCGGCACCGGGATCTCGCCGAGCTGGCTCATCCGGCCGCGCACGACGGTGCCGTGGGCCTGCCCGAGCCACTTGCGGGCGATGGCGCCGGCGGCGACGACCGGGGCGGTGAGGCGCGCCGACGAGCGCCCGCCACCGCGGGGGTCGCGCACGCCGTACTTGCTCAGATAGGTGAAGTCGGCGTGGCCGGGGCGGAACGCGCGGGCGATCGCCGCGTAGTCCTTGCTGCGCTGGTCCTCGTTGCGGATCAGCAGCGCGATCGGGGTGCCGGTGGTGACGCCCTCGTAGACGCCCGACAGGATCTCGACCCGGTCCGGTTCCTGGCGCTGGGTCACGTGCCGCGAGGTGCCGGGCCGCCTGCGGTCGAGGTCCGGCTGGATGTCGGCCTCGGCGAGCGGCATGCCGGGCGGGCAGCCGTCGACGACGCAGCCGATCGCCGGGCCGTGCGACTCGCCGAACGACGTCACCGTGAAGAGGTGCCCTAAGGTGTTCCCGGACATGGGGCTATGCTTGCGGTCTTGCGCGGAAACTCGGCATTTTACCCGGTTACGACTTCAAGGAGACCCCTGATGACCCGTCCTGCCGACGTCCGCCGTCGACTCGTGCTCGCGCTCGCCGCCGCCGGTACCACCGGCGCCGTGCCGCTCGCCGCACGCGCGCAGGCCTATCCGAACCGCCCCGTGCGGCTGATCGTGCCGTTCGCGCCCGGGGGCACGACCGACATCATCGCGCGCGTGGTGGCCGACAAGCTGCGCGACAACCTCGGGCAGTCGGTCGTCGTCGAGAACAAGGCCGGGGCCGGCGGCGCGATCGGCGCGCTGGAGGTGGTCCGCGCGCCGGCGGACGGCTACGTGCTCGGCATGGGCACGGTCTCGACGACCGCCGCGAACCCGGCGATCAACCCGAAGGTCGGCTACGACCCGAACGGCGACTTCACGCCGATCACCAACCTCGCTGCGACCCCGAACGTGATCGCGGTGCACCCGTCGTTCCCGGCCAAGGACTTCAAGGCCTTCATCGAGGAGCTGCGCCGCAACCCGGGCAAGCACTCGTACGGCAGCTCGGGCGCCGGCGGCATCGGCCACCTGCAGACCGAGCTGTTCAAGTCGCTGACCCGCACCTTCATGACCCACATCCCGTACCGGGGCGCGGGCCCGGCGCTGGCCGACGTGGTCGCGGGCCAGATCCCGATCATCTTCGACAACCTGCCCTCGGCGCTGCCCTTCATCCGCGAGGGCAAGCTGATCCCGATCGTCGTCGCCGCGCCCGAGAAGCTCGCGGTGCTGCCCGGCATCCCGACCTTCAAGGAGGTGGGCCTCGAGCCGGTGAACCGCATGGCCTACTACGGCATCGTCGGGCCGAAGGGGCTGCCGGCGCCGGTCGTCGAGCGCCTGCACGCGGCCGCGAAGAAGACGCTGGAGGACCCGGGCGTCGCCAAGCGGATCGCCGACACCGGCTCGCTGGTCATCGGCAACACGCCGCAGCAGTTCGCGCAGCAGATCGCGGCCGAGTTCGAGGTCTACAAGAAAGTCGTCGCCGAGCAGAAGCTGACCCTCTGATGACCACCGACCTCACCTCGTTCGACGTGTCGCCCTGGGTCGGGCGCACGACCCGCACGCGGGTGCGCGCGACCCGCGAGACGGTCGAGCTGCTCGAGTCCTCGCTCGACCGTGCCGCGCCCGCACCCGACGCGCCGATCGCGCCGCTGCGGCACTGGCTGTGGTTCTTTGCGCCGCCCGCGGTGCCGACCTCGCAGCTCGGGGCGGACGGCCACTCGCCGCGCGGCGAGCTCGCGCCCGAGTGGCCGCTGCCGCGCCGGATGTGGGCGGCGAGCGACGTGCGCTTCCTGCTGCCGGTGCCCGCGGACGCGTGGCTGGTGCGCGAGAGCGTGCTCGAGTCGGCGACGGTCAAGAGCGGGCGCAGCGGCACGCTCGGCTTCGTGGTGCTGCGCCACCGCTGGACGCTCGAGGACGGGCGCGTCGCGATCGACGATGCGCAGACCGCGGTGTACCGGGAGGCGGCCGGGGCCGCTCCGGCAGCGCCCGCGGCGGCGGCGCCGCCGCCGGCCGACGCGCCGGCGCCCGCGTGGGAGACGGTGCACCGGCCGGGGCCGGAGCTGCTGTTCCGCTACAGCGCCCTCACCTTCAACACCCACCGGATCCACTACGACCTGCCCTACGTGACCGGCGTCGAGGGTTACCCCGGCCTCGTCGTGCACGGTCCGCTGATGGCGACGTTGATGCTCGACGCGTTCCGCGACGCGCATCCGGCCGCGACCGTGCGGCGCTACGTGTTCCGCGCGCTGTCGCCGGCGTTCTCGGGCGCGCCGCTGCACTGCGGCGGCGTGCCGGTCGGCGAGGGGCGAGCGAAGGTGTGGGTGCGGGGTGCCGACGGGCGCGAGCACCTGTCGGGCGAGGTCGAGTTCGACTGACGCGGCCCGCGCGGCGCACCGCGCCGCGCGGCGCGTTCCGGGCTGCGCGCCGTCAGCCCCGCAGCCGCGCGAGCACCGTCTCGCGCGGCATCAGCGCGAGCATCGCGTCGACCGACGGCGTCTGCGCGCGGCCGAAGACCTTGAGCCGCACCGGCACCGCGAGCTGCGGCATCTTCACGCCGTGCGCCGCGAGCGCCTCCTTGAAGGCCGCGGCGATGCCGGGCTTCGACCACTCGCAGCGCTCGAGCCGCTCGGCGAGCGCGGCGAGCGCCGGCAGCGCGGCGGGCGCGGTCTGCGCGGCGAGCTCCTGCGCGAGGTTGGCGTTGGAGTGCGCCGGATCGACGTAGAGCATCGCGACCAGGTCGGCGAGTTCCTCGAGCGTCTGCGCGCGGTCCTTGAAGAGGCCGCAGGCCGCGGCGAGGTCGGGCGCCCCGGCCGCGCCCGCGTCGACGCCGCGCGCGACGAGCCGAGCCGAGATCCGGCCCGCGAGGTCCGCGTCGGCGAGCGCCTTCAGGTAGTGCGCGTTCAGCCACTTCAGCTTGTCGACGTCGAACTGCGACGGCGAGTGCGACAGGTGCGTGCCGTCGAACCACTCGACCAGCTTCTCGCGCCCGAAGATCTCGTCGTCGCCGTGGCTCCAGCCGAGGCGCGCGAGGTAGTTGACCACCGCGTCCGGCAGGAAACCGTCGTCGTCGTACTGCGTGACCGACACCGCGCCGTGGCGCTTCGAGAGCTTCTGGCCGTCCGCACCGTGGATCATCGGCACGTGCCCGTAGCGCGGCAGCGTGGCACCGAGCGCGCGCAGCACGTTGATCTGGCGCGGCGTGTTGTTGACGTGGTCGTCGCCGCGGATCACGTGCGTGATCCGCATGTCCCAGTCGTCGACCACCACGCAGAAGTTGTAGGTCGGCGTGCCGTCGGAGCGCGCGATCACGAAGTCGTCGAGCTCGGTGTTCGCGAACGCGATCGGGCCCTTGACCAGGTCGTCCCAGGCCACCTGGCCGTCGTCCGGATTGCGGAAGCGCACCACCGGCTTCGCGTCGGCGGGCGGCACGAGGCCGAGCCGCGCGCGGTTCTCCGGGCGCCAGCGGCCGTCGTAGCGCGGCTTCTCGCCGCGGGCGCGCTGCGCCTCGCGCATCGCGTCGAGCTCGGCGGGCGTCGTCCAGCAGTGGTAGGCGGTACCCGCGGCGAGCATCGAGGCGATGACCTCGCGGTAGCGGGCCATCCGCTCCATCTGGTAGTACGGCCCCTCATCGTGCGCGAGGCCGAGCCAGGCCATGCCGTCGAGGATCGCCTGCACCGCCTCCGGGGTCGAGCGCTCGACGTCGGTGTCCTCCACCCGCAGGATGAACGTGCCGCCGTGGTGGCGCGCGAACGCCCAGGAGAACAGCGCGGTGCGCGCCCCGCCGATGTGGAGGAACCCGGTCGGCGACGGGGCGAAGCGGGTGCGGACGGTGGGCTCGGACATGGCGCGGCGGCGGGTGCGGCCGGCGGTCCGGCGCGTCGGAAAAGCCTCGGATTCTAGTCGATCGGCCGACCGCGACCGTCCGTTCGTCCGCCGCGGCCGCGGCCCGTGCGACCGCCTCGGCTAACCTACCCCGATGATCACGACCTCCGCGTGGCAGGGGCTCGAGACCCTGCTGATCGACACCGCGCTCGCCCGCTGCGAGATCGCGCTGTACGGCGGGCAGGTGCTCTCGTTCGTGCCGCACGCCGACGGCCGCGACCTGCTCTGGTGCTCGGCCGGCCGCCTCGCCGAGGGGCGCCCCGTACGCGGCGGCGTGCCGGTGTGCTGGCCCTGGTTCGCCAAGCAGGACCGCCCGCCCGAGGCGATCCAGCACGGCTTCGTGCGGCGGATGCGCTGGCGCGTCGTCACCTGCGCCGAGCGGCCCGACGGGCGCGTGCGCGTGCTGATGCAGGTCGCGGCGCCCCCCGAGGGCTGGCCGGGCGGGCTGGGCTGGCCCGCCGAGTGCGCGCCCGAGCTCGAGGTGCTGGTGGGCGACGCGCTCGAGCTGTCGCTGCGCACCGTGAACCGGAGCGAGGCGCCGGTGACGCTGACCCAGGCGCTGCACACCTATTTTCGCGTCGGCGACGTGCGCCGGATCGGCATCGCGGGCCTGCAGGGCCTGCGCTACCTCGACAAGCTGTGCGACTTCGGCGAGTTCGCGCAGGAGGCCGCCTGGTCGTTCGACGGCGCCTGCGACCGCATCTACCTGAGGAGCGGCTCGCGCCACCGGATCGACGACCCGGTGCTGGAACGCTCGATCGCGATCGAGTCCGAGCGCTCGTCCTCGACCGTCGTCTGGAACCCGGGCGCCGAGGGCATCGCCGCGCTCGGCGACGTGCCGGTGGCGGACTGGTATCAGTATGTCTGCGTGGAGGCCGCGAACTGCGCGCCGCTGGACCGGGTGACGCTCGGGCCGGGGGAGGAGACGACGCTGCTGCAGCGGATCTCGGCGGTGGCGCTCGGAGGCTGATCCGGGCGGCCCGGCGGGCGGCCTGCGGTTTGGCTCGGCCGCACTTTCGTGGCATGATTCGCGCCCTCGAATCCGGATGTGGTCGCTGGACCGCGTCCCGGCCATTCGGGCGGTTAGCTCAGCGGTAGAGCACTGCCTTCACACGGCAGGGGTCACTGGTTCGATCCCAGTACCGCCCACCATCCCGACCCTCCGCGCCACCGGGCGAACGCATCGGACAGGTGTCGTGAGGCCGTCCATGCGATCAGTGCGCCTTGACCGCGTGGATCAGCGCCCCCGCGAGCACCCCGCTCCGATACAGCCCCACGAAGTGCGCATACGCCCGGTCGTAGCGCTCGAAGTGCTCGCGCCCCAGCCGCGCGACCGTGTCCGCCTCCAGCGACCGATACATCGCGTGCCGATCGACCAGGATCCGGGTCCACTCCTGCGTCAGGTCCACGCTGCGCACGACCCTCATGCCGTTCGCTCCCGCGAGCGCCGCATACCCGACCGCGGTCCCGATCTCCGAGAAGGTCATGCCTTCGAAGAGGCGCCTCGCGTCCTCGGCCGACAGCGCGCCCCGATGGAGGATGTCCGAGAACACCAACCGGCCGCCCGGCTTCAGCACGCGCGCGCACTCGGCGATCAGCCGCGGCTTGTCGGGCACGTGGGCGAAGGCCTCCTGCGCGACCGCGAGCGTGAACGACGCGTCGTCGAACGGCATGTCGAGCGCGTTGCCGTGCACGAAGCGCACGGACCCGGCGAGCCCGGCGAGGCGCGTGAGCTCGGTCGCGCCGGCCACGCGGCTCGCGGTCAGGTCGAGGCCGGTGACGCGGCAGCCGGTCTTCCACGCGAAGTAGCGCGCCGGGCCGCCCATGCCGCTGCAGACGTCGAGAACGAGGTCGTCGGGCCGCACGCCGGCCTCGGCGATCAGCCGGTCGGTCGCCGGAGTGCCGCCGTAGTGGTCCTGGTCGTGATGCTGCAGGACCTCCTCGGTGATCGCGTCCGTCGCGATGCCACGCGCGCGCACCGCATCGAGGATCTGCCCGGCGTTGATGGGGTGGAAGTCGTAGAAGCGTTCGACCGATTCGAGGCGGACGTCATCCATGGGCGGGTCTCCGGGTCAGTGCGAACGGGCGTCGATCGACGCGCAAGGGGTGCGGGCCATCAGCTGATCGCCGGCGCGTCCTTCCCCACGAACCGCACCCGCAGCTCGCGCTTGAGCACCTTGCCGGTCGCGTTGCGCGGCAGCGCCTCGATGACCGCGACGTCGCGCGGCCACTTGAAGCGCGCGAGCCGGTCTCGGCAGTGCGCGAGCACGGTCTCCTTCTCCAGCGACTGACCGGGCTTGAGCGCCATCACCGCCAGCCCCGTCTCGCCCCACTTCTCGTCGGGCACGCCGATCACCGCGACCTCGGCGACCTGGGGCAGCTGGTAGAGCACGTTCTCGACCTCGGCCGGATAGACGTTCTCGCCGCCCGAGATGTACATGTCCTTCCAGCGGTCGACGATGTAGTAGAAGCCCTCGGCGTCGACGCGCGCGGCGTCGCCGGTCTTCAGCCACCGGCCCTCGAAGTTGGCGGCGGTGGCGTCGGGGCGGTTCCAGTAGCCGGGGGTGATGTTGGGGCCGGCGACCCACAGCTCGCCGATCTCGTCCGGGCCGCAGTCCTCGCCGGCGTCGTTCACGACGCGCGCCTCGGTGTGCATCAGCACCTTGCCGGTGGAGCCGAGCTTGCGGATCGCGTCGCCCGGGTCGAGGAAGATGCACGCGGGGCTGGTCTCGGTCATGCCGAAGCCCTGCATCAGGTTCACGCCGCGGGCGGACCAGGCCTGCAGGATGGACAGCGCGCACGGCGCGCCGCCGACGCCCGCGGCTCGCAGCCGCGACAGGTCGGTCGTCGGGAAGTCGGCGTGCTGCGCCATGAACTGGTACGGCGCGGGCACCCCGAAGAAGTGGGTGATGCCGTGGGCGGGGTCGCCGATCGTGCGCAGCGCGTGGCCGGGGTCGAAGGTGCGCATGATCACGACGGTGCCGCCCGCGTGAAGCACCGGGTTGGAGTAGCAGTTCAGGCCCCCGGTGTGGAACAGCGGCAGCACCGACAGGTGCACGGTGTCGAGGCCGACGCCGGCCGGAATGCCGAGGTTCACGCAGTTCCAGAAGTTCATCCCGTGGGTGATCATCGCGCCCTTGGGATGGCCGGTCGTGCCCGAGGTGTACATGATCGTCACGACGTCGTCGTGGGTCAGGTCCTCGCGCTCGACGGGGCGGCCCGCGGACGCGGCGAGCGCGGCTTCGTAGGGATTGACCGGTGCGTCGGCGCGCGGGTCGATGCACAGAAGAGTCGGGATCGCGCAGCGCTCGTGCAGGGTCCGCGCGGTGCCGGCGAACTCGACGTCGTGGATCAGCACCTTCGGGGCGCTGTCGTTCAGGATGTACTCGAGCTCGGACGCGGTCAGCCGCCAGTTGAGCAGCACCGCGATCGCGCCGGTGCGCACGCAGGCGGACTGCAGGTCGAAGTACTCGACGCCGTTGTGGGCGAGCAGCGCGACGCGCTCGCCGCGGCCGACGCCCGCCGAGCGCAGCCACGCGGCGAGCGCGTCGGCGCGGCGGTCGAGGTCGGCGTAGGTGAAGCGTCGGCCGGAGGCGAGCTCGCGGACGGCCTCCTTGGCGGGGCGGTGCGCGCGGTGGTTCGCGATCCAGTCGTAGGCGCGGACGGCGCCGCGGCTCGGGGGACGGGCGCTGCGCATCTGGGCGACGGCGGCCGGGTCGTCGTGGTGCATGGGTCGTCTCCTGGAGGGCGGTCCGCGGGGCGGCCGGTCCGCGCAGCCGGTGCGGGACGGAACGGATTCTGCTCCGAGGCGATCCTGGGGTCCATTCAAGGCCCCGCCGGCGACGAGCCCGTCGGCCGCCCCCTCGGCGCGCACCCGTCCGACACGACGGCCGAGCATTTCCTCACGGCTGCGACCGTCCGTCGGCCCTAGGATGCCGTCAACCCCAGGACGAGGACGTCATGCGCACACAGATCACCCTGCTGAGGGAGCAGCTGGCCCGGCACATCCAGGCGCGCGGCGTCGACGATCCGCAGGTCGAGCACCTGCGCTGGCAGATCGCGAGCCTGGAGCGCCAGGCGCGCTGGCGCGAGGACGCGGCCGGCATGTTCGGCACGGCGCACCGCGCCGCGTCGACGCCGTCGCAGGGCGGCCGGGCACGCTGAGCGCGACGGACGAACCGGGCGCGCCGGGCGCGCCGCATTGGCCGGCTCAGGCGTCGAGCTGGCCGAACTGGCCGAGCGAGCGCAGCCAGTCGCCGATCGAGCGCACCACCTCCTCGGCCGACATCACGTAGCGGGCGTCGCCGCCGAACAGGTGACCATGGCGCGTGCGCACGTCGTGACGCACGACCGGTCCGGGGCGCCCGCCGATCGACAGGTCGTCGAAGAACTCGCGGTGCAGCCGCGCCGTCTCCACGGGCTGCGTGCACAGGTTCGCGAGCGGCACGTCGGTCGCGAGCAGGCGATCGAGGTCGTCGGCGAGCCGGGTCGCCGGATACCACTGGAAGGTGCCGCGCGGGTCGACTCCGTCGAGGTCGGCGCGGCGGATCAGGTCGAGCAGCACGTTGCGCCGCATGCCGGTGCCGAACACCGTCGGCAGGCGCACGATCCGGCAGTCGGCGAACTGGCCGGCGACGATCCGCTCGAACTCCAGCCGGTGCTCGCCGTACGCGCGATGCCGCGGCGGCTCGAACGGCGTGGTCTCGTCGACCGCGACCGGCACCGGGTAGACGTCGGTCGTCGAGACGAACACGAAGCGCTCGGCGCGCACCTCGGCGAGCGCGTTCGCGAGGCTCATCATGTTGCTGCGGTCGCCGGCCGGGTTGGCGTTGGCACGCCAGCGGTCCGAGGGCAGCGCGGCGCAGACCAGCAGCTCGAACGAGCCGCCGCGCAGTGCGTCGACGTTGGCGCGGCTGAAGCAGGCGTCCCAGCGGCGCTGCCGCGCGAGGTGCCCGCCGATGAAGCCGGTGTGGCCGATCAGCCCGTTCATGCGGCGGCCTCGCGCGCGCCGGGGCGGGGGCCCGCGGCGGTCACCGGTCGCGGTGGGAGGTGGTCGGGAGCGAGGCCCGCACGGCGGCGCTCGGCCATGCGCAGGAACAGCGCGTCGAGCTCGTGCGCGAAGCGCTCGCTGTCGAAGAGCGGTCCGTGCTCGCGGCCGACGCGCAGCCGCTCGCGGATCGAGGCGAGCCGCGCCGGCTCGGTGGCGAGCGCCCGGGCGAGCGCCTCGTAGGCCGCGAGGTCGGCCGTCGCGAGCTCGGGCAGGCCGACCGCGGCGAGCAGGCTCGCGCAGACGCGACCCACGAACGCGTCGCCGACGCAGGTGACGATCGGGGCACCTGCCCACAGCGCGTCGCTCGCGGTGGTGTGCGCGTTGACCGGCAGCGTGTCGAGCACGAGGTCGGCGTGCCGCAGCCGCGCGAGGTTCGCCTCGGGCGCGACCATCGGCGCGAACACCAGGCGCGCCGCGTCGATGCCGCGCTCGGCGGCCTCGCGCACCAGGTTGGCCTTCGCCTGCGGGTTCGACTCGAGCAGCCACAGCACGCTGCCGGGCACGTCGCGAAGCAGGCGGCACCAGACGTCGAAGAGCTCGGGCCGGATCTTGTAGGTGTGGTTGAAGCAGCAGAAGACGAACGCGTCCTCCGGCAGGCCGCAGGCCGCGCGCCCGGGCGCCTCGCCGATCGGGCGCAGCCGGTCGTTCGGCTGGTAGCAGTCGGGCATCCACGCGAGCTTCTCGGTGAACTCGTCGGCCTGGGCGGGCGGGACCACCACCGGGTCGACGATCGCGTAGTCGACGAAGGGCGCGCCGCTGGTGCCGGGAAAGCCCAGCCAGGCGACCTGCACCGGCGCCGCGCGCATCGCGACCAGGCCGGCCCGCGCGTGCCGCGTGTAGCCCTTCAGGTCGACGAGGATCTCGACGCCGTCCTCGCGGATCCGCGCGGCCGCCTCGGCGTCGGACATCCCGGAGATGTCGACGAAGGCGTCGAACGCGGCCTCGACGCGCCGGCGCAGCGGCGAGCCGTCGTCGGTCGAGTACGAGTAGGCGCGGACCTCGACCTTCGAGCGGTCGTGCAGCTCGAGCACGCGCACCAGCAGCGTCGAGGTCGCGTGCGCGTGGAAGTCATTGGACAGGTAGCCGATGCGCACGCGATCGGGCGGCGCGCCGCGCGCCGGCTCCGGCTCCGGCGCCGGCAGCGGCCGCACGGCGTCGACGATCCGCGCGGCCTGCTCGGCGAACACCCGCTTCTGCGTCGCGGCGTCGGCGCCGAGCGACAGGAACATGAAGGGACCGATGTCGTGCGGGCCGGGTGTCGTGAGCAGGCCGCGCAGCGCGGCGAGGTCCTCGTCGAGGTGGCGCCAGTCGCAGGCGTAGAGCGCGTGGTAGACGATGCCGCCGAGCCCCTGCCCCCAGCCTGGCTTGAGCGCGACCGCGGTGCGCAGGCACTCGACCGCCTCGGTGTGCAGGCCGAGCGGGTCGAACGCGTTGCACAGCACGACGTACGCCTCGAACAGGTCGGGCTTGCGCGACAGCGCCTGCAGCGCGGCGGACACCGCCTCGCGCGGCCGGCCGGCGCGATCGAGCACGACCGCGTACTCGAACCACGAGCCGTGGCCGGCGTCGGGCCGGCGCACGACGCGCTCGGCGTCCTCGACCGCGTCGCGCCAGCGGTGGCGCGCCATCAGCGCGGCGAGGCGCAGCTGGGCGGCGAGCGCCGACTGCGGATCGGCCTCGAGCGCGCGCGTGGCCGCCTCGGCCGCACCGTCGAGGTCGCCGAGCTTGCGGCGCGCCTGGCCGAGGTTGATCCAGTAGAGCGGCTCGCCGGGCGCGGCGCGGACCGCGCGCGCGTGGGCCTTCTCGGCCTCCTTCCAGCGACCGGCGCGCGCGTGCTCGACGCCGGCGCGCCAGTGGCGCTCGGCCTCGGTGCGGGCGGCGGCCGTGGGCGCGGGGCGCGGCGGCGAGATCGTGGACGACATGGGGGGACTCGCGGTGGGGTTGCGGTCGATCCTGCCGGCCGGGGCATGCCGCCGACCGCCGGAATAACGGTGCGATCCCCCCCCATCTCGGCCGCCCGACCGTCCGGCGGCGAGGGGCGCCGCCGGTGCGCCGAAGCACGGACGAAAGCGGCCGCCCTGCGGCTTTCCGACACCGCGAACATGCGAAACCCGTGTGGCATCATCGCCGCATGGACGTGAACGAATACGATCGCTTCCGCCTCGACGACGGCGCGGAGGTGCTGGCGCTGCTGCGCCGCTCGGCCGAAGCCCGCTCGCTGTGCTCCGTGCGCGCCGCCGGTCGTCCCGAAACCTACCTGTCGCCGCTGCGCGCCGTCGCCGACGACGGCGAGCCGGTGCTCGATCCGCCGCGCGTGCCGGTCATCGAGCGCGCGCTCGCGCCGGGCAGCGTCGCGGAGATCGACCTGCGGCTGCGCGACTGCCGCGTGACCTTCGAGGCCCGCGTCGCCCGGATCGGCCTGTCCGACGGCAAGCCGCTGCTGCGCCTCGAGCGCCCGTCGGCGCTGATCCGGATCCAGAAGCGCGAGACCTTCCGCGTGCAGGTGCCCGCGGGCACGGCGATCCGGCTGACGCTGGACGACTCGGACCCGGCGCTGACCGGCGTGCCGATGCAGGACCTGTGCGTGCAGGGCGGCTCGCTGTCGGTGACCGGCGCGCGCGAGCGCTTCGGCGCCGGCAAGGTGTTCGACCACGCCCGGCTCGAGCTGCCCGACGGCTCCGACTGGCCGGTGTCGCTGCGCGTGGTCCACACCGGCGTCGTGCGACGTCTCGCCGAGGGCGGCGAGATGCGCGTCGGCGTGCAGTTCGTGCAGACGCGCGCGGGCTTCGAGACCGCGGTCGCGCAGCTCGTCGGCGGCATCGCGCGCGGCGCGCGCGACTGAGCGGCCCGGCGGGCGCGGCGGGCCGCCTCGCCCTAGCGGGTGGGGGGCACGCGCGGGGTCGCGCAGTGCCGGCGGGTATACTTCGGGGGTGGATCGAGAAGATCCTCCCCATCCGAAGGAGCCGCGCGATGACCCCCTCCACCGATTCGACCCGAGCGAAGATCGCCGACGAGTTCGCGACCGCGATGTCCGAAGCACAGGACATGCTGCAGCGCGCCGCCTCCGAGACCGGCGACCGCGCGCGCGACCTGCGCTCGCAGGTCGAGACCAAGCTGCTCCACGCGAAGATGCGCCTGCAGGAGCTCGAGGGCGAGGCGGTCGACCGCGCGAAGAACGCCGCCCGTGCGACCGACGACTACGTGCACGACCACCCCTGGCAGGCGGTCGGCATCGCGGCCATCGTCGGCTTCGTGGTGGGCCTGCTGATGAACCGCCGCTGAAGCGGCGCGGCGATGTCCGAGGCCGGCCCCGCCCGAGCCGAGTCCGCCGGCCCGTCCGCCGGCGGCACCCCTCCCCCATCCGACGACGCCTCGGTGCCGCCCGGCATCCGCGACCTGCTCGGCCGGCTCGCCGCCTCGCTCGCGAGCGCGGTCGACACGCGCGTGCAGCTCGCGGCGCTCGAGTTCGCCGAGGAGCGGGACCGCGCACGCGACCGGCTGGTGCTGGTGCTGGTCGCCGCGATCGCCGCGGCGCTGGCGCTGCTGGGCCTGAACGGCGTGTTCGTCGCGCTGCTCTGGGACCGGCTCGGCTGGGTGGCCCTGCTGCTGCCCACGCTGCTGTGGATCGCGGTCGCGGCGCTCGCGTTCCGGCGACTGGCCATCGCATCGCGCCGCGAGCAGCGGCCGTTCGCGGCCACGCTGGCCGAGTTCTCGCGCGACCGGGCGTTCATCGTCGAGCGCTTCACCAAGGGGCGGCGATGAGCGCCGAACGCGAGCGCCTCGAGCAGCGCAAGGCGCTGCTGGTCGCGCGCTCCGAGCTCGAGCGGATGCAGCTCGCGCTGACCGTGCACCAGCTCCGCGAGCGTGTCTCGCCCGACGCCCGCACCGCCGGCGACGACGGCGCGTCGCGCCCGGCGCGGCTCGCCGCGGCGATCGTCGCGATCGGCGTGCCGCTGCTCGGACGCCGCAAGCTCGGGCGGCTGCTGCGCGGCGCCTCGATCGCGATGACCGCCGCGCGCGTCGTGCGCAACTGGCGCGGCTGAGCGCCGCGCCGCGGGTCAGTCCTCCGCCTTCCAGCCCGCCCCGGGGTCGAACCGGTCGATGCGGGCGGCCGCCGCGCGCGTGCCGGTGCCGAGGTCGACCGACCAGACGCGGCCCTCGTGGTTGACGACGAAGGTGTGCACGCCGCTGCGGCCGTACTCGGCAGGCGTCGCGATCGCGCCGAAGCCCGCGACGAGGCGGCCCGAGACGCGGTAGTCGCGGGGGCCGCCGCGTGCCGACGCGCCCTGCGCCTCGAGGATCCGGAAGCGGTAGCCGTGGTACGCCTCGCCGTCGCGCGCACGCTCGTCGGCCGCGGCGATGCCTGGGCCGAGCGGCGATCGCGCCCCGCCCGCCTCGTCCCAGTGCAGGCCGTCGCGGCGACCCGGTCGGCTGTCGAGCCGGCGCGCGTATTCGGCGACGCCGTCGCCGTCGCGGTCGACCCGTGCGTAATCGTGCTGCGCCGCGACATAGGCGCGCAGCGCGTTCATCGCAGCGAGCTCGTTGCGCCCGACGCGCCGCACGGCGACCTCGCGCGCGCCGGCCGCGGTGTCCCAGCGCCAGCGCCCGTCCGCGCCGCGCACGATCGGCACCGGATAGGTCCAGCCCGCGTCGCCGACCGCGAGCCGCGCGCGGTCCGGCGAGAGCGTCTCGATCGCATGGCCGCGGCTCCAGGCGCCGACGAAGCGCCCGCGCGCGCGCGCCATCGCGGCCTCGTCGGCGACCGGCGCGATGCGTGCGACGTCGGCGCCGAACACCGGCACCAGCTCGCGCGGATCGCCCGAGACGAGCGCGTCGAACAGCGCGTCGACCGCGGCCTGCGGACTCGGATAGGCGCGCTGGGCGCCCGAGGCCGACAGCGCGGGCGCCGCCGCGGCGAGTGCGATCGCGAACGCGACGCGGCGCGCGGTGCGCATCGGAAGTACGGGGAACGTCATGGCGTCGACTCCGGGGGATCTCGGGTCAGCGGGCGGCGCGGCCGCCGCCGCCGTGGGCGGGGCGTCCGGCGGGCATGGGGCGCGACGACGGCGCCGGGCGGGCGCCGCCGGGCTGCGGGCGCGGCGTGGGCCGCGCGGACGGCTCGGGGCGCGGCGACGGGGCGGGGCGCGAGGTCGGCATCGGCTTGGCCGGCACGTTCGGCGTCGGCACCGGCCGCGTCGACGGCACCGCCGGGCGACCGGGCGCCGGGCGACCGAGCGCGGCCTCGCCGCGGTCGATCGAGGGCCGCTCGCGGTCGGGGCGGTCGATCCCCTCGAACGCACCCTGGTCGATCGACGGGCGCGTGCCCGGCCGCGTCGCCGGGCGGTCGGCCGCCGCCGGTCGCGCGTCGGGACGCCCGGTCGAGGGGCGCACCTCGGAGCGGTCCGGCCGCGCGGCCTCTTGCGTCGCGGGCCGCTGCGCGCGGTCGCGGTCGAACCCGGCGAAGTCGTCGCGGTCGCGCTGCGCGGTCGCGTTCTTCTGCACCCGGTCGCGCGATTTCGGGTCGTTCATCGGCACGTCGCGGCGGTGCGTGCGGTCGAACTCCCAGCTGTTGCCGGTGCGCACGTAGTTCTGCTTGTTGTTGACGTGGACGTTGTTGAAGTTGTTGACGTTGATGTTGACGTCGTTGCCGCCCCAGTTGAAGCCGCCCCAGATCGCGTTGGTGACCGCGATGCCGACGCCGAACGCGATGCCGCTCGCGAACGCGGTGCCGACGTAGTAGCCGGGCGGCGGCGGCAGGTACATCGGCGGATACGTCGGGTACGGCCACGGGCCGTAGACCACCGTCGGGTTGTACGCAGGGACGTAGACGACCTGGGGCGCCGGGTTGTTGATGACGATCGTGCGGTCCTCCTGCGAGACCGTCCAGCGCTCGTTCGACTGCAGGTTGCCGGCGAGCTGGGCGCGCGTTCGCAGCGCCTGCACCGCGGTCATCGTGTCGGCGCGCTGGGCGATGAACGCGTCGCCCACCGCCTGGGTCCAGTCGGGGTTCGAGTCCATCAGCTCGAGCGCCGCGGGGAACGCGACCATCGAGCGTACCGACGCGTCCCAGGGCTGGTCGTCGACCGCGCGGACCGCGGCGTCGCCCTTGTCCTTGAAGGTCGGGTTGCGGCGCAGCCAGTCGGCCGCGAGCCGCACCTCCGCCGGATAGGCCGAGGCCATCAGCACCTGCGCGAGCAGCGCGTCCGGATACAGCGCGATCGGCGCGAGCAGTTGCTCGAGCTCGGGTTGCGTCCAGCGCGTCGACTGCGCGCGGGCGTCGCCGACGGGCGCGACGAGCGCGGCGAGCGCCACCATCATCGCGAGCAGTGCGACCAGCGCGCGCACGGGGCGCACTGCGGGGCGGTGCGGCCGCACCGGGCGGGACGGATCGGACGGGAGCGTGGGGAGGGGCATCTGGACGTCCTCGCGGGCGGCTCGCCCGGCAATGGAAAATGTCGCGACCGCGCGCGGCGCGACGTGGCATCGGACGGGGCTCATCTCGCCCCCTGCGCGGGCGCCGCGCGGCGCATCGACATCAGCTCGGCCCCGGCCGCGTCCAGCAGCCGCAGCCGGTCGCCGGCCACGCGCCAGTGGCCCGCGCGCTGCAGGCGACCCAGGAACTCGGCCTCGAGCGCCATCGCCTCGGGCGGCCCGGCCATCCGGGTGACCATCGGCGAGGCGACGCGCAGCCAGCCGTCGCCGGCGTCGACGCGCGCCCCGAAGCGGTTGACGCCCGACCCGCCCGACGCGCGCGCGGCCGCCTCGAAGCGCAGCGTCGGCGCGACGCCCGCACCGGCGGGCGCGAGCGTGGCGCCGGGCATCGCATCGAGCTGCCATGCGCTGCCGGCGAGCGCGGCCGGCAGCGTGTCGGCCGTCAGCGTGCGGCGCGCGAGCTCGCGGACCGCCACCGTGCGGCGCGACGGCGCGTCGGCGGGCGGGCGCGGCACCGCCTCGAAGCGCACCGCGAGCTCGACCTCGTCGCCGGGCCGGAACTCGAAGCCCTCGATGCGGCCGTAGTGGCGCTTCCATGCGCCATCCGGCGCGTCGCGGTACTGCAGGCACCACATCGGGCCGACGCCGCTGCACTCGACGAGCGAGGGGCCGATCGTCCAGCGGACCGCCTCGGCGGGTACCACGGCGCCGGCCGTGCCCGTGGCCGACGACGCGGGCGTGCCGCTTACGGCACCCGGGGGACCGGACGGCGACGCGACGCAGGCGACGATCAGCATCGCGCAGCACGCGCCGGCGGCGGGCTGCGCGAGGCGGTGACGGGACATGGGGCAGGCTCTCCCAGCGCCGTGCTCGGGCACGGTCGGATCGGAGCCGAGTGTACCCGAGCGTGGCCGCGCGGCACGAGCGCGCGTCGCACCCGGCGGGGCGCGGCCCCGCTGGTACGATCGACGTCACACCTGGAGGAGCACCGCATGCGCCGACCCGACGCCCCGATCCGCGAGGCCATGCGAGGGCCGGCCGCGCTCGCGTTCGCGCTCGCGCTCTGCGCGCCCGCCGCGATCGCGCAACCCGCGATCGAGCGCGGCCGTGCGCTCTACGAGACGCGCTGCATCGCGTGCCACGAGAAGTCGGTCCACCAGCGCGAGTCGCGCAAGGCGCAGGATTTCGCCACGCTGCGCCGCGAGGTCGAGCGCTGGAGCACGAACATCGGCGGCGAGTGGCGCGCGGAGGAGCTCGACGCGGTGGCGGTGTTCCTCAACGACCGGTACTACCGGTTCACCTGCCCGCCCGCGGTGTGCCGGGAGCCGGCACGCGCGGGCGGCGCGTCCGGCCATCAGGGCGGCTGAGCCGCGAAGTCGCGACGCGCGCACCGTGCGGTGCGCGCGGACCTGTCGGGGCGGCCGCGTCGCGGCCCGGGGGACGGTGTTCCGCCGGGCCCGCGGGCCTCAGGGAATGCGACGCAGCAGCGCGCCGGTGCCCGGCGTGGCCGGGCGGTCGCCACCACGGGCACCGCCGTCGGCCGGACGCGCGCCGCGGTTGCCCGCAGGCTGCGGCCGACCGTGCGGCGCGGGCGCGCCGCGATGCGCGGGCGGCTGCG
>Ga0315899_10001735_pt1 | contig 24750 bp, 26 predicted proteins | sample LakEriMetagenome_2_FD_203518 | JGI IMG/M metagenome (GOLD analysis project Ga0315899, IMG submission 203518) | Freshwater fungal communities from buoy surface, Lake Erie, Ohio, United States - Buoy 4 MA112 | ecosystem: Environmental > Aquatic > Freshwater > Lake | place: USA: Lake Erie, Ohio... | reverse complement strand
CCTTATGTAACAGCTGCAATCTTGTTCTTGTTAATCACAATTCCACTTACTCGTTACACCGATCGGGTACTAGCCAAGTCGATTAAGCGTCAGAATGCGCAGGGCGCAGCATGAACGTATTAGAAGTTAAGAATTTGCGTAAAAGCTTTGAAGACAACATAGTTTTAAACAATCTTTCATTAACAGTTCCAGATCACACCGCCACAGTTTTAATCGGCGCATCGGGTTCGGGTAAGTCAACCCTTTTACGCTGCATCAACTTGTTAGACACTATTGACGATGGCTCGATCTACTTAGATGGAAAAGAAATTTCTGACCCAGAGATAAACGTTGATGAAGTTCGTAAAGGTCTTGGCATGGTTTTCCAATCCTTTAATCTCTTCCCACACATGAGTGTTCTAGACAACATCACGCTTTCACCAATTCGAGTTCATAAAGTTTCAAAAGCGCAAGCACGTGACGAAGCGATGACGTTACTGCGCCGGTTTGATTTAGCAGACAAAGCTGATCAGTATCCAGATCGACTTAGTGGCGGTCAACAACAACGTGTTGCAATTATTCGTTCGATCGCTGTTAAACCGCGACTACTTTTGCTTGACGAAGTTACTTCAGCGCTTGATCCAGTTTTAGTAAATGAAGTTTTGTCCATCGTGCGAGATTTGAAAGCCGATGGCATGGCGATGGTGTTAGCAACTCATGAAATGGGATTTGCAACTCAAGTAGCTGACGAAGTTTGTTTCTTAAAAGATGGAAACATTATTGAGCGGGGACCTGCATCCCAAGTTATTTCAGCGCCACAAGAAGCTGAGACTAAAGATTTCCTTCGCCGAGTGCACGAAGCTGGACGACTTTAAGCGCCTGGGTGGTCAATAACTCGCGCGTGAAGCGATGTTCTACCTTGCAAAGCGGCGCGAACTGCGCGGTGTAGTCCGTCTTCTAAATAAAGCTGGCCATTCCAACGAACGACGTGGGCAAACAAATCGCCAAAGAATGTTGAATCACTTGCCAGCAACGCATTTAAATCGAGTGTGCTGCGAATAGTGGAGACATCGGCGAGCTTGATTTGACGCGGAGCCAGTGCCCCCCATTCCTCGCTAGCTATGGATAGCTCGGGGTATGGGCGCTCATTTAGGACTGACTTAAAGATCACACTTAAACAATAGGGAAAACCCTGCTAAGTATGGGTATTTCACATTTAGGGTATGTCGCTAGCAGCGAACAAGGCTCACATAATGGTGAAAGCGTTTAGCGGTCAGGGCCATTGGGTAGTACCGTAAAGATTCAATTAAATACGCAAAATTAAAGGGCGTTGGTTTCTAGAACATGAAGATTAAGTCAGTTTTTCGATCCCCACTTACTTGGATAATCCTTGCCGTAATGGCGTTGCTGATTGGCAGCAACACGATCACTGGCAGCGGATCAACTGAAAAAGTAGACACCTGGAAGATCGTTGACGACATCCAGCAGGGTCGTGCCAAATCTGTAACTTTGGTCGATAAAGACCAGTTGATTAACGTCATTCTGACTGACGACACAAAACTTTCTGCCAATTATATTGCTGGCCAAGGAACTGACTTAGTTGATCTTCTAGAGTCTGAAAAGACTAAAGGCAACTTGCCGGACGGCTACAACGTTATTGTTCCAAAGCAATCATTTTTGGTTAGCTTGCTGGCTTCCGTCCTTCCAATCATTCTGATTTTGGGCTTGCTGTTCTATTTCATGGGACAAATGCAAGGTGGCGGCAAAGTTATGCAGTTTGGTAAATCAAAAGCCAAAATGATCACCAAAGATATGCCGCAAACAACTTTTGCTGATGTTGCAGGCGCAGACGAAGCCGTGCAAGAACTTGTAGAAATCAAAGAGTTTTTACAAGAGCCAGCTAAGTTCCAAGCACTTGGCGCAAAGATTCCAAAGGGTGTCCTTCTATATGGAGCACCTGGTACAGGTAAGACTTTGCTCGCCCGCGCAGTTGCTGGCGAAGCTGGCGCACCATTCTTCTCAATTTCAGGCTCTGACTTCGTCGAAATGTTTGTTGGCGTTGGTGCAAGCCGAGTTCGCGATTTGTTCGAACAAGCTAAAGCAAATGCTCCAGCAATTATCTTCATCGATGAAATTGATGCAGTTGGTCGTCATCGTGGAGCCGGTATGGGTGGTGGCCACGACGAACGTGAGCAGACTCTGAACCAGATGCTTGTCGAAATGGATGGCTTCGATGGCAACACCGGAGTAATCCTGATTGCTGCTACAAACCGTCCAGATATCTTGGACCCAGCATTACTTCGCCCAGGCCGCTTTGATCGACAGATTTCAGTGGATGTTCCAGACCTTGTTGGTCGCCGCGATGTATTGGCTGTGCACGCAAAAGGTAAGCCGATTGCAGAAGACGTAGACCTAATGGCAGTTGCTCGTCGCACCCCAGGATTCTCGGGTGCAGACCTTGCGAACGTGTTGAACGAAGCTGCATTGCTTACTGCTCGCACTGATCAAAAGATCATTACTAATGCAACACTTGATGAAGCTATCGATCGCGTAATAGGTGGACCACAGAAGCGAACTCGCGTAATGGGTGAACATGAAAGATTGATCACCGCATATCACGAAGGTGGTCATGCATTAGTTGCTGCTGCGCTTCCGAATACTGACCCAGTTCATAAGGTCACAATTTTGCCTCGTGGTCGGGCGCTCGGATACACCATGGTGCTTCCAGAAAACGATAAGTACTCAACCACTCGAAGTGAAATGCAAGATCAACTGGCTTACATGCTTGGTGGCCGTGCTGCCGAAGAAATGGTCTTCCACGATCCAACAACTGGCGCCAGCAATGACATTGAAAAGGCAACCTCGGTTGCTCGCAAGATGGTTATGCAGTTCGGCATGACGGAGCGTTTGGGTGCTATTAAATATGGCGCCGAATCTGGTGAAGTATTTATGGGTCGAGATATGGGTCATGGCCGCGAATACTCCGAAGAAGTTGCTTCGGCAATTGACGAAGAAGTGCGCGCTTTCATTGACGTTGCACATCATGAGGCCTACGAGATTCTTGCTGAAAATCGCGATGTTCTAGATGCACTTGTTGTTGAGCTTCTTGAAAAAGAAACCCTTAACCGCGAGGAAATCGAACGCATCTTTGAACCACTAAAGCGTCGCCCAGGTCGTCCGGCTTGGACTGGTTCAGCTCGTCGTAGCCCAAGTGACCGCCCACCGGTTGATGTGCCACCGCTATCTAACACAAACGCATTTGGCCCAAATGCTCCAGCTAAAGTTTCTGAAGCCGTTGATGTTGAGCCAGCAGTTGCCGAATCAATAGAAGCTGAGACAGAAGCCACCAAGGTTAAATCGGTTAAGTCCAAAGGGGCTAAGTCACCTCAGGCTGACGCGTGAGCATCGATCCAATCGAGCAACTAAGCGAACCTCCGGCGTTGCAGCCATTCGATGCAGCTCGCGTTGAAGCCGCCATTCGAGAACTGCTTATCGGCATTGGCGAAAATCCAGATCGAGAGGGTCTGTCACAAACTCCAGCTCGTGTTGCTAAGTCGTATGCGGAAATTTTTGGCGGACTACATCAGACTGCGCGCGATGTTCTGACAACTACTTTTTCTTTAGGCCATGATGAACTAGTAGTGGTTAGAGATATTCCGATCTATTCAACATGTGAACACCACTTGCTACCGTTCCACGGAGTTGGCCATGTTGGTTACATCCCAGGTGAAGATGGAAAAATCACAGGCCTTTCAAAAATTGCTCGATTAGTTGATATGTATTCGCGTCGGCCACAAGTTCAAGAACGGCTAACAACTCAGATCGCTGACGCGATGACAGACATACTTGGCGCCCGCGGCGTGATCGTTGTAATTGAATGCGAACACTTATGTATGTCAATGCGCGGAATTCGCAAGCCAGGCTCGACAACTTTAACTTCAGTCGTTCGAGGTCAGCTGCGCGATCCTGCCACCCGCGTTGAAGCGATGTCACTAATTAACGGAAAGTAACTTTCCATGTTGCATCCAAGCGGCCTTCCCGAAAATCTGCGAAACCTCGATCGCACACTTGTGATGGGCGTACTTAATGTCACGCCAGATTCCTTTAGTGATGGCGGCAGATTCGATGATACCGAGATTGCAATTAGCCACGCACTTCAAATGATCGAGGATGGCGCAGACATCATCGACGTCGGAGGCGAATCAACACGACCAGGTTCGGAACGAATATCAGTTCAAGTCGAATTAGATAGAGTGCTTCCGGTAATTGCAGGTCTTGTTGATTCTGGAGTTGCTATAAGTATTGACACTATGCGAGCCGAAGTAGCTCGGGCCGCTATTGAGGCCGGTGCCGGCGTGATCAATGATGTCAGTGGCGGTAAGTCAGATCCTGAAATGTTGAGTTATGTTTCGACGCTGACTGTGCCTTACATATTGATGCATTGGCGCGGCCCATCCAACATCATGAATACTCTCACGGACTATAACGACGTGGTTGCTGATGTCACGGCAGAAATAAGCAAGCAAGTAGAAGTTGCAGTAGCTGCAGGTATAGCCCGCGAACGTATTGCGATTGACCCAGGTATTGGATTTGCAAAAACTGTTGATCAGAATTGGCCAATCCTTAAGCACTTAGACGTTCTTGAAGGATTAGGCCTGCCAATCTTGATGGGAGCTTCCCGAAAGAAATTCTTAGGAGAGCTTCTGGCAAAAGCTGGTGTAGCTCGAGACTCTGATGAACGGGAGAGTGCAACAACTGCAATCTCAACTCTTATGGCGGCACGCGGTCTCTGGTCAGTTCGTGTTCATGATGTGAAGCCATCAAGTGACGCAATTGCTGTAGTAGATCGGATTGCGAAAACCTCATGAGCGACAAAATCTATCTAACGGGTGTCTCTGGAATTGGCTACCACGGAGTTTTTGAACAAGAAAAACGTGAAGGCCAGACATTTACAGTTGACATCGAAGTAACTTCAGATTTTTCGGCTGCAGTTAAGTCTGACGATGTTCGTGACACGGTTAACTACGCTGAACTTGCCAACATCGCCCATGCTGCAATTACCGGCGAACCATTTGATTTGATCGAAAAACTAGCAGATGTAATTGCACACGAATGCTTAGACATCTCAGGCGTTACCTCAGCAACGGTTACTGTTCACAAACCAAACGCACCAATTGAAGTGCCGTTTGAAAACGTATCGGTATCAAGGACCTTGCCATAATGAAGGCCACCATTAGCCTGGGTTCAAATCTCGGTGATCGATTTCAATACCTGCAGAACGCGCTTGATTCCATTAATAAAGTAACGGGAACTCAAGTCCATTCCGTTTCGCCAGTTTTTGAAACGGATCCAGTTGGCGGCCCAGAACAAGGTCAGTATCTAAATGCAGTTGCAGTTGTTAAAACGATTTTGTCGCCAGAACAATTCTTAGCCGCTACGCAAGAAATCGAACTAGCTCAAAACCGAGAGCGTAACGAGCACTGGGGACCAAGAACTCTCGACATTGACTTGTTGGCAATGGATACTGAAGTTCGGTCAACTCCGGAATTGGAACTGCCACATCCAAGAGCCCACGAGCGAGCCTTTGTTTTACTGCCTTGGTCACTGCTTGATCCGGACTTTGTAATTCCAGGGAAAGCTTCAGTTGCCGAATTACTTGAAGGTTTAGAAGTAAGAGGGATTCGGTTTCGCAACGATTTAGCGTTAGTGCCACACCCATGATTCAGCAAACAAAAGTAAGCATGCTTGTCGTTCTAGCAATTCTTGCGGCTGCAGTTGGTTGGTCAGTTGCGCAACTATGGCCAACATTCTTTGGCCAAGGTATGCCGGTCTCTATTGGCTCGGCAATCGCGATGATTCTTGTTTTTGTCACTTTGTTGATTTGGACTTTGATGACCAGAGCTCAACTTAAGCCGGGCGCGACAATCAACCGCCTCCATCCAATCGTGGCTGCCAGAACTGCAGCACTGGCCATGTCGGCATCTCGTGTTGGATCCCTGGCATTTGGTTTCTACATCGGTGTCTTTCTAGCTAACATCGTTGCTGATTACTCCAGCGCCGGTACTGATCGAATCCGAATTTCTGCAGTCACTGCAGTTGCAAGTTTGTTAACGGCGATAGTTGCCGTTTGGCTAGAGCGAATCTGTCTGTTGAAAGAACCACCGAACGACCGAGATTCGATAAATGGAACTCGTGCTTAAGCAGTAGGGAAGTATGCGTCGGCACTTAAGCCATGCGGACTTAAGTTAACCAACTCAGCACGGCCACCACTAGCAGTAGCCAGACGATCAACAATTGCAAGTCCTAGACCTGAGCCATGGGTATCACTTCGGGCACGCCAAAATCGATTAAACGCTTTAGCAATGTCAGCCTCTGGAATACCAGGTCCTTCATCAATAATGGAGACCTTAGTGAAATCAGAATCCGCAGTGATTTTCACGGTGATACTGGAGTTCTCGGGGACAATGCTTAACGCATTATCAATGTAGTTATCTACAACTTGTTCTAAGGCTCCCGGTATCGCAAAAATCATTGCTGTTTCTGGAACATCTAACACCAGGGCAACATCTTGTTCACTGGCAAGGGCTTCCCAATTTTCAAATCGTTCACGAGCAATTTGCGCGGCATCGCATTTATCTCGAGTTATCTTGTCGGCATTCTCAGATCGACTCAGGACTAGCAAGCCCTCAACCAATCTTTGCAGACGATCCGTTTCAACCATCGCCGCTTCAATTCGTTCAGCTGCGCCGGCAGGATCCGTTTCTAGCATTTCGGTAGCTCGTTCTAATCGAAGCTGCAATGCAGTCAATGGAGTTCTAAGTTGATGTGAGGCATCTCCAGCAAATGCTTTTTGTTGCGCAATTAGTTTGTCTAATTGGTCAGCCATGGCATTGAAACTTCGGGCTAGGGATCGAATTTCGGGAGCGCCACCATTGATTTCAGCCCGAACTTTGTAGTTACCCTTAGTGAATTCTTCAGTGACATTTTTAAGGTTTGATAAGCGACGGGTAATTCCCAAGGCAAGCAAGAGTGCAACCAGCACGGACACCAGAAGAGTTATACCTGCGACTGAACTAATGCCTTCAAGTCTTTCGTTTACCGCATCGTCAACGACTGAGGCTGGGAAAGTTAATCTGACTGCGCCAAGAGTTTGCGAACCATTGAGAATTGGCACTGCCACATAGAGCAGTTCTTGATTTACTGTGGTGGAAAATCTCCGGCCAACAGATACCGAACCTGCAAGAGCCTCAACAATTTCCGGACGACTTAAAAAGGAAGTTCCAATTGACTCTAGGGATTCCGAATCTGCAATTGCAATTCCGTTCATGTCTAAGACAATGACACGCGCGCCACTTTCGGAGCCATACTTTGTTATTGCATCCTGAACATACTTCAGGCCTTCTGCACTTGGCGTTTCAAGAGTTTCTTCGGCACGACCTGCGATTACAAAACTATCTCGCTCTAGTGCGGTAGTTATGCGATCCGTTTCAACGGTTCGCAAGTATTGAATTAGTGGAATGTCTTGCACTGCTAACACGACGATGGTTAGAGAAAGGAGCGCTACTACCAGTCTCCATTTCACGAGTCAGGAACTCCCAACCTAAATCCAACACCTCGAACTGCCTCAATCCACTCTTGATTGCCTAGTTTTTTGCGAAGTGCTGCAACGTGAGCGTCAACTGTTTTTGTTGTACCGTACCAATTGGTATCCCAAACTTCACTCATAATGTCATTGCGTCGATAAACCGCACCCGGGTCTGTTGCTAGATATGCAAGTAAGCCAAATTCCTTTGGAGTTAGATATACGTCCTGGCCATTAACAAAAACTTTTTGAGTGCGTCGATCGATACTCAGTGAACCAATATCCTGAGTGGCAGTAGGCGGAGTTGCATCTGCTGGTCCAGCACGACGTGCGACAGCTCGGATTCGCGCTATCAATTCGCGCATACCAAATGGCTTAACCATGTAGTCATCTGCGCCAAATTCCAAGGCTAAAACGCGATCGATTTCTTCGCTGCGTGCAGACAAAATGATGATTGGTGTTTTGGATTTTTCTCGAATAGAGCGACAAACATCCTGTCCATCCATATCAGGTAGGCCAAGATCAAGCAGGATTAGATCAAAGTTTTCTGACAAGGCTTTTGAAGTCGCTGCATTGCCGGTGGACACATGGTCAACTTCCATGCTGGCATTTATTAAGCCATCAATAACACTGGCGGCTACGGATGGGTCGTCCTCGACAAGCAGAATACGCATAATCTCTATTTTCTCTGGTTTTCTGCCCAATTCTGACCGCAAAGAGCTTCTTGGCTGTTTCTTGGATAACAAGGTGTTGAAATTGCGAAAAACCCAGATAGATTGAAAACCATGAAGACTTCCTCGAAAACGTCAGTGGCACTGCTTGCCATTTTGGCCTTGGGTGGAAGCACTGCAGGTTCATTGTTTTCTGAATCACTGCAAACAAATGGTTTTACCTCCATCGGTAGTGCGGGAACCTTCTTCCCGGATCGGCAAATCCAATTACCCACACAACGCACAAACTCAAATTCAGAAGAGCCAAGAATAAATGCTAAGCAAGACCTTCCAAAAGCTGTAGTTTTAGTCATTGAAGTCAGCCCCTTGCCTGAAGGTGCACCACAAAATCTGGCAATCGCTTCGCAAGACACGGTTAGCTTGCAAACCTTTGGCTCTGATCCAAAACCAGCATCAGATACTTCGGTGCCTACACAGCCAAAAATTGAGCCGTCTCAAGGGCCAGTTATTAGTCTTGAAGTCTTGACCCTGCAGATTCCAGAAACCCAACCTGAATTACCAGTTTTGGAAACATCGATAGAGTCGCTGGACCCAGAAACCAATCTTGAGCCCTCAGAACAATTGACGGAATCCGAATAAGTTTTTTTGGTTAGTTCTTGGATAAACACATACCCAGCCAGGTATATCAAAAAGTTGCATTTAAGAAATGAAATCAAAATTTGGTACCGCATTAGCCTTAGTAGGAGTTCTTCTAACTGGAACAGCTGCCGCTGCCATTAACACCCAGGCATTGATCAGTCCTTCACAATCAACGCTTGGAACAGCTGCAACTACTTTGCTACCGATCGACCAGGCTGTTGCAGTAGTGCCTGGGCAACAGGCGACACCGGTTCAGACTTCAGCTGCCGGTCAATCTCAGGATCAGGTTGTGCGTTCACCTGCACCAAAGCAAAATGCCAGCGCAGTGCCTACTGCCTCGACCCCAGCGATCAATAAGCCAACTGCGTCAAAAGCAAGTGCACCAAAAAGCCCTTTGGTTGTCTACGGAAACCCAAATCTTTCACAGGATGACGATTACGAAGATGACGAAGATGACGAAGATGATGAAGACGAAGATGATGATTAATTATGAAACGAAATCCGCATCCGGCACATCGCTCCCGAATTGCAGCGCTGGGAGTTTCAGCAACTGCATTCGTTAGCATCGTTACGAGTTTTGCTTGGAATACCCAACAGGCTGAATTATCAACGAATACTGGTGACACAGGTATAGTCCCGGTTGAGCAAACTACCCCAGCTGCTCCTTCAGGAACTTTTAGTCCAGTAACTCCAGCGGCCACAATTGCACCAACTGCGGCTTCTTTTTCTCAGACAAGCCCCGCAACTTCAACGCCGGCCGCACCAACTACTCAAACAACCGCACCAAGTGTTGCGCCAGCTACACCAGTAGCGCCTGTAGCGCCGAGTACTCCAGAGGTTGCGCCTGCAGCGCCAGCGCCGACAGTCGTTTACACCTGCATGTCTCCTGGTGGAAAAACAGAGAATCCAACCACATCTGGTAGCTGCACGAATGCTAAGTACGGATACGTACTTACCCAAATTTAATGGATTCCGAAACTAGCAATAAGAATTCGCTGAAGACCCTAACCCAGCGAATTGACTTCCAAGCAATGGGAACAAGCTTCTTTTGCATTTTGGTAGGAGCCAATCAAGAAATTTGCGACGCGACATTCAATCTGGCCAACGAACTTGAAGCCAAGTGGTCACGTTTCGTTCCTGATTCAGAATTGATGTTGCTCAACAATAATCCTGGTTCAATGCAGGTAGTTAGTGATGCGACACTTCGCCTTGTAAGTGAAATGAAGTTAGGTCATGAATTAACTAACGGACTCTATAGTGCAAACGTTCTTGGCGAACTGATTGATTTAGGGTTTGCAGAAAGTCGAATAAATCCTGCAAATGTCACAACTTGGCAGGCTCGGGCACAAAGTTCGGCCGATTTGCCTGACGTAGAAGTTGATCTCGAAGCCAAGTCAGTATCAGTTCCAATTGGGGTAGCCCTTGATGCCGGCGGCATAGGAAAAGGTCTGGCTGCTGATCTGATGAGCGATTATGTAATGCAACTTGGCGGTATGGGAGTAGCAGTCTTTGCTGGTGGTGATGTTGCAGTAAAAGGTATGGCAGTCGCTGCAGCCGGCTGGCAAATCAACATTTCAGATCCAAACAACGTCGATACCTTCATAGGTTCGGTAGTTCTTAGTCGTGGCGGACTAGCAACCTCAAGCCCAATGGGATGGAAGAACGCCAGCGCGCATCACATTATTGATCCCCGGTCACATAAGAGTTCAGATTCTGACGTTTTGCAAGCAACCGTTATTGCACAAAATGCAGCACAAGCAGAAACGCTAGCCAAAATGTGCGTTATCTTGGGAATACAAGCGGGAATTTCCCGAATAGATTCTCTAGGCGCTGCCGCACTTATTGTCGACAACATGAATCAAGTTCACACTTCGCAGAATTGGGAAACATATTCATGCTAGATCCGGCAATTTGGTGGTACATAACTCGAGCTAGCGCAATTATTGCGTGGGCACTATTGGTAATCAGCGTAACCTGGGGAATCTTGTTGGCTACTCGGGTTATGAAACCTAAAGACAATCCAAGTTGGTTATTAGATCTGCACAGGTGGCTTGCAAGTTTGGCTGTAGTTTTCACGGGCATCCACATGGCGTCATTATTCATAGATGATTACGCGGCCTTCACTTTCCAAGATTTGTTTATTCCGTTTCACTCGCAATACCAAAAGATCGCCTGGCTGGGTCCGTGGCCAATAGCACTCGGTGTGATTTGCACATACATTTTAATCGCCGTCCAAGTTACATCGTTGATGATGAAAAAACTGCCGAGAAAATATTGGAAAGCAATCCACTATTCAAGTTATGCATTAGTGCTTCTAGTTTCATTTCACGCAGGATGGTCAGGCACTGACGTGCGAGCTTGGGCTTATCGAATCACGGCGCTGGCACTTATCACGCTTACAACAGTGGCATTGATTACTAGAATCTTGTTTCCCAAATCTGCAAAGACCTTGTCAGCAACAGTTGAAAAACGTCGGCCAAATCAAAAAGCTGAAAACTTGCATAAAGTTATGGTTGATCGAGTCACACCGCTGGCTGATGGCATTCTTGGTTTCAATTTTGTGATGCCAGATCGATCTAATTTAGATCCTTGGGTTCCAGGTGCGCATGTAACTTTGCATTTACCTGGGGATATGAAGCGACAGTATTCACTTTGTGGCGATCCAGCAGATCGATCGCAGTACTCAATTGCAGTCTTGGATTCACCGCATTCACGTGGCGGCAGTCGCTATGTTCATCACAATCTAAAAGCTGGGATGTCAATTGACGTTTCGGGCCCACATAATCACTTTGAGCTGGAAGCCTCAAAAGAGTATCTATTCATCGCCGGTGGAATTGGAATCACTCCAATCAAAGCGATGATTGAGTCTTTACCAAGTCGACGACAATGGCGATTACTTTACGCCGGACGTTCGCGTGCATCCATGGCCTATGCAAACGAGCTTGAGGAAGTGTTTGGTGAACGAGTAATCGTTCATGCCGATGATGAACAAGGTGGGCCTCCAGATTTGGATGCATTGCTGACTGGCTTTAATGGCCATGTGTATGTATGTGGACCTGAACCACTGCTTGATGCCTTGATTTCTAAAGTTCCAGTCGATAGTTTGCACTATGAAAGATTTAGTGCAGTAGATCGAACTGATGATGCGGTCATTGAAGCTTTTGAAGTTACTTTGGCTAGATCAAATACAAAGATCTCAGTTGGTAAAGATGAATCTTTACTCGATGCCCTAAACAAAAATGGGGGCGCTTTGATTTCCTCATGTGGTGAAGGGGTTTGCGGCACTTGTGAAGTTCGAGTGCTGAAGGGTAAGCCAGTGCATCTGGACTCGGTAATGAGTGACGAGGATAAAGATGCAATTGGCGTTATGTATCCGTGCGTATCCCGAGGCACCGGATCTACATTAGTTCTAGATATTTAGATTTCAATCAAGTCACTTTCAATAGACTGAGCACATGAGCAAAGTCGCCCTGCTGCAAGTTGACGTCAGTGATTCGGAATCTCCAGAAGCTCGGGTGCCACGAGTTCTTGATTTAGTTGATCAGCAAAAAGGTAAGTGCGATCTAGTTGTGCTTCCTGAACTTTGGAACATTGGCGCCTTTAATTCAGGAGCTTTAGAGGATTACGCTCAGGCTCGCGATGGCGAACTTGTTACTGGATTACAGGCTCGCGCAAAGGCTGGAAATTTTTGGTTACACGGTGGTTCGTTTGTCGAGCGCCTTGCCGATGGTGGAATGGCAAACACTGCAGTTTTGATTAACCCTGCAGGTGAAATCGTAAAGTTTTATCGCAAGATTCATCTGTATGGTTTTGATCACGGAGAAGCGGTATTGCTTAACCGCGGCACGGAAATTGTCACGCAAGAGCAAACACCGATCGGACATGCTGGTTTAGCAATTTGTTATGACTTGCGCTTCCCAGAATTGTTCCGAGGTATGAATGATCAAGGTGTTGAAACAATTTTGATTACCTCGGGCTGGCCAACTCCTCGAATTAATCATTGGCGGGTCTTGAATCAGGCACGAGCGATTGAGAACCAAGCTTGGGTGATTGCGTGTAATGAAGTTGGTCCCAATGGCGACATTATGCTCGGTGGCCATTCCATGGTGATTAGCCCTCGTGGTGAGATTGTGGCTGAAGCGGGCACTAGCGAAGAAGTTCTATTCGCTGAAATTGATTTATCCGAAGTCGCAAAGTTTAGAGCGGAACATCCGTTCCAAAAGGATCGCTTTATTCGTTAGTTGCGTTATCGCGATTGTTTAGGGCACCAAGTTGCGCGTTGTAAGCCTTAAGGTCGGCATCGCCATCACGATCAGCTGCCCGATCAATCTGCTTTGCTAGCCGACTGTCATCGCGCGACCACATGACCGCAACAATGACCAAGAGCAAGAATGTTGGAACTTCACCAAGCGCCCAGGCAATACTTCCGCCTGCAGTGGTGTCAGCCAGTAAATCTGTAATCCATGGTGGCTGTACTTGAATGTACCAATCAACACCAATTGGTTCACTGGACTGCATCAGGGCAATTGCGAAAAACGCGTGTAGCGAAAGTCCGACCAACACGATCATTAATCGTTGCCAGTAGGGAACTTTGCGCGGGCTTGGATCGGCGCCGATAACAACGTATGAAAACAGCAAACCTGAAATCAAGAAATGCAGCTCCATAAAGATATGCCCGGTATGGCTTCCCATCAATGTTGCGAACAAAGGCGTGAAGTACATGCCATACAAACCGAAGGTAAAGATCGCTAGCACCATAAGTGGATGCGTAATCAACTTTGAATATGCACTGTGGAGTAACGCCAAAATCCATTCCCTCAGACTTCTGTGGTCGGGGCTCTTTTGGGCTGGAAGCGCGCGTAGTACAAGGGTAATGGGCGTGCCCAAGATGATAAAGATTGGCGCAATCATGGAAAGCGTCATGTGTTGAATCATGTGATATTCAAAAGAAACCTTCGCATACATACTGATGCCAGCATTCGTGGTCCAAATGACTAAGCCAATTCCAATCATGAAAGAAATGGTTCGCAGTGTGCTCCATTTAATTTGATTGCGCTTAATCCGCATCACACCTATTGTGTAAAGCGCTGCTGCCACCAAGCAGATGGTTAACATAAACCACTCTGGATTCCAGCCGAAGATAATTGTGGAAAGTGTTGGCGCAGGCGGGTAAGCAAATCCCAGAATTTCCTCACCTGCGGAATTCAGTGGTGCAGAAAGTCGACTCATAGGTGTGGAGTGAAGCGCAACTCCAACACCGATCGCGGTAGACATAATTGCCACTTCAGCTGACAAGAACTTCGTCAAACTTCCAGTGGATGTAAGTCTGGCTCTGATTTGAATTGCGAGCCACATTAGTAATGCAAAGAAAATAGTTTTTAGAATTACGATTTGCCCATAGCGACTTAGCCAAAGATCACTTATGGAGTCAAGTCGCGCATACGCTGCGGCGATACCTGAGATTGCTAACACTGCAACACTGGTTGCAGCTAAGGCCGAAAATCTAGCTACAACTTTTACATCTTTTGCTTTCACAAAAGTTGAGACTGCCCACAAGCATCCAACCCAAGCACTCATGGCAAGACCATGTGCAACCGATGAGGTTAGGGCCAGTGAGTGACTACCTAACGAAGCGGCGTGACTGTTTAGTAACGGCGCAGCGATACCTGCACCAGCTAATGCAGCCAATAGTGAGATTGCGTTAAGTGAAACTAAGAACACCCCAGCGATTGAAATCGTTAGGGCAATGAGTGCCGTGATCATGTAACTGCGCGAAGGCGGTAAATACATTAAGTAAGTTGCAATGAAGCCTTGTCTAAAGATTTCCCTAAATGGCACACCTAAAACATTGGCCATCGTGGTTAGACCAGCAATGATTGCGGACAATGACCAGAGTGCGGCAATCGAACTGGCATGTAGAACTGCAGCGCGACCTTCGCGCGAGATCGTCTCGCTAGAAGTTGGAGCAATAAATGTCCAAGTAACCAGCAATCCAAAAACCCTAAGTCCAAGAATTACATGTGCGAAGATTGCAAGCTGCAGAGTCCAACTTGTGGCTTGTCCGGAATCAGGAATTCCTTCGGGGAGTGGAGCCCAAGCGCCACCACCATAAATAAGAACAGCTGAAAATGAGATTATTGCAAGCAGGAAGATTCCGAGTCTTGCAACAAAACCCTTCATAAAGTCTTACTTACTACGTCGCAGGTATAACCCAGCAGCAACTAGGCCAGCCAAAGAGACGATAGCGATGACAAAAACTAAGTTGTTTTCATCTTCAGCTGGAGCATCCTCAATTGCAAGTGGCATCGCAATAACTTCTGGAGTTGCTAGTGCAGTCACCATTGGTTCTGCCGATTCACTTGGAACTGCACTAGCTGCCGGACTTGCAGCCATGCCACCCTCAGCGGCTGCGGTGTAGTTAAACAGAAATTCGCCACTTTCCACGTGACCATCTTGTGCAGTGGCTCGCCATTGGACAGTGACTATTCCAGTTGTTAGATCGGCTGGCCATGGAATTGAAAGACTAGCCCCGTCTAATGCAGGTGCTGGAGAATCCAGAATGTCTCCCGCAGAGGTCATTACGACAATGGCAGCGCCATCTACCAACGGAGGCTCACTAAATGTGAGTGAAATTGTGTCTTGCGCCGCCAAGACGTCGGAGTCTGCAGTTGGTGAAGTGCTTACTAAGTCTGTGTGAGCAGCAGCTGGAGTTATTGTGGCAAAAATGCCCAGGGCCGCCAACAGGATTGCGCCAATGATTCGTGGAAGCTTTAGGAAAGTAGTCATACCTTTAGATTACGCGAGCCAGTGGCAGTAATCGAACCCACGATTGGGACTAAGACACATCTCACACCGCAGTTGAGCCATACCCACATTGGGTTTTTCAGATTTTTAGACCTGTTGGCACAGCCAAGCTTGGCGTTGAGTAATCTTGATCACGTGTTGTTATCTGACAAAGACATAAAGACTGAAATCGAGTCGGGCCGGGTTGGAATTGACCCATATGAACCAACGATGGTTCAGCCTTCAAGTATTGATGTGCGCTTGGATAAATTTTTCCGAGTATTTGAAAATCATCGTTACCCGCACATCGATCCGTCAACTGAGCAGACAGATTTAACTCGTGAAGTTGAAGCAAATGGCGATGAGCCTTTCGTATTGCACCCAGGTGAGTTTGTTCTTGGCAGTACTTATGAAGTTGTTACCTTGCCAACTAACATCGCTGCCCGCCTTGAAGGCAAATCAAGTTTGGGACGTCTTGGACTTCTGACGCACTCAACCGCAGGATTTATTGATCCTGGCTTTTCAGGTCACGTGACCTTAGAACTTGCAAACGTTGCAACGCTGCCAATCTTGCTTTACCCAGGAATGAAAATCGGACAGGTTTGCTTCTTCCAAATGACTTCAGATGCTGAGCACCCATATGGTTCAAGCGTTTACGGTTCGAGATATCAAGGTCAGCGCGGACCAACACCTAGCCGATCACACGCAAACTTCCATAGGACGATAATTTCCTAACGCTTAACTCGATCCAAAAGCAAAGTAGCAACATCCACAACTTCAGCTGCTGGTTCGCCACCGGCTTCTTGACCGCGAACTGTTACTGCATCGTTTAGCATCACAGAACAGAACGGACAAGCAACAGCAATCTTTGTTGCACCAGTTGATAACGCCTCGTCACCACGATTCATGTTTACGCGAGTTCCAATAGATTCTTCCATCCACATTCGGCCACCACCAGCGCCGCAACAGAATGACTTTTCCTTGTTACGATCCATTTCGACCAAGTTGATGCCAGGCATATTGGTAATCAATTCACGAGGCGGCATGTAAATCTTGTTATGGCGACCTAGGTAGCACGGATCGTGATAGGTAACCGTCTCGTCTTCTGGAGTCAACATGGTTAGACGATCTTCACTAACCAATTGATTCAACAAAACGGTGTGGTGCACGACTTCGTAGTCACCACCAAGTTGTGGGTATTCGCGACCAATGGTGTTTAAGCAATGCGGGCAAGTAACAACGATGCGCTTGGCACCAACTTCATTAAGAACTTCAACGTTTTGCGCAGCTTGCATTTGGTACAGGAACTCGTTACCAGCACGACGAGCTGGATCACCAGTACAAGTTTCGCCTTCGCCAAGAACCATGAATTCAATACCTGCAGTGTGCAGCAATTCGGCAACTGCTTTGGTGGTGCGCTTTGCCCGATCGTCGTAGGCACCAGCACAGCCAACCCAGAATAGGTATTCGACATCAGCCGGGATCTTGTCTTCACCATTCATACCAAATACTCGAACTGGGAATTCAACTTCTTCGATCCAAGTCAAGCGACCACTGGTATTCATTCCCCATGGATTGCCCTTGGTTTCAAGGTTCTTGAACAGACCATTTAACTCAGCTGGGAATTCAGACTCAACAAGAACTTGGTGACGACGAAGGTCCATGAAGTGATCTACATGCTCAATGTCGACAGGGCACTGTTGAACGCAAGCACCACAAGATGTGCAAGACCAAAGTGCGTCGTAATCAATCACGGCGCCTTCACTTGAACGATGCCCCTTTGCGTCGTAGCCATCAGTTAATGCGTTTGGATCATCGGAGCGTGAGCCAACCATTGGACGAGCGACTTCAGCCTGAACTGCAGCGCTCATGCCTTCAAGCTTGGCATCATCGCTACCCGCAAGAATGTATGGCGCCTTGGCGAATAAGTGATCACGAAGATCCATGATCATAAGTTTTGGACTCAATGGCTTGCCGGTGTTCCATGCTGGGCATTGATCCTGGCAACGACCACACTCAGTACAACTCAATAGATCTAAGTTGCCCTTCCAAGTGAAGTCTTCGATCTTGCCGCGACCAAAGATTGCATCATCAGCTGGATCTTCAAAATTCAAAACTTCTTTACCTGCGTAAATTGGAAGTAGTGGACCAAGTGCATTTGGGCGACGGCTAAACAAAACATTTAGTGGAGCAGCACCAATGTGTAAGTGCTTACTATGCAGCGCTAAAACTAAGAAGCCAAGAATGACTCCGATGTTTAGCCAGAGACCAATCATCTCGATCCATTCATTTGCATGCAGTCCAAGCGGTGCTAACCAACCTGCAACTGCTTCAGAAGCAAATGCACCACCAGCCATGAACGGGAAGTTATCTGTGCCAAGCTCAGTACTTACGTTGTACTGTGCACCGCGATACAAAAGTAAAGTCCAAACCACATTGAAGATCATGAAAAGAACAAACCAAGCCGCTCCGGTATGGGAACCGTAGAAGCGAGATTCACGACCCATCTTGACTGGATTTCTAACCAGACGAATTGCCGCGAACATTGCAATTCCAATGAATACAAAAATGGTGAACAGATCTTCTGCAAAACCCAAAATTGGGGACCGCCCGATAAGTGGTATGGCAAATTCAGAATCAAATAGCGCGCCAAAAGCTTCCACAATTGTGAATGCCAGGACAATGAAACCCCAGAATGCCAAGACGTGAGCAATTCCAGGAATAGTCCAAGCCAGAAGTTTCTTTTGACCAAAGACTTCGGTGACTTCGGCTTTTGCGCGAACACGTTTTTGAGCAGTTCGGTCTACAGCTGGCTCGCCACTTCGTACCAGTTGATACAAAAACCAAAGGCGCTTAAGTGCCAAGGCAGATAAGACGACAGTTATCGCCATCCCAACTACTAGTCGCAGCGTCATCGAATCGCTCATGTTTAGTCGCCTTCGTAACTGGCCCAATGACCGGGCCTGATTTGTGGGTAATTGCAGACTATCGCACCCTAGATTCTCAGGAGGTTCTTGGATTTCGGTGAGCCAATCCTTAAAATCGGCTGACATAGATTAGGGAGGTGAGAATCTTGGCTAGCGCGAAACGACCTGGGCTTTTCTTACTCAGTTCTGTGTTGTTCGCGGTACTAATCGGACCAACTCCCGCTGTTGCTGTCTCAGGACCCAATTTAACTCCAGACTCGGACTCACACTTTGGCTCGGAAGCAGTTACCAGTCCTGAATCACTTGGTCGAATTGAGCAAGATGCAGTCAAGGCTGCCACAGCTCACCTAAATCAAAATGCCATCAGATGGGGATTAGATCCAAGACAATTTTTGCCAAGTGCAGCAATTAATGGTGTGGCCGGAATGACTACGGTTCGATTTACTCAGACAATCAATGGAATTAAAGTCGATAACTCACTGCTAGCACTCACGGTTAGTGAAAATGGTTCGTTGCTGTCTTACACAAAAGCAATTTCAGACTTTTCAGGCCAATCAAAGTCATCAATTGACGAAGCTGAAGCTATTGAGAGATTGAAATTGAGACTGGCGCAAGATCTTGGAATTACAACTGAGGAAGTAGTTATAACGGGAATTAATTTGGTAATTGTTGATAGCGCATTGGTCAGTGAGGTTCCAAGTGGACAATATCTGGCTTGGCGAGCTTCGACCTCGATCCTTAACGATGTAACTTCGATATCCATGACCTATCTATCTGAGGATGGGTCACGAATTATCTTGTCACTTCCATTTGTGCGGGGAATAAACACCGATCCGTTTGTGTGTGACCTTCAAGTTGATATTGCTACACCTGGCTATGTTCTTCCACCGGGCGTGACCAGCGACACAAACAACAAGAGATATGTGAACGTAACTTCCAGTGGACAAGGTATGCCATTGTGCGGAGTGAATACTTCTGGCCTCAATGGTCCAAACACTGAAGTTGGAAAGTTGAACATAAGTAGGACCTGGGATTACTTCAACTCAGTTCTAGGTCAAGACATAAACGAAGAAAGATACTTAGGTAATGTCGCGCCGGGAGTAAATGGTGATTCGACTCCTCGCATCAGCGCTTTTGTTGATGTTTGCACAACAGATGGAAACACTGGCTCGTGTCCTTATGGAAATGCGTTTTGGGTTCCATGGAGTTCAGCTGAGTGTAGTTCCGGAATCTGTAGTGGAATATTCCTTGGGGAGAATTTCGATCATGCTGATGATGTAATTGCGCATGAACTTGCGCATGGCGTTACCTTTGCTTTGGCATTCAGTTCAGGCATGGCAGACAATTCTGAGACTGCTGCATTAAGCGAAGCAATCTCAGACGTTTTTGGTGAAGCTATGGATCAACTCAATGTGGTTCCCGGCGAAGCTGCTGACTCTTCTTGGACTATTGGCGAAGATGCGCAAGCAGGTGGATTTCGTTCGTTGAAAAACCCAGATGTTTCCAAAATTGGAAAGAGTTGGGAACCGGGTGACAGCCATGACAACAGTGGCCCCGTAAATCGCTTGGCATACGTGCTAGCGAATGGCGGCAAAATCGGAAAAGTAAAAATCAAGGGTTTAGGTTCGAACGCAAATTCCGTTACTAAGAATGGTTTATGTGAGGCTGCTGGTGAGTGCGTTGGCACGGTAAGAATGTCGCAATTGGTTTTTGCTGCAACAAGCAACCTGACTCCGACTGCAAACTATTTTGATTTTGGAAAACAAATGATGAATGCCTGCAGCGCGTTCGTTGCTAATGGAACAGCCGGTTTCAAGAAAGCAACCTGTAAGAATGTCGGAGCTGCTCTGAAAGCCCAAGGGTTTACAAGTTTGAGAATTACTGGAATGACAAAGCTGGGCGCAGTCGCGAAGAGCACAGACACTGTGATTACTGCAAATGTTTCAGGAACAACTGGATCACCTGTTGTCGGTCAGGAAATGCAGCTTCAGGTTAAACGCGGAAGTAAATGGAAGACAGTTGCAACTGCAAATTCCGATGGAACTGGCGTAGTTGGATTCATCGCTGCTTGGAGTAACTCGGCAACTTATCGAATCATTACTAAAACAAACGGTGGGGTTTTCTCCACCACTGGAAAATCGGCGAAGGTAACAGTTAGTTAGTTTTTACCATGCACGTTTTGCATGGCCCAGGCATACATTGCAATAGCTCCGGCTGCAGATGCATTCATTGATCTAGTAGAACCACTTTGAGTAATTCCTAAAATCTGCGAACATGCTGCGATGCCTTCAGGGGATAGTCCTGGTCCTTCTTGCCCAAAATACAGAACGCAAGATTCTGGCAAGGTTGCATTTTCGATGTTGCCGCAACCAGGAACGTTATCTATACCAATGATTGGTACTTGATTTTCCTGTGACCATTCCACGAATTCGGCAACTGTTGGATGATGCATCAGATGCAGGTATCGATCGGTAACCATTGCACCGCGTCGATTCCAGCCTTTTTTGCCGACAATGTGAACAGCAGAAACGTTGAAGGCATTTGCTGTTCGAACGACTGAACCAATGTTTAAGTCGTGCTGCCAGTTCTCAATTGCGATGTGTAGTTTCGCTCGCGATTTATCGAGATCAGCAACAATTGCTTCCACTGACCAATAGCGATATTTATCTACGACGTTTCTGCGATCACCAAGTTCTAGATGCTCAGGATCGAAATGTGCATCAGTTGGCCAAGGTAATGGATGTGGTCCGACTCCGACGACCGGATAAAACTCTCCGGGGCCCAACTCGCCACGATCAGGTGCTTCAGTCATTTAGGACTTGAGAGCTCCAGCAATTGCTGCGGTGTGCTCATGAGTTGAACCACAGCAGGAACCAATCGCATTGATTCCAAGTGCCTTCATCTCTAATGCGAACTCGCCCATTTCGGCTGGGGTTCCGGTGTAAACAAAGTCAGCACCAACCAACTGAGGTAACCCAGCATTGGACTGAATGAATACGTGCACGTCAGCTGGTTTGGCATCTGCAAGTTCGCTGGCGATTATGCGCATCTCATCAGTACCGCGACCACAATTTGCACCAATCAAGCGAACGCCCATGGCAGCAATCTCGGTGATTGCTTGCGCAGGCTTAACGCCCATCATGGTGCGAAGGTTTGTATCGAAACTTAGCGTCGCCACAATTGGCATTCCTGGCGCAACTTCTTTTGCCGCAGCAACGGCCGCAGCAACTTCGCCAAGATCGCTCATGGTTTCAATCAGGATTGCATCGCAGCCACCAGCTACAAGTCCTTTTATTTGTTCGGCGAACAATGCTTGACCAGATTCTGGAGTAAGCGTTCCCATTGGTTCCATCAATTCACCAGATGGACCGACGTCTCCAAATACAAAGACATTTTCATATTTGTCAGCTACAGATCGGGCAACTTCAGATCCTGCTTTGTTCAATTCAAAAACTCGGTCACCAAGGTCATGCATTTCTAGACGACCCTTTGTTCCACCAAAAGTATTTGTGGTTACCACGTTGGCACCAGCCGCTGCGTAGCCGTCTAGAACGGATGCAACTTTTGCAGGTTGGTCAACATTCCATAACTCAGGAGCACCACCGTCAGTTAAACCAAGATCCTGAAGCGCAGTACCCATGGCACCATCACCAACAAGTGTGTTACCGGCATCTAACCATTCATATACGTTTGCCATGTCTACCCCTTTATTAGGAAAGTTTGTCGAGCAGTACTTGTAGTGCTGTTTCGTCAAGACTATTTTCAAGTTCGGCGCTGATACGTTCAGCTACTTCGGCGGGCTCGCCATCAACCGAAGTCCAATCACTTCGAATCCAACCGTCAAGATATGCATCTGCATCAGCAGCATCTAATCTCATTGCTGCTTCATCGATTGCTTCTTGAAATCGGCTTGCCAGCGAGACTTTCACGGTTTCGTCGCCACTTCTGGCTACAACCATCGAAGGAAAGTCACGCCAATAGGTAATTTGATACTCAGCCATTTCTTTATTCTACGGCGAAGACCTTATGCAGCGACCGCTAATGTTGCATACATGAAGCGGGTATTGATCATTCATGGTTGGGGCAACGAACGCCCCGAAGGCCACTGGCATCGGTTGTTAGCCACAGCACTGCGCAAAGACGGACATACAGTTGCCTACCCACAGTTGCCCGATACCGAATTGCCGACCTTGGCTAAGTGGCTTGCCGTTTTAAAGGTAGAACTAGATCTTCTAAATGAAGCAGGTGATGGCGAGCTCCTTGTGTTTGGACACTCACTTGGCTGTTTAACTTGGCTTCACATTGCCCAGAGTAATATTCTGAAAGAACAGGCGTCCCGAGTGATGTTGGTAGCGCCAGCAGATCCAGATTTGTGCGGAGAAGTTCCAGATTTCCAAATGAACCTTTCTGCGCCAGCGGTAAAGGCGGCTGCACATAAGGCAGCTCAGTCGACCCTGTTAGTTGGTAGCGATGCAGATCCCTGGTTACCAAAGGGAATCGAGGCTACTTATTCCACACCACTTGATCTGCCATTCGTTTTAGTTCAAGGTGCCGGACACTTTGCAGTTGAAGAGGGTTGGACTCCTTGGCAGGGCGTAATCAATTGGGTTAATGATGCCAACACTGATTTATCGGTGCGATAACAGTGCTTGCTGATTTAAAGCGACTTTGGTTGCGACCTGCTTTCAAGACTTTGTTGATCGCTCGCATCATTTCAAACTTTGGAAATGGTCTTGGCCCCATCGCACTGGCCTTTGGTGTGTTGGGACTTGATGGTGCAACTGCTTCTTCCTTAAGTATTGTGATGGCGGCACAACTTGGTCCCATGGTTTTGTTCATGCTATTTGGTGGTGTGCTTGCAGATCGGTTTCCTCGCGCATTGGTAGTTGGTGTATCTGATGTATTACTCAGCGCATTTGTGATTGCCAATGGAATGATGCTGATTAATGGCACCGCTACGGTTTTTAGCCTGGCAGTCATCGCGTTCATTAGCGGTTCGCTAAATGCGTTATGGTGGCCAGCTTTTGCTGGTTTGATTCCAGAGATTGTTGACGAAGACGATTTACAGTCTGCAAATTCTGTTGTTGCCTTGGGTGCAAATGGCGCAAACATAACGGGAACTGTTGCTGGCGGAATCATCGTGGCGGGAATTGGTGCCGGCTGGGCAATGGTTGCTGATGGAATCAGCTTCTTGATTGCTGGCGTGTTGGTTTTCACGCTGCGTAAATATGGAAAGACTCGAGTTCAAACCGAACACTCACCATCTGTCTACGATGACTTGGCGCATGGCTGGAAAGAATTCTCAAGTAGAAGTTGGGTTGTCGCAGTTGTTGCGGGCTATTCAATAATTGCCATGATATTCGAAAGCGTGTTTGCAGTAGTTGGTCCGGTTCACGCAGAGCAAGAACTTGGTGGGCCAAAACCTTGGTCCTGGATTTTGGCAGCACTGTCTGCTGGCATGATTGCCGGAGTTTTAGTTTCATTAAAAGTGCGACCTAAGCACCCACTGTTGATTGGCCTCACAGCACAACTTGGAGTTGTTGCTTGGATCGTGACAATGGGCGTGACCAATTGGATTCCGCTAATTATGATCAGCGCATTCTTCGCTGGAATTGCCTTGGATTTCTTCATGGTGCTTTGGCAGACCGCAATGCAAAGCAACATCCCACGTGAGTCACTTTCCCGAGTGTCTTCTTACGATGCATTTGGATCGCTGGCTCTAGCGCCGATTGGTTTAATTGTGGCCGGACCGTTGACAGAAAAGTTTGGATCTTCGACAACGCTGATTGCCATGGGAGTCATTTTTGTAGCCGTACTGGCAGCAATGTTGGCTGTCCCAGCGGTTCGCCAGCTCGAAGGTAAGACGCCGGAAACCTCTGAAATCCAGCCAGAATCCCTAAATTCCTAGACAATCAACTCAAAAAACCCACTATCTGGTGGTTTAAGCCCCAACCTACGGTTGCGTAGGTTACGCTAGCGTAGGTTACGTTACCGTAGCCAACGAGAGGTTTTGGAGACTTCATGAACAACCTGGGCTTGCCGCCAATTATTCAAGGTGGCATGGGTGCAGCAGTATCTTCTTGGTACTTAGCTCGCACTGTGGCAAATGAGGGACAACTCGGTGTCGTCTCAGGTACTGCGTTAGAAACTGTCGTAACACGTCGCTTGC
>Ga0315899_10001731_pt1 | contig 24784 bp, 23 predicted proteins | sample LakEriMetagenome_2_FD_203518 | JGI IMG/M metagenome (GOLD analysis project Ga0315899, IMG submission 203518) | Freshwater fungal communities from buoy surface, Lake Erie, Ohio, United States - Buoy 4 MA112 | ecosystem: Environmental > Aquatic > Freshwater > Lake | place: USA: Lake Erie, Ohio... | reverse complement strand
GAAATCTACGTCAAGATGGTTGACTACCTTCGCTTGACCCAGTCCAAGAATACCTACAATCGTTTTACTGACTATCACTACCTAAACATTCAGGTTGCCAGTTCCACCGAGCCAATCCGTGGCATTGACTACATTCACCCTGTAGTGGCCCCAGGCATTGATTACGCCACAGCTATTGCCACCAAGTGCTTGATGCCAAACGGCAAAGTAGAGTTTGAGTTTGAGCGGTTTACCGAACAGGATTCTGAGCAATCCCGTCAGGCAACTGAGATGACTAAGTACATGATTAACTCTAAGAACGATTCTTACCGAGTTATCCGAGACTGGGCGCAAGATGCCTTCTTGCACAAGAACGGCATTGTCATGGTTTCCCCTTGCCGCAGCCCAATCACCCAGTACAAAGAAGTTGAAGGCACAAGGGATCAATTGCGTTCATTTGAGATCATGGCTGCTGAAAAAGGTTTAACTACCAAGCGCCAGCAAATGCGAAAGATTGACGTTGACCTGCAAGGCGCAGCAATGGAAGCAATGGCTTCAGATGAGAATGATTCTCAACAAGAACCAAGCGCAGATGATATGGATGATGCATTGAGGAATAACATCATTTATCGTGCCAAGTACAAGATGACAGGGTATTCCACAGAAGTAAAAATTAAACACGTTGCCCAACACTACTGGGTTTGCAACCCTACTATTTCTACCATTCAAGAGCAAGACTTCTGCGGTTTTTATGACCCCATGACTATTCATGAGGCCAAAGAACAATACCCGTACATTGATATGGAGAAGTTTGCCGACCATGCTGCCTACGGCCCTGCTGGAGCCTACCAAGCTGGCGCTTTGGAGAACGATCTGGCGCTCCACGCCCGTGACTCAACCCCAGTACCTGGCCAAGGCGTGATTGCTTCCCAAGGCGCTGACCGTTACAGCCGTGTTGTGATGCTGACCACTGCTTGGTTGCGCCGTGACATTGACAACGATGGCGAAGAAGAGCTGATCGAGTGCTGTTTCTCTGGTTCTTACGTTTTGTACGTCAAAGAAGTAGAGTTCATCCCAATTGCCAACATGTGCCCCAAGCCTATTGTTGGCAACTTCTTTGGCTACAGCCTGGGTGAGCGCCTTGTGCCTATGCAAGAGTACGCAACGGCTATTGCCCGTGCTGAGATGTCGTTTGCCATGCAATCGTCCACTCCTCGCATTGGTGTAAACCCTGAGTTTGTGGATGCTGAAGAAATTCAGCGTGGCGTGTCTGCTTTGTTTATTTTGGACCGCAAGTTTGACTCTACCAAGCACGTTTACGAGTTTGAACCAATGCAGGGCAACTTGGCATATGTCCAGTCTGCTATGCAGCGTTTTGAGGCCGACAAAATGGCCATGATTGGCATGACCAGCCCCAATGATGTGTTGAACCCTGAAGTGATGAAGGACGGCAACAGCGGGTACAAGCTGCAATTGGCTATGGGGCCAAACCAATTAATTCAGGACGAGATGGTCAAAAATTGTGCCATCGGTGTGCGGGACATGATTTACTTGGTCTGGCGCACAATGATTCAGTATGCTGACGATTACAACATCCAACAACTGGCTGGCGTAGTCTCCAAGGGTATGCCTTTCTTGGATGCACAGTCAATGGCCAACTTTGAGTTTATTGACCGCAAGTTGATCAACATTGATCTGGCGTTGGGCTTTTTGTCTGAAGAAAACCGATTGACCCGTCAGCAGTTGATTGTTCAGTGCCAAACCCAGTTTGCCCAAGCAATGATGCAACTCGACCCAAGCGTTCCTGAGTTGTTTGCCAAGGTGCGCCGCCCTTACGAAGACACACTGCGTGTCTTGAACGTCAAGGACGTAGACGCTTACCTGCCGACAATAGAAGAAGCCGCCAAGATGGCTCAAGCCCGTGCCCAGCAAGGTCCAAGCATGGATGACCAAGAAAAGCAGTCAAAGATGGCTTTGAACATGGCCAGCGCTGGCGAAAAAGAAGCCAACACAGCATTCTTGGTTAAGAAGACCGAAGACATCGACATGGATAATTACTATGAAGGTGTTGCTGCTAGACAAGGCAAATTGAGCGCCGTACAAGTTGATTAACAAAGGATTGCAATGAAAAGCTTAGTAAAGGGAATCAGGGAGGCATTTAACCGCCGAACAAGAACTGAACACACATATAAGGAGGCAAGCCACGAACAAAGGACGCTGGTTTTACAGAATGGGGAGTGCGCTAGTCGCCTCCTTTTGAACGCAGACTTTGCATTGATGTTTAACCTGTACAGGTTTTACTTACTGGAGCGGCTGGAGGACAACACCACAGACGCAGATCGAATTAGCAACGCACATTTTGTTGCTGGGGTCCGAGATTTCATTGGCTTTGTTGAAAAGCAGGAATATCTTGGAAAAATCGCCTTGAAAAGGGCTGAAACAAACGAGAAAAAAGGGTAAGATATGTCAGACGTAAGTGCAACAGCACCCGCCACTGAGCAAACTGGTAGCGCACCAACTGTTGACTCCATTGCAGCGTTAATTGCCGCCAACAGGCGTAACACACCGCAGCCCGATGGAAGTCAGCCGCCACCAGCAGGTACAACTGGGGATGGCCCAGCACCTGAGGCGGCTCCTGAAGGGGAAGCCGAACCTGAAGTAAGTAATGCAACGACTGAAGAACCGTCTGATGATGGGGAACAAGCCGAGTCCACCGAGGGTGTAAACGAAGCTGTCAATTTCCTAGAGTTTGCGGAACAGAATCCGAATGTAGTGTTGAAGATTCCAAACAAAGACGCAGAAGGCGGTTTTGTTGAGTTGACAGCATCGAAAGCGGCTTCCATTCTTGGTCAGGGCAGTGCTATACATGAAAATGCGAGAAAACTTAAAGCCGAAAAGGCAGAGTTTGAAGAGTTTCAGGCCAAGAGACGTAATGAGCTTGATGGTTTACAGATTGGGCTGGAGTTAACGGTTGTCCCGCAACTGCAAAGTGCGGCAGATGAACTGATAACCCTCCAACAGTACAACCAACAATGGGAGATGATCAGAAATCAGGCTACGGACGAGATTGAACGTAGCAGGGCAGAGGCGGCAATCCGTCAAAACACCCAACTGATTGAAGAGAAAGCTTCTTTCATTAAGTCAAACCGACCTAAGGTTGAACAGTTTTTCCATGCTAGAACCCAGTTTGTTCAAGCTCAACTTGAGCATGCTAGGCAGAATTTCAGCGACAAGGAGTTGGCCAATAAAGCTAACTTTACGGAGTTGAGAGATAAACTGTCCAAGGATTGGAAGAGTGCAAATAGCTCCTACATCCCTGGTGTGCCAAACATTGATTTGGTATCCAGTGATGAGTACATGATGGGATTGATTCGGGATGGTTTTAAGTTCCGAGAAGGCCCCAAAGTGAAAAACGCAGGGGGTTCACTGGCTGCGACCAGTAAGCCTGTTGCCAGAGCAAAGACATCTCCAACTCCTCCCAGCCAACAACTCCAAGAACGTGCTGCTAAAGGTGATAAGAACGCCGCACGGGATCTTTTGGCAACAATGCTTGCGGCAAACCGAACACGCCGTGGCTAACCTTTAAGGAATTTAAATGTCTACTATCACCTCTGCAAATTTGGGTAACGGTAACGGTGCTTATGCAACCGACATCGTGGTTAAAGACTTGGACATGACTGTGTCCAACTATGTCAAAGACCGCACCCCTGTCACCAACATGGCAATGTCCAAAAAGCGCAAAATCAATTCGACTTTGCACATTTGGCCTATTGACTTTTTCCGCACTCCTAGCTTGAACGCTAAGTTGGAAGGCGCTGCTGTTTCTGCTTCAAACGCTGACAACAACACCCGTGCTAACTGCGGCAACTACACACAGATCTTTACCACCACCATTGGTGCTACTGGTACTGCCCGTGCTGTTGAACAAGCTGGTGGCGATCCTCAAGCATATCAAGAAGTCAAGCAATTGACTGAGATCATGTTTGACGTTGAGTTGCAAATGGTTCGTGCCGATGGCGCTTCCATTAAATATTCAGGTCAAAACTCTGCTCAAGGCACTGCTCCTAACACTGGTCGCCGTTTTGGTTCTTTGTATTCTTTTGCTGGCACTCGTTCTGGCAATGATACTGATGGCACTTCTGTTTTGAACCTTGCTACTAGCGATGGCGATGACAATACATCTGCAACTAACACCAACACTCCTTTCAATGGTGTGTTGAGCAATGCTGGCCTTGGCTACTTCACTTTCAGCTCTGGTGTCACACTGCAAGCTTTCAGCCCCGTGCTGTACAAGCAGTTGGTTACCACCGCTGAACAGCGTTTCAATGCCAAGATCACCAACATGGTTGTTCCAACTTCGTTGCGTACTACTATCTCTGACAACATTCCTCAGAGCCGTTCTATCAACCGTTTTAACCCTGCTGACAAGGGCGACACGATTGGTACATACGAAGGTGATTTCAACTACACCTATCAAATTGATGATCTCTGGATCATGGATCAGACTGGTGCAGACAACACTTCGATTCTGTTCTTGAATCCTGATGTTGTTCAGTGGGGTTCTTTGCGTGAACTTGGTCCAAATAACGAAGTGTTCAGCAACGCTGATGCTTCTTTGGACCAGTACATCATGGAAGGTACTTTGATTGTGCGTAACCCAGCAGGTGTTGCAGTTTTGGCTGCTATGACTACTGGTACACCAGTCACTACACCTCGTGCAGCCGCACAAGTCAAGCGTTACTTGGCTTAATTCCAAAGGGGGCTAATCACCCCCTTTTTCTGATTCATTTTTAAGGAACAATCATGGCAACAATTAATTACAAACCGTACAACACGGCATTTACATCTGATGTAAATACTGGCGACATTACTGGCGTTATTGGCGAGCGAGGCCAAGTCCAATTTTTCCCACGAGTTTTGGCTGCAAGCGGGATTCCTGTTATGGTTGCTAACAGTGGCACTATTGCTACTAGCGGCACTGTGACTTTGGGCACTGCACTTCCATCAGCTTATGGCGCTGCTTTCTGTTACTTCCCAGCTTCTGCTGTGTCAGGTGACTCAACTGGCGGTATTTACTATGTGGTGTTCTCTAGCACTACAGTTGGTGTTGTGTACGCTGGCAAGTATGGCGTTGCAAACGGTGTTGGTTCTGTTGCATTTACCCCTGTTATTCCTTCTGGAACTTTGACAGCGGTGACTGGTTCAAACAGCGCTTACACTGGTTCAACAACTGAAACAACTTTGATTAACGTCACTGTTCCTGCTGGTGATATTGGCAACAATGGTCAAATTATTGTGATTGCTAACTGGGCAACTAATAACTCTGCTGGCACTAAAACTGGTACTACTTACCTTGGCGGTTCTTCTGTTGGTTCTGCGGTTTCATACACTACTTCTACTGGTGGCAGTATCACAAACTCCATCCGCAATCGTGGTGCATTGACTGCACAAATTAGCCAAGTTATTGGTGGCGCTGCTGCTGCTGGTTCTGTGTACACAACAATCAACACTGCTGCAAGCACATCAATCACCATTACTGGTGATCTTGCTACAGCAACCGACAATGTGATCCTTGAAGGATTTACAATTGAATTGTTGCCACAAGACTAAGTCGAAATAAAAGGAGGCTCTTCGGGGCCTTCTTTTTAAAAGGAAATTGCATGGAATTGGATAAAGACGATACGCCTAAAATTAATGAGGAATATTTCACCAAAGGCAACCTAGAAGCAGGTGTTGATGGTGTTTTTCGTCAGAACGATAGGCTCTTTAATGAGGTTAAGTCAGGGACTTGGTCACAAACTTTTAAAACTGCCAACATTGACTATAAAGTCGGTGCTGTAGATGGAGTTCGATATGTTCAGTACGATCAAAGAAATGTGGAATCAGTTCGTCAGTATTGCAAAGACCGCCGTGAGTTCTACACAAAGATGGGTACAACAGACAACCCATTATTTGCTGGAACTTTTGAGGCGATGAATCTGCCAAAGTGCTTTGCACATGAGATTAGTTCCAAGTGGTTTAACAACCGCCCTTGGGAATTGATTAAACGTGACAAGGCCGACAAAATCAAGTTTTATGCGATTGTGAATCAGTTCTATTCGGATTTTGTTTGTCATCCGAGCGGAAAAATTCCACTCCCGTACAATCCGTTAATTGCGACCAAGTGAGGTAGTCCATGTCCCTGTTTATTCAATCTGCTAATGCTCTGGTGAGCCGAGTAGCACAGTGGGTAGGGGCAATTCCTTCAGCGTTAACGATCACTGCCACATCGTACAACTCCACAACTGATGTAATTACTGTTTCTTCTGATCCCAGACCTTTTGTTTATGCTGGTGACTTCATCAGCAATGGCATTAGCAATTACACCTATGTGTTGGAAGTGTCCAGCACCACAATTACGGTTAGTGACCCAGAATCTATTTGGTCAACTGTCACTTACCCTGGCGCAACTATTTTGAAGATGCCCACCCAGTCGGCTTTAGAGATTCAAGCCAGCATTCAGCTTGCCGAACTCAAAATGCGTGTAATTGAGCTGCCTGGATTGAGGTCAAACCCTTACGATCCTGATGACCCAGCTACAGTAACTGTAGGTGCGGATGGTTTGGCTCCTATTCCTGCCGACATGAATTGGCCAATCTTGTTTTTTCAAGAAACCCCAGCACCCGATACGCCTCCTGAAGCAGCATCGTTTGGTCCTTGGATCATTTATGACCGTGTGGGTGACCGTGAGATTATTCGCCGCCGCATGATTGACCAACTGTACGTCCGACCTTTTGGTGTGCCACGGGTGATCCGTGCGTCATTTAGTGAAGTTGGACCTAACTATGTGTTTACGCCAAACCCTGGCGAAGGCACAGTGATTAAAGCGTATTACATTCGCACATTTCCATTTTTGTTTAGCCCAACTTCAGATGCTGTTAATCCTCTTGTGCAAAACAATTCTGCTTTGGCTTCATTCCCTGAAGGCTATATGTACGGCACATTGTGGGCGTACTACGATAAAAACAAAAACAACGAAGAAGCTCAGAAATGGGATGGCCGTTTTAATGATGCTTACGGCAAAATTGAAGACCAAAACTTTAAGGACAAATGGAGCGGTGGTGATCGACATCTCACCTCTGAGTTCCAGCCCCGTGACTATCGCTACAGCTTTAAGTGAGGTAACACATGGCATCAGGTGGTCTTTACGGCAACAGCGGCACAGGCGCACTAATTGCACAGCCAGGAGCAGAAACCCCAGGGTTGTATGGCAAGAGTCCTAATGGCTCTGTTGTGGCCACTGCTGGCGCTGAAACATCGGGTTTATACGGAAACACTGTTCGCTTTGGCGTAACGGGTCCTACAGGCCCTACAGGCCCAACGGGTCCTACAGGTGCGGCATCCAACGTGCAAGGACCTACAGGCCCTACAGGATCTACTGGAGCCACAGGCCCAACGGGAGCAGCTTCTAACGTACAAGGTCCTACTGGTCCTACGGGCGCTCAAGGCATACAAGGTGAGCAAGGTGAAGCTGGGCCTACTGGGCCTACAGGCAATCAAGGTAATCAAGGCCCTATAGGTCCTACAGGTCCTACAGGCGCAGCTTCAACTGTTCAAGGGCCAACGGGTCCTTCAGGAACAGGTCCAACTGGACCTACTGGCCCAACTGGTGCAGCTTCTAATGTTCCAGGCCCTACTGGTCCATCAGGTACAGGCCCTACAGGTCCTCAAGGAGATCAAGGTATTGCTGGTCCAACAGGGCCTCAGGGTGTGCAGGGCCAACAAGGTGTGCAAGGCACTGCTGGTCCAACAGGACCGCAAGGTTCGCAGGGTAATCTTGGCCCAACAGGTCCAACAGGTGCTGCGGGTGAAGCTTCAAATGTTCCAGGCCCTACTGGCCCAACAGGAACGCAAGGCAATCTTGGACCTACTGGACCGCAAGGCGTACAGGGTATTCAAGGAGAACAAGGTGTTGTCGGCCCTACAGGCACACAGGGTAATGTTGGTCCAACTGGCCCAACTGGTGCGCAAGGTAACGTTGGTCCCACTGGTTCTCTTGGTCCTACTGGTCCTACTGGTGCAACTGGTGCGGACGGTGCGTCATCGTCTTTTTACGAATACAAAGCAGATACAACTCAAACATCAGGTACACCAACGCATGGGCATGTCTTTTGGAATAACGCAACTCAAACATCAGCAACACAAATTGTTTTTAGTCATTTAACTTCAAATAATATTGATGTTGATTTGTTTTTAGCGTTTTTAAAAACTGGCGATCATGTAATTTTGCAAGATGAAACCAGTTCTCTTAATTACCAAAAATGGACGCTGACAGGAAACCCAACAGTTGTTGCAAATACATCAGTTACTTACACAGTTTCTTTAGATACATCAGCAGGGACAGGAACAACTGGCTTTGCAAATAATCACCAATTAATTGCTGTTTTGCAATCTGTTGGTGTAACTGGGCCTACTGGACCACAAGGTAATACTGGGCCTACTGGGCCACAAGGAAATACTGGACCCACAGGCGAACAAGGCGTGGTTGGGCCTACAGGGCCTACAGGTACGCAAGGTATTGTAGGCCCAACTGGGCCGCAAGGTGTGCAAGGTATCCAAGGTGAACAGGGTATTGCTGGACCTACAGGTCCGACAGGTACTGCTGGTAGCATTGGGCCTACAGGTCCAACAGGACAAACAGGGGCTGCATCTACTGTTCCTGGCCCCACAGGTCCGACTGGCCCAGAAAGTACGGTTGCAGGCCCGACAGGTCCACAGGGAATTCAAGGTATTCAAGGTATTCAAGGTGTTGGTGGCCCAACAGGTCCTACTGGTGCTGCTTTAATTGGCCCTACGGGTCCGACTGGACCAGCAGGCGGTGGCGGTGGCGGCGGTGGTTTAACTCAATCCGATGTATTAAAACTGGTAAGTTTGCGTCTATGATTATTACTTCATCACAATCACTTGAAGTTGTACTGAGCGTGGCGGTAGCAACTCCTGTTACTGTTGACTATGTTGAATTCACTTCAACAACAACAACCCCAGCGCTGAATCCAACGACAGTTAACTCGACATCGGCTGTCACTATTCTGTCTGCGCCAGCCGCTGGTTCTCAACGTAAAGTCAACAACATCACAATTGACAACACAGATACAGCTAGTATTGCAGTGACTGTGCGTTTTAATCAGTCATCAACTGTCTTTGAAGTTGTAAAGTCTATTGTTGTTCCAAGTGGTCAAACGCTTCAATATACCGACCAAAATGGTTGGGGGTTAGTTGGTACAACAGGCGGCATCGCTGAACTACGCAGTGGTTGGGTGCAAGATTTCAACAGTAATGGAACTTGGTATAAGCCCGGCAATTGCCGCTTCTTCCTTGTAGAAGTCTCTGCTGGCGGTGGAGGCGGTGGTGGCGCTCAAGGTGGTATTGCAGGAACAGTCCGAAATGGTGGCGCAGGTGGCGGGGGCGGCAAACGAACTCGTCAATTGTTTCTTGCTAAAGATTTACCCGCAACTGTTACTGTAACAGTTGGAGGACAAACAGCTTCTGCTAGTGGGGGTTCTAGTTCTTCGGGCAGTGATGGTTCTGTAGGTAACAACTCATCTTTTGGAGCTTTGCTTATTGCATACGCAGGTGGTGGTGGCGCTCGTGGCAGCACTTCGCCTAGTGTTGCTGGTCGAGGTGGCGGTGGTGGAGGCGCAACTTCTGCTGGAGTTTCAGCTACAAGTAACACAGCAGTTGCAGGAGGAAATGCTTTTGCACTTGGCGACACAGGCTCGCAGCCAGATTCAAGAGGCGCAGGTAGTGCTTTAACAGGGTTTTTGGGTGGAGCAGGTGGCGTAGCTGCAAGTACTACTGGCGGTACTGGAGCAGGGGGGACTGGCTCTTGGTTTAGTGGTGGAAGTGGCTCGTCAGGCGGTGGAGTAAGCTCTGGCAACACCCAAAACGTTGGCGGAACCTCTGCATACACTGGCGGTGGTGTTGGAGTGGGTGCAGTTGGCGGCGGCAATACTGGAGTTGCTGGTTTTCAAGGTTTAGCAAATGCTGGCTGGGCAGGGGGTGGTGGCGGCGGCGGTGGCGGAAGCACCGTAGGAACAGGTGGTCGAGGTGGTGATGGCGGCTTCCCATCTGGAGGCGGTGCAGGTGGTGGTGGAGGAACTACAACAGGCGGCGCAGGTGGTAGAGGTGCGGCAGGTCAAGTTAGAGTTTGGGGCTGGTAATGATATTAAACAGTACTACACAATCACTTGAAATCGTACTTGGTTCGGCAGTAACAACTAATCAATCGCCAGTTACTGTTGATTATGTTGCTTTCACTTCAACTACAACCACGCCATCTGTACAACTGAGTACAACAAACGATACTACTTCGGTCACAATTCTCTCTGCTCCATCAGCAAGCACACAATACAAAATCAACGGCATTACTGTTTCCAACAAAGACACATTACCAATAACAGTAACTATCGAAATTAACGACAACACGGTTAAATATCCAGTTGCTCAATCAATGGTTCTTGCTGTTGGTTCAACACTTCAATTTACAGATACAAGAGGTTGGTTTGTAATCAATTCTGCTGGTCAGATTCTGTCTGCCCAAGGTTCTGCATATTCTGATGTGCAAGTCTTTACTTCAGGCGGCACATGGAATAAACCGTTAGGTTGCAGTTTGGCTTATGTTGAAACAACTGGTGGTGGTGGCGGAGGTGGGGCTGGTTCTGGACTAGGCGTTTCAGGTGCTACACGAGCTGGAGGTGGTGGTGGTGGAGGTGGAAATAGATTAACTTCTATTTTCCAAATATCTGATTTAACTCCTACTGTTGCTGTAACTGTTGGAGCAATTGCTACTGGTGGAACTGGTAACACTGGCGCATCTGGTAACAATGGTTCTGTGGGAAGCACCTCATCATTTGGTACATTTCTTCGTGGTTATGGAGGAGGCGGTGGTGGAGGCGGAGGTAATACTATTGGTGGCGGCGGCGGAGGTGGTGCTGGCGGAACATCTGCTGGTGCAACAGGTAGTAATTCAAGCACTGTAGGCGGTCTTGGTGGTTCTGCATTTGCACCATCTGCTTCTTCAATTTCATATGCCACAAATATTGGTGGTGCTGGTACAAACGGCACTGGTGTAAATCTTATTGGAAACTCAAGTTATTTAGGCGGTGGTGGTGGAGCTGGAGGCGGATCACAAAACACTGGCGGTAGTTCATATTATTCAGGCGGCGGTGGTGGCGGCGGTATGGGTAGCGGTGGCGGTCTTTCTGGTCAAGGTGGCTCTACTGGAGGCTCCGCAACTACGGCTGGTGGAGGTGGAACTGCTGCTGGTTTCACTTCGCCGGGCGGCGCAGGAGCGTCAGGTTCTTCTATTGCTTGCGGCCAAGGTGGCGGCGGTGGCGGGCAAAATGCTGTTGGTGGTGCGGGAGGATTCCCCGGCGGTGGAGGTGGTGGTGGTGGTCAGTCTTCTACATCTGGCGGCACAGGTGGTGCAGGTGGTGTAGGCGGTGGTGGTCGTGTGGTAGTTTATTGTTGGTGAAAATATGATACTTAATACAACAACCCGAAAACTTCAAATCTTGCTTGGTGCGACAGTCGCTGCGAATCAATTGCCTGTTACTGTTGATTACGTCGAATTTACTTCATCAACCACAACGCCTGCACTTCAGCTTTCAACAACAAACAACACAACTGCTGTTGACATCCTTCCTGCGCCAGCATCATCCACACAAAGAAAAGTTAATTTCATTTCTATTGTTAACAAAGACACAGATTTTGTGAACGTGACTGTGCGTTTGGATGACAACGGCACAACATACAACTATGTGTCTTCAATGGCACTTGCACCCAATTGCACATTACAGTTTACTGACACAAGAGGTTGGTCAATCATTGATTCCAACGGCAATATTTTGGTTGCTCCAACTGCTGTAACTGACATTCAAGTGTTTACGGCTAACGGTACATGGACAGCGCCTAAAGGCGCAACATATACGCTTGTTGATTGCTATGGCGGCGGCGGTAGTGGTGGTGGCGGTACAGGTAACGTAGCAGGTGTATCTCCTACCGTTAGACCGGGCGGCGGTGGTGGTGGCGGCGGCGCTCATATACAAATGCAGTTTTTGACTGCGGAATTAACTTCTAAAGTTAACGTTACTGTGGCGGCATCAAGATTGGGCGGAGCTGGCGGTTCAACTTCTGCGGGAACTATTGGCCTTTCTGGACTTAATTCTCAGTTTGGTAGCTTTTTAACTGCTTTCGGTGGTTCAAACGGCGGAATTAATGCTACTTTTGGCGGTGGTGGTGGTGGTGGTGCATCAGTTACTAGTGGTGGTAGTAGTGGTGGTACTACTGGAAATGGCGGCCTTGGTGGTAATGTTGCAGGAGTTTCCAGTCCGACAGCAAGTGTACCCGATTACCGAGGTGGAACTGGGGGTAATGGTGGCCTTGGTGTTGGTATAGATGGTTATTCATCTTATTTAGGTGGTGGGGGCGGTGGTGGTGGTTCAGCTTCAACTGTTTCAGGTGGAATAGGTGGCTCATCTTATTTTTCAGCCGCAGGTGGTGGAGGTGGTGGCGGCATTAACAACACCGATCCGGGAGTCTCTCAATTAGGTGGCGCAGGTGGAATAACAGGTGGTGCAGCTACTACAGGCGGTGGTGGTGCAGCATCAGCGTCAATCAATACAGGTACAGCATCAGCCAATGGTGCAGATGGTGATTCAACCAAAGCTGGCGCAGGTGGTGCAGGTGGTGCGGCTAATAATGCTGGAACTGGCTCAAAGGGCGGTGACGGCGGATTCCCAGGTGGTGGGGGAGGAGGCGGTGGTGGTGGAACTACTATCGGTGGTGCAGGTGGCGCAGGAGCAGCAGGAAAGGTTGTGGTGATTTCATGGTAATCAGATATGCAATGATTCGTGATGGCGTTGTTGAAAACGTCAGTTTGTGGGATGGTGACTTGAATAGATGGCAACCGCCAGAAGGCATTGTCTGTATTCCTGCCGCTGACCATATTGGCATTGGCTGGTCTTGGGATGGTTCAAATTGGATTGAGCCTGTTATCCCAGAACAAACTGAAGAACAAACATGAAAATTGCCGTTTACGCTATTAGTAAAAACGAGGAAAAGTTTGTAGAACGATTTTGCAAATCAGCAAAAGACGCAGATTTAATACTCATTGCCGATACTGGCTCAACTGACAACACAGTCATTGAAGGTCGCATACATGGCGCAGTTGTTCATGAGATTTTCGTTAGCCCTTGGCGGTTTGATATGGCTAGGGACGCTGCTTTGGCTTTGTTACCAGCCGACATCGATGTGTGTATCAGCATTGATCTTGACGAAGAATTGCAGTCGGGTTGGAGGGACGAAATTGAGCGTGTATGGAAGGCTGAAACGACACGGTTGCGATACAAGTACGATTGGGGTTCGGGTATAGCCTTTTTTTACGAGAAGATTCATGCTCGTAAGGGATACCGCTGGCATCACCCATGCCATGAATACCCAGTTCGTGACAAACGTCTGACAGAAGTTTGGGCGCACACGGATATGTTGTTAGTCGTCCACAAGCCCGACCCAACCAAGAGCCGTGGCCAATACATGGACTTGCTGCAATTGGCTGTTGATGAAGACCCAAGATGCCCTCGCAATGCCTTCTATTACGCCCGTGAACTGACATTCAATTACCGTTGGGGCGATGCTATTACTGCTCTGAACAAATACTTGGCCATGCCAGAGGCTACTTGGCCAAACGAGCGGTGTTATGCCATGCGCCTTCTTGGGCAGTGCCATGCTGAAATGAAGCAAGATTCGGCAGCGCTTAAATGGTTTAGATTGGCTTGTGCCGAGGCCCCAGATACCCGTGAACCTTGGGTAGAGTTAGCCATGTTCTGCTATCGGTCTAGCATGTGGCCTGAGTGTCATGCAGCTGCATTGTCGGCCTTGGGCATTACAAATAAAGCCGCTGTCTATACAATGGACCCAAGCGTTTGGACCGAAAAGCCTTATGACTTGGCATCGATTGCCTGCTGGCATTTGGGCATGAAAGACAAGGCAGTTGAATACTGCAAACAAGCTCTGGAATTCAACCCAACGGACGCTAGGTTAATTCGGAATCTGGAGCAGATGACTGAGGAACAGCATGTCTGATTACAGCCGTTTACGCACACCATTTACGAACATGAGCTTTACGCCCGATGTTCCTAGCAACGCTCTTGGCCCCAATGAATACAACAATGGCCTGAACGTAGAAGCTGATGTGCGTGGAATGAAAAAGGTCAACGGTGACCAAGCTTTCCTGACGGCGATCCCTGGCAATGTCATTTTTGTCAACGGCAATTTTAGAGATTCTGCAACTTGGGTTTACATTGCTGCCACCCGTGAGGGTAAATGGTACATGATCACCGCTAATGGCATTACCAATATAACTCCAGGTTTTGGAGCCAACCCTAATGTTGCCCTTACTGGTTATAACGATGATATAAACATCACTTCATCATGGGTTGGTAGTGTTTTCTTTATCAATGACACCCTGCGCCCACCGATGTATTTTCGTCCAACGGATACTGAAATTCGGATTTACGACACAAGCCCTGACAACTTTGTTTGGAACTATGGATCGGGCGTAAATGCCACCCGTGCTGCTTTTGTCAGAAACTTCTGCGCTCCCAACGTGGGCAACATTCTGATTGCTGGCAACTTGACTCAGGATCTGTCTTCTGGCATTACTGTCAACTACCCTACCACTGTCAGATGGTCGCAGGCATTTGCTCAAACGGGCGTTCCAGCCACTTGGGAACCAACCTTGACCAACATTGCCAACGAACAAGAAGTGCCCGTGCGTGGGCCTCTGATTGACGGCTTTTTCTTGGGAGGCAACTTTTACGTCTGCTCTTACTGGGACACTGTTGTATTTAGCCCAATTTCCTATCAAAGCACTGCGGCCCCAATTTTTGGTATTAGGTTGTTTAACCAAGGCCGTGGCCTGCTGAACAACAACTGCTGGGCCAATACAGACCAAAACGTCTATGGCATTGACAGCCGAGACATTTGGGTGTTTGACGGATCTGATTTCAATTCTTTAGGCAATCAGAAGGTGAGAAATTACTTTTTTGCCAACCTGAATCGGACTTATCAAGAGCGGTTGTTTATGGTAAACAACACTCAAAAGTACCAGATTGAAATCTATTATCCCGACTTAAACAGCAATGGCTGGTGCAACAAGATGCTTTCTTGGCGCTATGACCTGAACGTCTGGAATGCCCCCAAAGATGTGAACAATGCCTGCAATGCATGTGAAGCACCTGTTTACAACACTACAAGTAATACATTTATGTATGCCACCAGATGCGTGACATACGGCATTGGTAATTCAGCTAGTTCCCAATTGCGCCAGACTGGACAAGGCAACTCTTTCAATGGGGCCGCCATCCCAGCGTTGTTTGAACGCAACAATGTGGTGTTGCAGACAGAAAAAGGTCCAGTGCCCTATTCTTGCAAGACATACATTCACCGTGCCTTGCCTGAGATCGCTGGGACAGGGAAGATAAGCATTACCCTTGGTGGCGCAAATTCAACGGCTCAAACGCCCGTTTATGGCCAAACAGGGATAGTAGACGTAGTTACAGACAATCCTTGGGTCACCACGCAGCAGCAATCTGTGCGAACTGTTTCTATTAAGGTAGCGTCAAATGATGCCACTGATACTTGGAATCTAACCGCTATGAACTGGCAGGCCACTGTTGTTGAGGATGCGTTCTAATGCCTTTTCTTGTTGACGGCAACCCATCTCCTTCAGAGATTTCTGAGGCAATCAACTATTTGTTGGCCAATTTAGCGCCCAACACTCCAGCCAATGAATTTACGGTCAACAACAATCCTACAACTGGTTTCATCACCAACACACCTGGCGATCTGATCCAGTTCCAATATCGTTATCTTTACGTTAAATACGCTGATAACCCTGCTGGACTGAACTTTAGCGACAACCCTTTTAGTCGCTTGTATTTTGGGATATTGAACAGCGACACAGTTACAGAAAGCAATGATCCAACCCAGTACACATGGTTTCAGGTAACTGGAGGATTTGGCGGGACAAAGGTATTGTGGGTTGTCACTGCTGGCGGTAGACATGCTACTTTTGCTGTCTCCCAAGAATCGCCAGATGCCAATGAAAATTGGAGAATTGTTCCAGTTCGATCTATCGATCTGGACAACCCATTTGCTGCTTTTAATCAGTACATGTCGGTTAAGTTTGCCACCAACAGCATTGGGACCACTGGCTTTGGCGACACAATAACCAATGCAACCTACTATGGTATTGCCACCACAACTGATGGCACAACACCTTCAGACCCAAGTGCTTATGAGTGGTCGCCATTTGCTTTTGGCACAACATACAGCTTGTTCTACAGAACATTTGGCGGTAGAAATATTTCTTTTATTCCAGCGGTTTTTCAACCCATAGGGAATATTAAATTCACCCCAGGCTTGGTGATTAACCTTGATGTAATTACATTGAGCGTTGTAGACGATATCGGCATTGTCTCTCTAACGCCATTTATTGTTGAATCTCCATTCAGATACTTGCTGGTCAAATATGCTACATCTAGTACTGGTACAGGCATAAGCAACGACCCTACAGGAAAAACTTTTTATGGATTACAGGCTTCTGAGGTTTTAACTAACAACAACAACCCTGCTGACTTTCAATGGTTTTCTGCAAATGGAACTCTTGTAACTGAAGTTAATTTGTGGGCAAGAACTACAGGCGGCACAACTGTTACTTTTAGTTTAACGCTTGAAGCCCCTGATGTTTCTGGCTGGCAAGATATTACCGCTCAAACAATAAGCGCATACCCTTACATTGATGTTTATTCAAGATCAGGTACTGTTGTTGTTGATGTGACAAGTCCAACAGCGGGTCGTATTGGCTTTTCTTCTGTTGGCTCCAATGGCATTGTCAACCTCAACCTTGATCCTTTTGGGCAAGGAAAAGATACAGGTGGATTTTCAATCAATCCAGCAGCAGTTGCCACTATTACTTTTGATGAGTTTGGTCGAGTTGTTTTGGCTGGTGCATTAGATCAAGTCAGATTTAGCTCTATGCTGACTACCGCTACTGCTGGTCAGACTGTGTTTAGTTTTTCAAACTCACAACCAAATCAAATACTGGTGTTTAGAAATGGTGCTTTTTTAGTGCCTGGTACTGACTACACAAGAACATCAACAACTGTCACTTTTGCTAGTGCCTGTACTTTAAATGATGTGGTTGCCATCTATTATGTTCGACTAATTGATGCTAGCACTTCTGCTGACAAAGTTCCATTTGTTTTATCAACTCAAACTTTAACAAGCGGTCAAACAGATATTATTACTGCATATCCAGATGGTTCTGAGGTTATTTTTATAAATGGCGTATTAATTGTAGATACAGATTATGGATATAGAGGATCTAATAGTGGGTACACACTTACTAATGCATCTGTTGGTGGCACTTGTACCATTATTTCTTTTGCCTTTAACAATGGAAATTCTTTAATATTTGCTGAAAATTTCACAACAACATCATTTGCAAATCCAACGGTAAGTTTTCCTACCCAGTTTTACAGAAATTCACATCTATTGTGGTTTTGTGGTTGTTTGTTAAGACCTGGATCTGACTACACAATGTCTGGAGTTGGCGCTTTAATTAACGCTGCAACTTTAGTTGGATCTTTGAGTTTTAGTAACCAGCCAGCACAATTTGTGTCTTTTAATAGTTCTGGAGAGGCATCAGCTTCATCAGTAAGTGCTGCTGGTGTTTTGGGTATGGATATGCCTGTGGTTATTGAAAAAACACCGACAATGTTAGAAATGTTTCAAGAAATGCAAAAAGAGTTAAACAAGCTAAAACGTGAAGTAAGAAAACTGAAAGGCGCAAAATGACGCAAGCAATGAATTTGGCAAACTTTTCCAATAGTTTGGATTCTTCTGGTGGAGTACCGCCAACTCAATTAAATTCTGCTGTCACCATTGCAAAAGGTGGGACAAACGCAACAACTGCATCTGCGGCTAGAACCAACCTTGGCTTGGCTATTGGTACTGATGTACCAAGCCCAACAGGTACAGGGGCAAGCGGCAATTGGACAATTAATGTAACTGGTTCAGCAGGATCTTTGGCCACAACAAATTTTAGTATTGTTGAGTCTGGCGGCAATTTGCTTATCAAGTATGGTGCAACAACCATTGTGACAATTTCATCTACTGGCGCAATTTCTGCTGGTGGTTCAGTTTCTGGTAGTTAAGGAGTAAAGAATGGCAACAACAAGTATTGGCGCACCTGGAGTTACCTTTCCAGATGGCTCTGTTCAATCAACCAAAGGTGCTGCTGGTGATGTGATTATGAATGTGTACACATCACTTGGCACATCAACATGGACAAAGCCAGCAACAATTAAATCAATCAAGGTTACTGTTGTTGGAGGCGGCGGCAGTGGCGGAACTGCGACAAGAGGCGCACAATACCCATCAATGCTTCAAGTTACTAGAAATGGTGCAAGTACTGGTGGTGGAGGTGGTGGTGGCTATGCCCAAAAAACATATCCAGCAGCAACTTTACCTGGACCCCAACCATTTACAGTTGGGGGCGCTGCAACTGCATCTTCATTTGGAGGACCAGCGCCTATTGTTTCTGCTACTGGAGGATCAAGTTCAACTTCTTTGACGGGTGCGCCAGGTCCTTCCACAAGTACAAATAATGGAGTTGGGGCGGCTGGAGGCGCAGGAAGCGGAGGGTCTTTAAATATACCAGGAGGTTATGGAGGAGGCGCAGGTAATCAACTTGGCGGCAGTTCCGTCCTTAGTACACAAAGTTCTGAAAATATAGCTAACGCCACTGGAATATCAGGCGTAATTTATGGAGGAGGAGGAACAGGGGCAAGTGCTGGTGCATCTTCCGTTGCGGGTTCTTTTGCTGGCGGTACAGGCGCACAAGGCGTAGTTATTGTTGAGGAGTTTTATTGATGAAAGCACTTATTTCAACTATTGAGCCAAGACAAACTGGTTATCGTGTGGCACAAGTTGTTGTTAATGAAGCAACTTTTCCTATTGCTGACACAATGTTCTGGACTGACTTTCCATCGGATCTTGATGCATTACTTGTGCCGTCAGATCAGTATTGGTACGACCCATCAAATCAAACAATAAAAACCAATTTTACTTCCCAAGAAGTATTTGACAACGTAATAATTACCCCTGCTGGCGAAACACCATACTGATCATGAATGTTCTTGAGCAAGCACGCAATTTGTTTTATGAAAATATTTCTTTAAAAAAATATTGCATAAACGACAACAGCATTATTTATTTGCCAGAAATTAAAAATGTTCCGCAATGCATTAAAGATGTTAGAAAAAAAATAATAGACCAAAACAACTTTCATAACAAATTTAACAACCCAGAGCTTCATGATTTTATTCTTGAAATTAAAGGCGGCAACTATTTATCGCCGCATACAGATTTTTTGGGTTGTCTTGAAGAAGGCACATACACTCACATCAGAGCAAATTGGGTAGCACAAGCTCCTGTAAATGATGTTTACATTTTTGCAAATGAAGGCGACTGCTTCAAGATAAAAGAAAATGAAGTTTATTTGGTTGACTCAAATAAGCATCACAACGTCTCCAAAGTTCTTGGTGAAACTCCATTGATAATTTATTCATTTGGATTTATTGAAAGGAAAAGTAATGTGTAATCAACTGTCTCAGTTCACTATTGAAAAGTATGTACACCTCAAGGGTTTCCTTGACATTGATAATTGCAAAGAATTGACTGCTGAACTGAAGCGGTTGGTTGATCAGCAAATTACTGTCAAAGACACTCAATGCCCAAAGTCTGAAGCTGTTCATGGCACAATGGTATTTGACAAGCTTCTTGTTGATCTATTGCCTCACTTTGAAAAGGCTTCTGGCAAACGTCTGTACCCGACCTACAGTTATGCTCGTCTGTACAAGACTGGGGAAAAGCTTGAGATCCATACAGACCGCCCAGCTTGCGAGATCAGCGCCACGTTGACCCTTGGCTTTGATGGCAAAGCTTGGCCTATTTACATGGGTGATGAAGGTGGTGCAAACGCCAGCAAGATTGAAATGGCTGTTGGTGATGCCGTCTTGTACCGTGGCATGGAGAAGCACCATTGGCGCAAAAAGTTTAAAGGCGAATGGCAGGCACAGGTTTTCTTGCATTACGTTGATGCTGACGGTCCCCACAAAGAGTGGAAGTTTGACAAGCGCCAAGGGTTGAACTTACCCCCAAAAGACATGCAACAGGTTGTTTACACCGACATTCTGACCGAGCAAGCCTGTGATTCATTAATCAAGTTGTATAGCCAAGATGCACTGGTTAAAGAACCGCCTATAATTGGTACTGGGGATGGAGCCATTGACAAGTCCATCCGCAATGTAGAACGGGTTATTCTCCCTACCTACAAGGATATTGGTGGTCGTTTGGCTGCGGCTGGTTTGGCTGCAAACCATTTCCATTGGAAGTTTGACATCACCCATGCCAATCAAGCTGAATTCTTGATTTACCCTGCTGGTGGCCGATATACGGCTCATACAGATACTTTCTTGGCACACGGCGATGATTGTCGTAAACTCACAGTATTGGCCTTCTTAAATGATGATTTTAAGGGTGGCAAGTTCTATATCCAGAACGGTCATGAAAAGTATTACCCCCCGCAAAGCAAAGGCACGGTTTTAGTGTTTCCAAGCTTCCTTGTACATGGTGTAGAGGACGTTGAAGAGGGAACACGTTATTCAGTGGTCTGCTGGATGGTTGGCAAATTCTTCCGATAAGGGAAATCATGGGCGCTCAGTCAGCACAAGTTCAAACACCTCAGTCTTCTCAGCCTGCTTCTAAGGGTGCTGGGCAGTCTGCTAGTAGTGAGCCAGGATCAGGCAAAGGTGGACAGGTGTCTGCCATGTCTCGCCAGCCAAATATGGGTCAACCAAACACCAATGGGAATACGGGCCTTGCACCTGTCAATCCAATTATTCAAGCTGAACCTGGAGTTTTAAAGCCTAATAACGCATATTCCAACACTGTAGGAATTGGCCAAAAAATTGGTGGTGAAATGAACACTGAAGGTCAACCTATAGGAAAAGGTGTTGACAGTGCTTCTTCCGTCAAAAGCGGAAAAACCTAATATCAAGGAGATAAATCATGGGTGGCGGTAAATCATCTGGTTCACAAACAACCACAGTTCAGCCAATGCAAGAGCAGAAAGATCTGCTCAAGACACAAACTGAATTTCTTAAAGGAACTGCACTTCCTGCCTACACAAGCACTGTTGCTGGCGCAAGAGATGTGTATGGTAATGTAGCTCCTGAAGTGGCTGGTGCTGCTGGCCGAGCGATGGACGTTGCTGGCCGCTCAAGCGCTTTGCAAGAGGTTGTAGGTGCTGGCGCTTTGGGCACTGGCGTTGCTGGTTTGGCATCATTATTTGGGCCTCAGTACAAAGAACAACAAGTTGAAGCTGCTTTGCAAAAAGGGCGTGAAGAGTCCCGTGAATTGCAAGCCAATCAAAATGCTATGTACGGTGGTGCTGGTGGTTTAGGTAGCGCACGGATGGCGCTGGCCGACAAAAACTTGGCATCATTGAATGCTCAACGTCAGGCTACTGCCGCAGCCACTGCTGCTGCTGGTGTTGAAGCTAACCGTGCCGCAGCCGCTAAAGAGTTGTCAAATGTTGGAACAACTGGTTTAACAAACGCTTTGACTTCTGCCGCCTCCCGTGTGGGTCTGGCTGGCGCACCTCAAGACATTTACAGCAAGTATGCATCTGTGGTGTACGGTATTCCTCAATCCAACACCACGCCCGTGTTTACTGGTACTCAAGGTACAACACAAAAAGGCCAGTCCAAAGGCTTTGGTTTCTAAGGAGCAATCATGGCAACAGCATTTGACGGAGTGGGTCTTGGCTCGATGGGGTTTGAAAAGCAGTTTATGACTGGCGACAACCCTTTGCGTGAAGCTTTAAAGGGTTTGAAAACAGGCATGATTGTCAAAGGCATTCAATCGTCTGGCATTCCAGCCATGTTGAATCCTAAAACCCAATCCGCAACAGGAGCCCCAGTTATTCCTCCTGCACCTGTAGAGCAATCTAATGCAAACGCAATGATTCCACCACCAGTGCAAGACGTTGCTCCATCTTTAAATGAAGCGCCAAATTTGGGTAATGAATTGAATAAGGCATTTGGCTTGGAAAGCTCCACCACATTCACCAGCCCCAACACATTTGCTCCTTCACCATCTGCTACTGACACCAGCATGTTGGCTATTGCATCGCAACCAGCACCTCCTCCAGGCAATCTGAATTTGCCACAGTATGGCAAAAAAAAAGGTGGCGGCGGTCTTGACATTGCAATGAAAATTCTTCCAATGCTCTTTGGGATACCAGCATAATGGCCACACCCGCACTTCCACCTTTAGCTCCTTCGCCAGATTTAACTCCTAGGCCAGTTGCGCCCGTTGTTGTGCCCCCAGCACCTCAACCTGTTGTTGTTGAAAAGACACTAACACCAACACCTGAAGACCGATTTAACCAGGCTGTGACGGCCAAGGATTCACAGGCTTTGGTCAACCTTGCAAAAGATTCGCCTGAGACTGCGCCTGTTGCAATCGAAGCTGCCAAAACAATTACAAAGAACGTCACTCAGTTTAATGATTTGACTAAGGGCGTTAAGGTTGGAACACCTGAAGGCAACATTGCATTGGCCAACAAGTTTCAAATTTTAAATGACCCTAAAGAAGCCAAAAAGTACGGCTACACAACCATTGCTGACAACCCACGCTGGGGCGATGCCCTGATGTACTTTGCTGCTGGTGACAAGGCCACTGCAATGAAACAAATTATGGGTGGCGCTGTGTCTACCAAGATTGAGTACAGCACCAAAACTGGTGAAGCTATTGTCAAGAAGGTCAATGAACTTGGTGAGCCAGTTGCAATCTATAACTCAAAAGGTGATGCACTGCCCTTTGATGAATATTTGAGCAAGCATGGTGGTAGCGTTTCTCAGTTTAGTGAATCACTTGGCGGCATGAAAGCCAAGCAACAACTTGAATCAAACATTCAAGAAAATCAAAAGTCTATTGAGCGCAATAGCGCATGGGAGCAACGTCTGGCTGCTGATGCACCTGCCTATGCCGCCAAGCGTGAAGCATGGACTGCGTTGTTTGATTCAGGCTTGACCAAAGAAGAACGTGCTGAAATTGCCAGCGCAAGCAGCGCAACACTTAGCTATGCACGAAGCTTGCAAGATGGAGTAAATGCCTTTGATCAGTTTAGCAAAGGCAATGCAACAGATTTAAGTGCACAAAGGCGTGAAGGTTTGGCTGCTGCATTAAGAAGTGCTGGTGAGCAATCCAACATTCCTGGCTTGACATTAAATGCGGACAACTCCGTAACTGACGCAAATAACAAAAAATACAACGCCAATGAGTTAAAGAATGTGATGAAAAACTTTAATATTGGCAAACAACTTGATATTGCGTATCAACAAACACAAGCCAACCTTGCAGAATCCAAGATTGTTAAGAAACTGAGCAATGACCAATTAAAGTTGTTGCAAAGTGCTTTAAGCATTGATCAGCAAATCGAGCGTGACAACTCCGAGTTGACAAAAAATGTTGGCACACCAAGCTTCTTGCGTATGCCTTCTGCCGCTAACATCACCGACCAAGCCGCCAGACCAATTGTCCAAGCTTTGCAAGGTGAATTTAATGCTGCGGTTATAAAAGAGTTTCAGCAATGGCGCACAAATGAGATCAGACGAAATGAAAAGATTGATCCTTCTTATGTTCCACAACCCAATGAATTGGAAGCTGCGTTTACCCGCACTGACGCATACAAGGGTTTGCAACGTCAATTCCGAGATGAGTCTGCTCGTATTTTAAGTCGCCCATACAAAGAAGGCGCACCTGCTGGTGGCGGTCCTGGCTTTGGCACTGTTGGTGAAGCAGAATTCAAAAGTATGGACAAAGGTGTTCCAGCACCTGCAAGTCCTGTAGCTCAAGGCAGAAAAGACGTAAACGCAGCCGACAAAGCTACAAAGCGACAACAAATTCTTGATAAAGCTGCAAAGAACAATCCACGTTAAGTGAGGCACAAATGGCAGATGGTTACAGTAGAGCAAAATACATTGATGACTTAGTGTCTTCTGGCGAATTCAATTATGAAGAAGCCAAAAAGTACGCTGATGAATACGAGCGTGGCGCACCTACGAAAGTAGAAAAGCCAGAGTCTGCCGCCATTTCTGAACCATCTCCAGCCGATGTGCAAGCTGGTCTTAAAGAGATGAAGACAGAGCGTGAGAAGCAAGAAGGCATGACGTTTGCCGAAAAGGCTGCGCTTGGTGCTGGTGGCGTTGCGGCTGGTGGTGCTGCTACTTATCTGCTTACAAGACGGCCTAGTATCAAAGACCGCATGATTGGGGACACCGCTCGTATTGAGCCGCAGATGGATGTTAACCAGCAAGGTCCTAAAGAACCAACCTTTGCCCCTGAGAAACCAACCGCACTGACAAAAGCTGCCAGCGTTGCCGAACAATTTCAGTCTGAGTACGGCATTCCATTGTCTGAAGTTGAGCAACACTACCAAGTGCCAATCAAGGACATGCAGGAAGCTCGTTTGTTGGGTGGTGCATACAAGGCCAATATGGCCCCAGCCACCCCCGCTGGCGTGATTCCATCCACCACAAACATGACAACCAGTGCGCCTATTGGTGTAGCTCCTCCAGCCGCCATGCCTCAACCAGCAATCAGTGCTGCGCCTGCACCTGCCATATCTGCCCCA
>Ga0315899_10001727_pt1 | contig 24813 bp, 20 predicted proteins | sample LakEriMetagenome_2_FD_203518 | JGI IMG/M metagenome (GOLD analysis project Ga0315899, IMG submission 203518) | Freshwater fungal communities from buoy surface, Lake Erie, Ohio, United States - Buoy 4 MA112 | ecosystem: Environmental > Aquatic > Freshwater > Lake | place: USA: Lake Erie, Ohio... | reverse complement strand
TACCCCCTTGTTTTAGGGCCGATGCATCAGTGGTGTCTTCGCCGGTTTTTGTTAGGGCCCAACCCTGGGGGATGGGTTTGTTAACGCGCTCTGCGATTTCAAGCTTGCCATTGGCGGCTGCGGCCGTAGCCATATCTAAAACAAAAGGGGGTTCTTCACCGGCTGGAATGGCCACACAGATTGGGTTGGTGCCCAACATGCGTTCCGCGCCACCCGCAGGGGCTACCAATGGAGATGCGTTGGTGGTTGAAAATCCGATGTAATTGTGCTCCAATGCCATCATCGCGTGATAAGCGGCGATGCCAAAGTGATTGGAATTGGAAATACCTACCCATCCTGAACCACATTCGTGGGTCATTTCGATGGCTTTTTGCATGGCAAAAGGTGCAGAAACCAATCCAATCGCCCCATCTGCATCCAAATGCCCCGTGGCTTTTTTGCGCTGGGTGAACTGCATATTGGGTGTGGGGTTGATTCGGCCGGCTTCGATCAATCGAACGTATCCGCTGAGGCGGGCCACGCCATGACTGTCGATCCCGCGCAAATCAGCCAACAACAATACGTCTGCAGCCAGTTTGGCGTCAACTTCAGAAAAAGACAATCGCAAGAATACTCCCTCAACCCAAGCTCTCAATACTTGCGACGAAATCGTTGTGGAATTTGGATAGACAGACATGGGCTTATTTTAACAAAGTTTGTATCGCGCCTGCGCCCTCCCAGAAATCATCGCCCTTGGCAGTTGCCGGCAGTAGGAACTCGTATTTGACTTCAGGAAAAGTAGAGAAATTGCCTTTGATCTCGCGCAACAAGCCCGCGCGATTCACCACCAACATCAATTCCTTGGGCTCGCCCAATTTCAAAAAGAGATCATCGATATTGTTTTCAATACGAACGCCATTCAGGGCAATCAATTCGTCGTTCACATTAACGCCCAACTGAAAACCAGCGGCGGTGGGGTGGGCGTGGATGCCTTTTACAACTGTCCTGCCATTCGATAATTCGCAGGTAAGGCCGAATTTTTTGGATTGATTTTCGGTGATTTTGGTGTCGATGCCAGCGGCCTTTATCAAGCCGCTGTAGTCAGGGATTTCGGTGGAGTGGAGCAACTGTTTCGCAAATTGATCAAAAGTGAATCCACTGCCCTTGCCAGCGTCTGGATTGCCCTTGCCAGAGAGAATCACCGTTTTCACGGCATTCAAAAAGTCCTTTTCTGTGATGCCTACACCTTCTTCGCCCAAGGCTTTGTTCTTATAATGCGTGCGCCACAAATATTGCATCACATCGTCTAGGTGTTTGCTCCCATTGGTGCTCGCCGCGATCCAAGCATCGAACAGAAACCCAACAACTACGCCTTTGCTGTAATAAGAATAGGTGCTGTTTTTGGAGTTTTCGTTGGGGCGATATTCCTTGATCCACGCGTCGTGACTCATCTCACTGATGGTGGCAACCCTTGCGCCCATGCGGTTTTCATGCGCGTTGACATAGCCCGCCATGGTGCCTAGAAATTCTTTGCTGGTCACAATGCCAGCACGCATCAAAGCGATTTCGTCGTAATAGCTCGTAATGCCCTCGGCCAACCACAACAAATCGGTGTAGTTCTCTTGGCGATAGTTGAAGGGGCCCAATTCGGCTGGGCGTATCCGTTTCACATTCCACAAATGGAAATATTCATGTGCCACGAGTCCCAAGAAGCCTTTGTATCTCGCCGCATCGGTATAAGCCCAGCGACTCATCATCAAAACTGTGCTGTTTTTATGCTCCAAACCACCGCCGCCATTTTCCACGTTCTGCACAATGAATGTGTAGCGCTTGCAGGGATGATCGTTCACCACTTTGGCCATGGTTCTGCACATCAATTGCATATCATCACGCAGTTTTTCTACATCAGCATTGTTACGGCCCACCATCGCCACCTCATGGGGTACGCCGTTTACATCAAATTTGAAAACAGGGAAGTTGCCCAATTGCGCAGGTGCATCCACCAAATCATCGAAGTTGGGGTAGGTGAAATCCGCTCGGCCCATGGCACTGCGAAGCTCCGCTTCTGTATATTCTCTTTCCGCTATGAAGTCATCGGAAGCCTGATCCAAAGCGGTGGCTTTACTGAACCATCTTACGGGGTAGTCAATGGCCAAATCACCGCCCAAATGCTCAGACCCTTTCACGGTCATCAGCACAGAGGCCATATTTAGCAGAGCCTGGTCTTCGTCGATAAAGCTGGTACGTACGCTCAACTCAAAACAGTATACTTTGTAACGAAATTCAACGGCCGCCACATTTTTGGGGATGGTCAATCGCCATGTGTTTTTGTCTAATTTGGTATGGGCGATGGCGGTGCCAAAATTCGCAGGCTTTTCCGCAAAAACCATTTTGGATTCATCGGAGTTAAGGCCTATCGCGCCAACCGACTCAACGTTTTTAGCAAACTCACGCACCAAATAACTGCCGGGCGTCCAAACTGGCATGTACACATCCACCGCACCGGGCGTCAATTCTTCGAGTCGAAGGGTCACGTCGGCGTAGTGACTTTTTGGATCGGTGATCGCGATGGTGTAATGAACGCGTGGGCTTGCGTTTTTCTTTGCGTCTGCAGAATTGGGTATCATGGAAATCAATGTGAATCCCAAGGCGTAAATCGTCCTTAGCATTTTACAAAAATCAATAATTTCAGGGACTAAACCTATTTTTTTGCTTTGTAAACAGGCACCGTTGAGCATGGTTCGCCATACATGATACTTTTCACAACGGGCGTGAGTAAACGGGTGATTTCTGTGTATGCTGCTGCAGTTACCGGCAAATCGCCACAGCCCTTAATGACCATTTTTTCATCGCGATACTGGTCCACCGAAATGCACTCCAGCGATTTCCGCCACAAAACGGCTTCCAATGCTTGCAAATCGCCAAATACGATTTCTTTGGCAATACCTGATAATTTGGTGGCCATCAACATATAAGCCCAGGTAGGAATAATTGCATCGGCAGAACATCCTATGGCAACATGTACATCTTGGTAGGCAGACCAATCATGGGTTTTTACCCAATCGCGGAAGTCTTTTTCCTTCAGCACCATTCCCATGAACAAAACGTCTTTGATATCGATGAATTTCCTCTCACCCTTTGGGAAGTAATCTTCGAGATTTAACGTGATTAAGCCGCTATTGGCTACTTTGTTTACAAATACGTCTTCCATGGTGGGTTGCTATTGCAAATATAACGGCCTTTTGGGCGATGCACTTATTCTACTTGCGTTACTTTGATGGTATTGGTCCGCTGCTTCTTGTGAATGGGCATGCTTGCGCAGTTAATCACATATTCACCTTGTTTAACCATGCTTTCTGCTTTCAGCATGTCTACCACATCTTGGAAGGTATCATCGGTACTTACGAATTTGTCGTAATAGAAGCCCCTAACGCCCCAAACCAAATTCAATGTGGCCAACAATTTTTTGTTATCTGTGAAGATGAAAACGTTTGCTTCAGGACGGTAACTGGCGACCCTAAAACCCGTAAAGCCTGACTTTGTCATGGCTACAATGGCTTTTGCATGCAGGTGATCGCTCATCCTTACCGCGGTAAAACAGATTTCATCGCTGGCGAACGAAGGTGACTCCGGACTTGGCTTAACACCTTTGTAGTAAGTGCGTTTGTCGGTCTCAATGTCAGTGATGATGCTGCTCATAATCTCGATAACGCGCAATGGGTGCTTTCCCACACTCGTTTCGCCGGATAGCATCAGTGCATCGGCGCCATCCAATACGGCATTGGCCACGTCGTTGATTTCTGCGCGGGTAGGCATGCTGTCTACAATCATGCTTTCCATCATTTGCGTGGCAATGATGCAAGGTTTTGCTGCAGCCAAGCATTTCTCCACGATGGTTTTTTGAATGAGAGGAACGCGTTGCATCGGAACTTCCACCCCCAAATCGCCGCGGGCCACCATGATGCCATCAGACACTTTGATAATTTCGTCAATGTTCTTTACGGCCTCGGGTTTTTCAATTTTGGCGATAACTTTGGTATGTGTGCCTTTTTCCGCGATCAAGCGCTTTAATTCCACGATATCGTCGGCGGTACGCACGAAACTTAAGGCAACCCAATCTACTTCTTGCGACAGTCCATATTCCAAATCGGCCAAGTCTTTTTTGGTTAAACTGGGCACCGTTAGGCTTGAATCGGGGAGGTTGAATCCTTTGTTTGATGATAAAGGTCCGCCCGCAACCACACGCGCTTTTAAGGTGGTATCGTTAATTTTTTCGGTAAATTCCAAGGAAACCTTACCATCGTTCAACAAAATGCGCTCGCCCGCCTTACAATCTTGGATGAGTCGTTTGTAGCTCACATAGAGGATCTCTGCGGTGGAAATTTGCTCTTCGGTTGTGACCAAAATGCTATCGCCTTCTTGCAGGATGAATTCGCCTTCTACTTTGCCGATACGCAGTTTTGGACCCTGTAAATCTTGTAATAATGCCACATTGCAACCCAATCGCTGGTTGATGTTTCGCACGCGATCGATTACTTCTTGATGCAATTCATAGGCGCCGTGAGAGAAGTTGAGCCGACAAACATCAACACCTGCGTGGATGATTTTCTCGAGCATTTCTTCGCTACTGGTGGCAGGGCCGATGGTGGCGACAATTTTTGTTTTGTTGAATTTTCCTTGGTACATGTTGTTTTGCGTCGACTACAGATGACTCAAAGCGTTGATCCAATGGAGTTTGCTGTGTTTGTTGCTAGGAAAGGGGTAGGCCAATTGAACAGATGAAATGGAAGTAATTCCTTTCACCCACTCTTCTGAACCGCCCATGTCTTCAGCGCCGCGCATCAGCAACCAAAAATCGGGCGTAGGCTTCCCAGAATAGAGCAATCCACCGCTTCCCTTGTTCTCTAAAATCCACATTTCACAGGCGGTTTCATTGCCTTCCCAGTAGTATTCTACGTGCTTTGATTCTGTATTCTGAGACAAAAATACTGAAATTGGAGGGTCTTGTCGCACAAAATGCGAAGAAAAAGTGTCATCTAGACACCAAGCCATCAAATGTGGCGGAATTTGGGCATGCACAGCGATGATCTCAAGATCAATATTGGCTCCTAGAAAGGTCGATTTGTGGCGTTTGATAGACAAAAGAATTTCTACAAAAATAATTTTAATGTTGGAAGTCATCAAAAAATTGTTTCTTTGCAACTCAAATCAAAAAATAAGATCATGTCAGAAATTGCAGAAAAAGTAAAGGCCATTATCGTAGACAAGCTTGGTGTTGAAGAAAGCGAAGTAGTAACCGAGGCTAGCTTCACAAACGACTTGGGTGCCGATTCACTTGACACCGTGGAATTGATTATGGAATTTGAAAAAGAGTTCGATATCAGCATTCCAGACGATCAGGCTGAAAAGATTCAAACTGTTGGAGAAGCAGTTCGTTACATCGAAGAAAACAAGAAGTAACCCATGCAACTCCGGAGAGTTGTTGTTACTGGACTAGGTGCGTTAACGCCCATCGGGAATGATGTTCCATCGTTCTTTAAAGGCTTGCAGGCTGGTACCAGCGGAGCAGGATTAATAACCCGTTTCGATACAGAAAAGTTCAAGGTGAAATTCGCCTGTGAGGTAAAAAACTTCAATGCTGAAGATTTTTTCGATCGCAAAGAGGCGAGGAAAATGGATCCTTTTACCCAATTCGCTATGGTGGCGGCCGATGAGGCTATCCAGCACAGCGGTTTGTTGCAACAATCCTATAACCCGGACCGCATTGGTGTGATTTGGGGCGCCGGAATCGGTGGCCTCTCCACATTCTTCGCAGAAATTGTAGATTACGCAAAGGGCGACGGAACGCCACGTTTCTCGCCCTTCTTTATCCCCAAAATGATTGTTGATATTGCCCCAGGGTACATCAGCATCAAACACGGATTCCGCGGACCCAATTTCTCTACCGTTTCCGCTTGCGCTTCTTCAACCCACGCCCTCATCGATGCGTTTAACTACATCCGATTGGGTAAAGCCGACGCCATTGTGGCCGGTGGGTCAGAAGCTTCAGTGAATGAACCGTCCGTTGGTGGTTTTAGTAACATGAAAGCCTTGAGCGAGCGAAACGATGACTTCCTCACCGCCAGCCGACCTTTTGATAAAGATCGCGATGGTTTTGTGATGGGGGAAGGTGCAGCAGCCATGATCCTAGAAGATTATGAGCATGCAAAAGCCCGCGGCGCAAAAATTTATGCCGAAATCGTGGGTGGCGGAATGACCGCCGATGCGTATCACCTCACCGCACCTCACCCCGAAGGTTTGGGTGCGTGCAATGTCATGAAAGTGGCCTTGCAAGATGCTGGATTAACCCCTGCCGATATTGATTATATCAACGTGCATGGTACCAGTACCCCCTTGGGTGACATCGCGGAAAGCAAAGCCATTCTCTCCGTGTTTGGTGAGCACGCCTACAATCTAAACATCAGCAGTACCAAAAGCATGACCGGTCACCTCTTGGGTGGTGCCGGTGCCATCGAATCTTTGGCCTGTTTAATGGCCGTGTGCGAGGATATCATCCCGCCCACCATCAACCACTTTACCGATGATCCAGAGTTTGATCCCAACTTGAATTTTACCTTCAATACGGCCCAAAAACGCACTGTGCGTGCCGCTTTGAGCAACACTTTCGGGTTTGGTGGACACAACGCCTCTGTGATTTTCAAGAAGTTTGAAGGTTAATAATCTCCACTTTGGTTCATTTGTTTTCCCGCTTCACAAACCACAGTGACCTGGCCAAACAAGTGTATCGCGTTACAGGGGTAAAACCCGGAAAATTGCGCATATACCAAGAAGCGTTAAGGCATAGTTCCATGTCGGACCACGCCAATACTGAACAAATTGTCAATAACGAAAGGTTAGAATTTCTCGGCGATGCCATCCTAGATGCCGTTGTTGCAGAACTCCTGTTCGCCCAATTTCCCCGAAAAAACGAAGGTTTTCTCACCGAAATGCGCACGCGCATCGTAAACCGCGAACAATTGGCGTATCTCGCCAGTAAGTTGGGTTTGGTGGAAATCATGGATATCAAACGCGACCTGCACCAAAATCGCATCGCACTGAAGACCATAGGAGGAAATGCACTTGAAGCATTAATCGGCGCGATTTATCTCGATAAAGGATTCAAAGCTTCTCGGGATTTTATCGTGAATCGTTTGGTAGGACAGTATCTAGATCTTGAGAAACTAATGACCACAGCTGTTTCTCACAAGGCGTTGGTCATGAAATGGGCCCAACAACAAAAGAAAGTCTTTCGTTTTCACAACGACGTGGCCCAAGATCGAAAGATTGAGTTGCATGTGGTCACCTTGTACATCGATGAAGAAGCTTGGTTCACCGAGGAAAACCACAGCCGGAAAAAAGCCGAAGAACTCTGCTGTGAAAAGGCCTGCCGAAAGCTTGGCTTAACGGCTTAATTCTCATTCTTCAACTGGGGAATCGCCTTCCTCCGTTTCTGGAATCAAGACCACCTGCTCTGTGGTTTTTGCAAATTTGCACCAATAACATTCGCTCTTTCCACAGCCGTGCATGAAATCCAATGTGGTCAACTTGCGGTTTGCTTCTGTGATCCATTGGCGAATTTTCTCATTGTCGTTATCATCGAAATGCAACTTGATGAGCGGAAATTCTCCGTTTTCATCCTTTTCAACACAATCAATCATCGCCATGTTACAGTCCCAACTCTTACCCGCTTGGTTGTTGGTCATCAATTGATACACCCCCAACTGAAACCAGTACGGATTGGGAAGTTTGTCAGCGGTACGGGGTCCAGGAGGGGCGGATTTTTTCTTGGAATTGTCAGGCTTACCGGTTTTATAATCGATCACTGTTGCCCGATTGCCATCAAAAACAATTTTATCCAAGAATCCTGTAATGTGGATGCCCTCAATGACCGCACTGATACTCTTTTCGGTTAAGACCACCTGATATCGCTTGAACTCTTCTGATCTGGCCGCGTAATACAAAGGCAACAAGTCTTTTCCTTGTTGCATCCGCAGTTTGAATTGCTTTTCGTTAAATCCGTGTCGCTGCCGGTACATCTCGCGTTCAAATTGCTGTATCACCTCTTGAAGCGATAACCATCGCTTGTCTTTGGTCCATGAATCTACCCAATGTTTCATTGCTGCGTGCATAGCCGTTCCAAAAGCCGCCGCAGGAGATGGGGCATCGGGAACCCTTACAATGCGTGTAAAATAGAATTTTAGTCCACACTCAAGAATGCTGTATAGGGTAGAAGGAGAGAATTTGAAATTGTTGATCCGACTTTGAACCCAATCCATACGGTCGTTGGCGAGTTTGGCCTTGGCGGTTCGTTGCAGCAATGCTTCTTGCACGAACAACAAATGTTCCGCGGCCGGCGTGTTGGCCTTTTCAGGCATCCCCAAGTTCACGTCAAACAGAAAGCTTGAAGGCGCAGAATCGGATACTTTGGTGGGCGTGATTTTTTTCACATTATAACTCAAATGCAACGTTTTTTTGGCGCGGGTCATCGCCACATAAAACAAGCGTCGGCGCTCCTCAACATCTTCTTCCGCTGTGGTATCGTTTGATAGTTTGATGTCTTTCCCCTGCAACAATTTATTGATTCCGTATGGCATTTTTCCGGCTTCACTGTCTTCCCATTCTGGGCGATTGCATCGCACCACAAAAACATGTTCGAATTCCAAGCCTTTGCTTGAATGGGCTGTGATAAATTGAATCCCTTCGGCCGTGCCAATGCGTTTCTCCAACGGCACAGCAACTTTGTTGTTTTGCATCTTTTTCACGATACTGAGGAATTCTTGGGGTTTCATAAACGGATTCTTTTCGTTCATCCGAATGGCGAATTGCATGAACGTCTGCAATACTTCCAATACCCATTCTTGGTCCTTCGATTTGAGGGCATAAGCCAGGTAGCCACCCTCGCTGTATAAGCGTTGTATCAGTTCAGGCACTGTGATCCAACTCGCTTCTTTGATCCATGATTCAATGTTGGTCCATAGCGTTCTCAACGCTTCTGTGGGTGGGGTTTCAAACAAATCTGTTTGCTCTGGTGCTTGCAATTTTTCATGGATGTGTTTTCTCCATGAGTAAGGGTCGCCACTGCGGTTTGATACGCTTCGCTGGTGATAAATTTCTACCGATAACTGGTTCACTTCAAAGCTGCTGAGGTCATACAACGGACTCATGAGCAACTTGTATATCAAATGCTCGCCGCTGTTGGCCAATTCCAATTCCAGCGACAAGTATTCTATCCACGTAAGTATGTGTTGGATGACGGTTTCATTTAGAATATCTGCTGAGCGATGAATGACAAAAGGCACCTCCAACATCTCAAATGCATCCGATAAGGTGAGGGCGTGTTTATTCAAAGGGTATAAAACAGCAATTTCATTGGGTTTTTCACCTGCAGAAATCAGTTGTTTAATTTCAGTGCCTACACCTACTGCCTCGTGGAATTCATTGAGAAACAGTTTTACAGAGGGTTCGATGTGAGGGAATTCTAGGTTTTCGCCACTGGCTATCAAATGTTTGCTCAGGCCGGGTATTTGGCTGATGAGTCGCAGTTGGTTGTTGTCGATCAGGTTCTTCGATGCATCCAAAATGGCCTGGGTACTGCGGTAGTTTTGTGTGAGGACGATTGTCTTCAGCGCAGTTTTGTATCGCTTGGCAAAATCCAACATGTTACTCACCTTGGCTCCTTGGAAGGCATAAACGCTTTGGTCGTCATCACCTACAACGAAACAATTGGGCTCATCGCCCCAGAAACTGATTAGCTGGTGTAAAATGCGATTTTGTAATCCGCTGGTGTCTTGGTATTCATCCACCAATACATAGTGGTACTGCTCTTGTTGATCGAGCAAGATTTCTTCATCGTTGTCAAACGCGTTTGCAACCCAATCCAACATATCAGAAAACTCATACAATCCAGATTTGGCCTTTGCTTCCTTGTAGGTTTCAAATAGATCGGCGGCTTCGGTGGCACGCGCCCAATATTTGCTGTATTTTTCGTATTCGTTGGGTTTGATGTCGCCCGCTTTGTAATTGCCTCTGCTCACTTTGTAAACAGCATCGGGGAAGGCCAATTTAAACGCCTCTGGCTCGAGCAATCCCGTGATCCAAGTGCGGAAATCACTGGCTGAAATCCCTTCCGATTGCATCAAATCCCATACTTTGGATAAATCGCGACGGGTCACTTGGGCGTCTTCTTGGTAACTCTTCAGCAGCGATTGGGCTGGTAGCGATTCAATGATCCCTTGAATCAAATCAATTTTGTCCAATTCGTCCATCACCCGCAATTCTCGCCTTGAAAATTTTTCAGGTCGCTCCTGTATAATCTTATTGCACAATCCGTGAAAAGTGAAAATCGGTATTTTGAAGGCATCGGCACCCATGAACTGACTCAAACGCTTTTGCATGGCAGTGGCTCCAGCTTCGGTGTAGGTTAAACACAGAATGTTTTGGGGTTGGGCATCCGTCTTGGATAGGATATTCAAAATCCGTGTGGCCAAAATTTGGGTCTTTCCGGTACCCGGACCTGCGATAACCATTACCGGTCCTTCAATGGCGTTGACCGCATCTTGCTGTTGTTGATTGAGTTTGACGTAGAGTTCTTGGAACGACTGCATATTTGCAATATAGCCATTATCTTCGCATTTTTATGAGCCAAACGAAACAAGAATACAACGAGGTTTTGACTGCCTGTAGGGAGGTTTTTTTGAAGAAAAATCAAGATTATGGCACCTCTTGGAGGTTGTTTCGTCCATCCAGCCTCACTGATCAGATTTACATAAAAGCCCAGCGTATTCGCAACATTGAAGAGTCGGGTAACAATGCCGTGGGCGATGATATTCGCGGCGAATTCATGGGGATTGTGAATTACAGTCTCATCGCACTCATTCAATTACACTACATTCAAATCCAAAAAGACCCTACAGACATTGAGGAAATTGCGGGGGTCTACGATCTGTGGGCTGAGAAAACGCGGGATTTGATGTTGTTGAAAAACACAGATTATAGCGAAGTTTGGCGCGACATGCGCATTAGTAGTTTTACCGACATGATTTTGGTGAAAATCGCGCGGATCAAACAAATCGAAGACAACATGGGTAAAACCTCCGTGAGTGAAGGGGCCGATGCCAATTACCAGGACATCATCAATTACGCCATTTTTGCGTTGATTCGATTGTAAGGGTTGCCGATTTAGAATTTTATCGCACAAATCAAAACGATCGAAGGATGCATTTTGCATTCGTAAAGCGGTTGCTGTATCTTGCCAAAACGAAAATCGCCCATGAGAATTCCATACTTAATTGCCAGATTTTTGACCGGGGCCTTGTTTGTGTTTTCCGGTATCGTAAAACTCAACGATCCAAGTGGTTTTGGGATCAAATTGAACGAGTATTTTGATGTATTTGCCCAAGATTTGGCCACGCCCCAAGACTCGATGCGTTTGGTGGTGTACAGTGGAGGTCAGAAACTGATCGACCAAAAAACCGTGCTATACAGTTTTGATAGGGAGAAAGAAATGGTGTTGGAGGCCCGCGGAGTAGAAGAAGAGGGAGATTTAGGGTCAACGGTGAGAAAGATCAACTTGCGATGCTATTGGGGCGGATCATCCGTTTCGGAAACAACCATTGATGTCAAAGTGCCGCAGTCGGAATCGTTGGGTTTTGAATTTATGGCGTTAACGCCACGCTCGGAATTGCTGCCGCCATCGACCGTACACAATGAACCAAAAACGGGCGGACATTTGTCTTTCCCAGCGCCAATGCTCGGAATGTCAGACGGCGACTCTTCTACCGTTACTTGGTCCGATATCTCCGTTTCAGAGAGTCTCTCAATGGATGTTTCTGCTTATGCAAAACCCAACGGCGTCCTCTTCGATTTTTTCAAATGGTTTAAGGATTACAGCTTGTACTTGAGCGTCTTTTTCTGTGCTCTTGAGGTTTTGTTGGGCTTGGCGATGATCATCGGTTGGAATATTCGATTAACCATAGGTATTACGGCCGGACTGATTATTTTCTTTACTTTTCTTACCGGTTACAGTGCTTATTTCAACAAAGTAACCGATTGTGGTTGCTTTGGCGATTTTATCAAACTCAAACCCTGGCAATCTTTCTACAAGGATCTCGTACTCTTGGGTTTGGTGGGGGTGATGATCGCGGGCATAAAACACAATGTTCCTTGGTTCTCGAAATCATTCGAAGTAAAATTGATGTCGGTATTTACCCTTTTGACCCTTTGGTTTGGTGTATACTGTTATCGCTACCTGCCAGTTTGGGATTTCTTGCCCTACAAGGTTGGGAATAACATATTGAAAGTGATGACGGATGTTCCGGAAGGACAGCGAGCTACCGATAGTATAGAGATTTCATGGGCGCTCTATAGGCCCAACGCCAAGGGCGGCATCGATTCAGTGGTCTGTAGTACTTCGGAGTTCTCCAAGAAGATGGAGGAAGGATATCAATACGATGATAAAAAATCGCAACGCCGGAAAATGGTGATTGAAGGATATAAATCGCCCATCCATGATTTTGCCATCAATGACGAATCGAACGGTGCAGACATGAAGGATACCTTTTTGCAGAGTACCGGGTTTCAGTTGGTTTGGGTGGTTCCTTATTTAGAATCTGCGAATTTGTCGCAATTGGATGCGCTCAAAACGTTGCTGGAGTGGACAAAGCGCGAAGGCATGCGCGTGTATGGACTAAGTGCGGTATCTGCGGGGCCAACAACAGCGTTTTTGAAGGAACATGATTTGGCAATGAAGTTTTACTCAGCCGATCAAAAAATGTTGATTACAATGGCGCGATACAATCCCACCCTATATTTTTTCAAAGGTCCTGTGGTATTGGGTAAATGGAGTGGGGTAGATTTGCCATCGACCAAGCAATTGGAAAAATTGAAGAAGAAGGCATTGGGAGAAAAGACAGGTATAGCCAAGATGTTCTCTCGCAAGAAATAACCATGAAGGCACTACTGAAGAAGTCGGGATTTCTGTTGTCTGTGCTGCTTGGCCTCGTACTCTTTATATTTATTTTGTTTCAGGCGCTGCCCAACGCCGAGGAAATGCTAACAACCCAACGCACAGATGCCAAAACCAAACAGGCCATTGTGGCTGAGTTGGGCCTGGATAAGCCGCTGCATATTCAAGCATTGTATTATCTGAACGATTTGTCGCCCCTTTCTTGTTACGATACCACTTCTGCCAAACGAGTTCATTTGACGGGCCTTTCTATGAATACAGGTGGACTTGAGTGGTGGTTCAAGTTGCCGTATTTGCGGACTTCATTTCAATCGAAGCAACCCGTGGGCGCAATGTTGTTTCAAGCGTTTGTGGGAACCATGATTTTGGCGTTAGCGGCGATGTTGATTGCGTTGGCCATTGGAGTGCCTTTGGGTGTTTTGGCGGCGATGCAACAGGGTAGGTGGATTGATCACGGTATTGTAGGTCTGTCGGCAATAGGTATATCGATGCCTAGCTTTTTCTCGGCGATGCTTTTTTCGTGGCTGTTTGGATTTGTTTGGCACGAATACACGCATTTGCCAATGACGGGAAGTTTGTGGGAGATTGACGAATTGGGCGAGAACCGACTTTTGATGTGGAGCAATATGGTGTTGCCAGCCTTGGCTCTGGGGATTCGTCCTCTCGCTGTATTCATTCAATTAACCCGAAATACCATGGTTGAGATGCTTGCCCAAGATTTTGTACGCACGGCAAAAGCAAAAGGACTTTCTCAATGGCAAGCCACAATCAAACATGCGTTACCGAATGCCCTGAATCCGTTGATCACCAGTGTTGGCGGGTGGTTTAGTAGTTTGCTCGCAGGATCCTTTTTTACAGAATACATTTTTCAATGGCGGGGTTTGGGTAAAGTAACCATTGAAGCGCTTCAACAATCCGATTTTCCAGTGGTCATGGGGGCCGTGTTATTCACAGCTTGTGTGTTTTTCATTTTGCACACCATCACTGAATGGTTGTATGTTTGGATAGATCCTCGTGTACGCTATGAATAAACTATACCTTGTTGGTTTGCCCGCTTCCGGAAAAACAACCACCGCAAAGTGGCTTTCCCAAAAAATGGAATGGACGTTTCTAGATTTGGATGAATACATCGAATCGAAAATGGGACTGTCGGTCCGTGAAATTTTCACAACATTGGGAGAGGATTCATTTCGTGAAATTGAGGCCAAATGTTTGCGTGAAACGGCGAGTCTACGCGATGTAGTGGTGGGTTGTGGGGGAGGAACTGCCGCGTTTCATGGCAATATGGATTGGATGAAAGCCCATGGCTTAACCGTGTTTTTGAATACTTCCTTTGACATTTTGGTGCGCCGAATCGCTGAAACTGATTCACAAAGACCCCTGTTTCAAGGGTGCAACAAGCAAGAAATCATGGAAAAGCTCAGTGAAATTGCTGAAAAACGCAGTATTTACTATGGTTCAGCAAAAATTATTTGGAATAAAAGTGAGCCTACTGATTTTCTTTATCGTGCTGTAAATCAATTGGTTGCAATTTCTTAAGAGGCGTATTTTTTCAAATTGTTAATTTCTCGTGTAAAAGTTCATGAGGCTAGTGTAATTGCACTACTTGACAAACTAAATCCCTTGTTTACTTTTGGAACACTAACAAAAACTAAATTTATAATCATGAACAAATCAGATTTAATTGGAAGAATCGCTGGCGATGCTGGCATCACCAAAGCTCAAGCTGCTTCTGCATTGAACAGCTTCACCACCGCAACTGCTGAGGCCTTGAAAAAAGGTGACAAAGTAATTTTGGTTGGATTCGGTACTTTTTCAGTAAGTGAGCGTAACGCCCGCACTGGTCGTAACCCACAAACTGGTGCTGAAATCAAAATTGCAGCGAAGAAAGTGGCTAAATTCAAAGCAGGTGCTGAATTGAACGCTGGTATCTAATACTACTTTCAACAAAAAACCTTAAAAACCCCGCCTCGGCGGGGTTTTTTTATGTCCATCCAATGTTGCCTACCTTTGTAGCATGCATGCGTTCGCCCGACAAACATTTCTTGAAAACATGGCCCAAACCAGCCCCAATCCGTTGGCGCTGCACGTGGTTCGTGCCGAAGGGAATTATTTATTTGACGTAGACGGTCGGAAATATTTGGATTTGATTGCTGGGATATCCGTTTGCAATGTGGGACATCAGCATCCCAAGGTAGTGGCTGCTGTGCAAAAACAAGCCAGCGAATTCATGCATGTGATGGTTTATGGTGAAACGGTTCAAACGCCGCAGTCGACCTATGCCAAACAATTGATTCACTTGCTCCCCGCATCGCTAGACTGCTGCTACTTTGTGAATTCGGGCGCGGAGGCCATCGATGGCGCCATGAAATTGGCAAAAAGAGTAACACACAAAACCGATTTCGTTGCATTGGTTGATGCTTATCATGGTAGTACGCAAGGTCCATTGAGTTTGATGAGCAACGATTATTACAGTCAGGCCTTTAGACCCTTGTTGCCATCTGTGCATTTTGTTAAACAGAACGATATCGCCGCTTTGGCAAACATTCCTTGGGATCGCGTTGCAGGTGTTATTACGGAAGTGGTTCAGGCCGAACGTGGTGATCAGTGGTCATCGGCTGAGTTTCTCCAATCGCTGCGTGCCTATTGCGATGCCCATTGCGCGCTCCTTATCTTCGATGAAATCCAAACGGGCTTCGGTAGAACCGGAAAGTTGTTTGCCTTTGAGCACGCTGGCATTGTGCCTGATGTATTGGTTTTGGGTAAAGCCCTCGGAGGCGGAATGCCCATGGGTGCGTTTATATCGGATAGAGCCCTCATGGCGCAGTTGTCTGATCAGCCTATACTCGGACATATTACTACATTTGGCGGACATCCGGTAGTAGCCGCTGCGGGATGTGCCGCGTTAGAAGTACTACTTGAATCAACGTGGATCGATGAAGTATCAAAAAAAGAATCCATTTTTCGTGCAGGGTTGGTTCATCCATCCATAAAAGCCATTCACGGTAAAGGACTCATGTTGGCTGTTGAATTGGCCAATTTCGAAACTGTACAACTTTGCATACAAAAAATGTTGAACAAAGGACTCTTTTCAGATTGGTTCTTGTTCGCCCCCAATTGCCTGAGATTGTCCCCTCCACTCAGTATTACTGAAGCGGAAATACAGTTGGCCTGTACGCAGATTTTGGAAGTATTGGAAGAAATGTGAACATTTTTTTGGGGGTGAAACCCATTATCTTTGTTGTTAAGTTGTTGTTTTTGCGAAAATTGCAACAAATTAAAATCTACATGAAGATTCCGCAACCCAAATTGAGTGTGCTTGCAATCTTAACAGTGCTGATGCTGTTTGGAATGTCATCGTGTGAGCGCATTCACAACAATTCGGATACGCGTGAAGAAACCGCCGCTGATTTTGCGATGGTGATAACAGAACTTGGATCCATTTTAGAATTTGCCGACGAATCATCAGACCAAACCAACGGAAAAGGTGCACCGCTGTTCTTTAATTTGCAGAACTTTAGTAAAGACACCCGGATCTACATCATCGATTCTACTTTTTATGATGGCGACCCTGTAGAATTTACCATCGATTTTGGTCCCAATACACAGCCTTTGCGTCCTTCACAAAAATGCTTAGACGGTCGCTTTCGCGGTGGAAAGGTAAAGGTGGTTTTGGAATCACACTACATAGAAAACACGTCAAAATCACATGTTCTGGTAGAAAATGGCAGCGAATTTGTTTTCGGAACAGAATCAAAAGTGTTCATCGTTCACCACTTGGAAATTGATGTAGAACGGAAAATGCGTGAATTGCTATCGTTCAATATCAAACACCTTGAATTGGACGATAAGCACATGGAGTTAGAAGGTACTTTAACAGCGGAGAAAATTACTGGTATAACAACACCAGGGGTTTTTGGCGATCATTACCAATTGTTGGGCGATGGTAAGGCCGAAATCAACGACGAAGAATTTAAATGGAACATCGGTTCGCCATTGATTAAGAAGCTGGAACCGGGTTGTGGTATGATTCCAGTGAAAGGGTTGCTTAATTTGACCATTGAAAAGACCAACCGCGACATTCTGTTGGATTTTGATCCATTCAATAACGAATCTTGCGATCGCATTCTGCGCATTACCAATGCCGGAAAAGCCACAGACATCGTGTTGGATTAATCAAAGCAATCATTGCTGTTCGCGTTGGGTGAAAACCGCGGGGTCTGGGGGATTAATCAACTGCAAATTCCCATTCACCTTTTCAAACCATGCATGTTCTAGTCCGTTCGTAATCCACACGAATCTACTGTCTAATTTATTGTTATAAGTGGCCGCTTGTATCAGCGTATTGCGGGTTATTTTCACCTCTGGTGCTTTGCATTCAATCAAAATCAATGGCGATGCATTGTTTGCAATCACCACAATATCAAAGCGTTTGCGCATTCCATATGCTTGAATTTCCCTTTCAACAGCGATGACACCTTGTGGTATCGCATAGTGTTGAATTAAATGGGCGATACAGTGCTGTCGAACCCATTCTTCGGGAGTTAGGGGGATAAATTTTTTCCGAACAGGATCGAAAATGACCTTTTTTTGCTCTTGTTCTTGAATTCGAAACCCGTAATCAGGAAAATGTAATGTTTGCACTGCGGTAAAAATACAACCCATGGCCAAAATGAGCGATACCATATCGAATTATTTGGATTTGCGTCGTAAGATTCAATCCAAACAATATTCACCCGTGTATTTGCTGCACGGTGAGGAGGTATATTTCATTGATGCCATCACTGATTTGATTGAACAGAGCATCCTTCCTGAGTCTGAACGCAGTTTCAATCAAACCTTGATTTACGGAAAAGAGGTCAAAGTACACGACCTTATCTCGATGGCCCGTCGTTACCCCATGATGAGTCAGTATCAGGTGATCATTGTGAAAGATGCCCAAGACATCAAAGAGTTTGACAAATTGTTATCATATTTGGATAACCCCATGCCGTCTACGGTGTTGGTTTGCGCATTCCGTGGTAGCAAGATGGATATGCGTACCAAAGTGGGTAAACAAGCCGATCGTTTCGGTGGAGCCTACCATGCGGCCAAACTTCGCGATTATCAAATCAAAGATTGGCTTCCTGAGTATTTCAAACAGCAGGGTAAAAGCGTGGATACTTCAGCCATTCAGATGATTGTTGAGTTGCTGGGTGCTGATTTGCCCTTGATTCACAATGAATTGGATAAACTGTTTATCAACGTGAAAGACGAGTTTATCCGCACAACCCACATCGAAGCGAATATTGGTTTTAACCGCGAGTACAATGTATTTGAACTGCAAAGTGCACTCGGCGCCAAGAATTTCAACAAAGCCATTCAAATTGCCCATCATATGTCGCAACGCTCCGAAAAAGGCGAAATCTTGCGCATGGTTACCAACCTTCACAATTATTTTGGCAAAATACTCCTCACACAACAGATGTCGGGTGGAAGCAAAGGGGAATTGGCCAGTGCGTTAGGCGTGAATCCATTTTTTTTGGATGAATATTTGGGTGCAGCTAAGTTGTATTCAGCCAGTGATTTGGAGCGGGTATTTAATCAGATTAAGCTTCTGGATTTGCGATTGAAGGGCGTACATCGCGGATCTGCATCAGACGGAGAATTACTGATTGAAGCCATCGTAGGAATACTTCGTGCCCCACAGCGGGTTTGATGCTGTTTTTTCCTTTATTTTTCTTTTATTTGTAAATAATAAATTAACCTATGAAAAAACTATACGCTTTAACCATTGCTGCTGTTGCTACTTCGTTTGCTTCAGCGCAAGTTGCTGCGACTTTGGAAGGTGCTAATCAAGGCGCTCCCCAGACGTTGTCAACATCTAAAGTTTTCATCGACAAAGCCGATAACGGCGGATTCGGTGTAGCTCCTACCAAGAAAAAACCTTTGAGTGCCCGTGGCGTTGACTACAAGAGCTTCGTGAGAATAGGTTCTACCTACTACGATTTGCAAACCAACTTCGCGATGCCTCACCGTTTGGCCTTGCACTCAAACGGCGCTATTTCTGCCGCTTGGACAACCGCTAACAGCGATGCTGCTGGTTTCTCCACCCGTGGTTCGGGATACAATTTCCGCGATGCCTCGGGCAAATGGAACCCATCCGATAGTTCACGTGTTGAAAACGTGCGTACCGGTTGGGCCAACATTGGTGTATTGTCGAATGGTTCAGTATTCACCATTGGCCACGATGCAACCAACGGTGGTTTCTACATGGCGAAAAGTGCATCGGCCACTTCACGTCCTTCAACCACTACGAGCATCTTGCAAGAGCCTCCCTACAAGCCAATTTGGGCGCGTACTGCAAACAATGGGGATGTAATTCACTTGATTTGTTCCTACACAGATTCAGCTTCTCCAGGCGAAGCACGTGCGCCAAGGAGAAAAGGTATTTTTGCTCCCATGGTTTACAGTCGCTCTAAAGACGGTGGTACTACTTGGGATAAGCAACACGTCATGTTGCCTGATTACGATAGCACATTGACCAACAACGGCGGTGCGGATCAATACACCATCGATGTGAAAGGCAATACCGTTGCAATCGTGAATGCGGATTTGTTGCAAGGTGTAATCGCTTGGAAAAGTACTGACGGTGGCGATAATTGGCAGCGTATCATCGTAGATACCTTCAAATACGCTCCTTGGACGGGCAAAACAGAAATGTTGGATACCCCATACACCAACGATGGTACCGTAGATGTAATCATTGATAACAACAACAAATTGCATGTGTTCTTCGGTTTGGGTCGTGTATTAGATACTGATACCACCGATGAAAGTTATAGCTTCTATCCAGGAACCCAGGGTATGATGCATTGGTCAGAAGCTACAGACAAAACTAGCTTGATTGCCTCTGGTAATCAGTTCGACCGCGATGAAGATGGTTTCAATGGTTTGGAGCAAGCCACTTATGCGGCTTTGAGTGGAGGTAATGTGCCTTCAGGTTTGAGTACAGTGGCCCGTTTGGGAAGTACCTCTGCATTGCGTCAGCCAGCCTCTGCCATGGACGCCAACGGAAACTTGTATTGTCTGTTTAGTGTTCCCATCGAGCAAGATATTTCTGATTTGGGTGCTAACTTCCGTGATATTGGCGTAGTATACTCAACCGATGGCGGTGCTACTTGGAGCTTGCCACAAAACGTTACTCAAGTACTAGGTAGAGAAGATGACTTCGCTTCAACTTGTCGCGTAGCCAACGGTTTCTTGCACATGACTTGGCAGCAAGACGAAATCGCAGGTACCAATTTGCAGAACAACTCTGGTGCATTCGGTAACCACCCTGTGGTTTTGAACTTGATCAACTATCAAGCAATCCCGGTAACGGAAATTTTGAAGGGTAACATCGGTATGTTGTATGGTGTGAACGTTGAAAAGCCCAACACTGGTGCCGTAATGGTTGTAAACCAAAACTATCCCAACCCCTTCAGTAACGAAACCAATGTAATGGTTTACTTGACCAATCCCGGTGATATCAAAGTAGAAGTACGCAATGCCATGGGCGCTTTGGTGAAAACCCAAACCCACAGCAACTTGTACAAAGGCAACCACGAGTTGACCATCTCTGCCAACGGTTTGTCAACCGGTGTTTACACCTACACCCTCATCGCAGGTGGTAGCAGCGTAAGCAAGACCATGATGGTGAAATAATCTTTTTCATCCCAGTGATGATTTAAAAGGGGCCGACAAAACATTGTCGGCCCCTTTTCGTTTATTTTTGTAGTATGTTCAAAACCAACCATTGGTATCATTGGATTTCAGCGCTCGCTTTCTGGTCGTTCGCAGTTGTGTTTTACCTCAAAGGTGACCTCGATGTGCTGGGTTACGGCTCCAAGCCCATCGTGATATTTTTGGTGATTTGGGGCGCTTTTAGGGCATTGAATGGATACCTTCTGTTTCGTAGAAAAGACGAGCAATCATGAACCGATTGATGTGTACGATGTCTCTCCAAAGAAAAGGTCTTTTTACGGCTTTGTCCTTAATTGTAGTGGGATTGTTCTCCTGTTTGGATATGGAGCACAAAGGTAATCGCAACGATATCCCCACAAAAGGAGAGCTGGAGATTGGTATCGATATCAATGATAGCATGATGTTCAATCAATTGATTGCGCGGTTTCATGAACTGTATCCACAAGCACACATTCAACCGAAATATCTAGCGCCAATGCAACTATTGGAAGGGGTGAGAGATAAAACAATCACAGCGCTTTACATCAATTATTTGTTTGATACGTCGATGGTGAAGTCCCTGGAATCGCGGCAGATCAAAGTGCGGTCCCACATTGTTGGCAGCGCTTCAACCGCTTTTTTGGTCAATAAAAACAACCCCAATAACGGTTTGAGTGCCGATTCTTTGTATGGAATGATGGACGGAAAGATCAAAGGATGGCGGGGGATGGTCGATGCGCCTTTGGTTTGGGTATTCTTGAAAGGGGATTTGGCCTATAATTACCTGAATGATTGGTATTTGCAACGAGAAAGTACCCGTCAAAAAGCCAATGCTCAACCACCAAAATTTGTTCAGTTGAGTACGCCCACAGCAGTTTTTCAATACGTACAACAACATCAGGGTGCGATGGGATTTGTGGGCATGAATTGGATTGCCGATAGGGGAGATACCCTCGCACGCCACCTGCGAAAGTCAGTGAAAGTACTTGCCATACAAAATGATTCCACCAAAGAATATCATTTGCCCTATCAATCACAAGTCTACGCCAAACAGTATCCCTTCGTGGCGCCCGTTATGGGCTACGACTTGCAAGGATATTCTGGTTTGGCCCAAGGATTCTTGGCTTTTTGTTGCGATCAAGGCGGACAGATTCTGTTAAAAAAATGCGGACTTTCACCTGCGATTCCACCCACACGTACCATTCAGTTGTTTAATTAGTCATCTTTTGGAACAATTTTTGAAATTCGTAACACATATATAACAATTACATAGTTTTTTTGCACCAAAATGAAAAAGATATCCGTATCACTCCTGCTGAGTTCAGTGCTGTTGATGACCTCTGCTGTAGCTCAGACCCTGGCCGAGGGACAGCGTTTTTCACGCAACGAAGAATTTGAAAAAGCTGAACAGATTTATGCCAAATTGATTGCCACCAAACCCAAAGTAGGCGATAACTACTACTGGGCTGGTTTGAATTTCCTGGCAAAAGGCGATTCTTTGAGCGCGTTGAATATGTTCAACCAAGGATTGGCTATCGCACCAACCGGACCTTTAAACTTGGTCGGTAAGGGGCACATGGAATTGCGCAAACACAATGTGCAAGGTGCGGAAGCGTTTTTTGTACAAGCCTCAGTAGCCAAAAAGAAATTGCGTCCGTTGATTAATAAAGAAATTGCGCGTGCCTATCTATTGGTGGAGTTTGGTTCACCTGAACAATTAAAAACTTATGGTGCACGTGCCATCGATTATTTGAAAATCAGCAACAACGACTTCGAAGCGAAAATTTTGTTGGGCGATGCGATGATCATCAACAACCCCACAAACTCATCAGACGCCATTCAGCAGTATATCGTAGCGGGCTATGATGCCACCAGCGATCCCCGTCCTTTGATGCGTCAGGCAAAAGTGTATGCTCGTGCAAATGCGGCTACCTTGGCCTTGAGCAAATTGGATGAAGCCTTGGCGTTGGACGTAAACTATGCTCCTGCATACCGTCAAAAAGCCGAAGTGTTCTCTCTGTTGAAAGAGCGTGATTCGGCTGTTATTTATTACGAGGAGTATCTCCGTCGTAACGACAACATAACTGCTCGTAAGTTCTACGTTCAGAATTTGTATTTGAGTGGTGATTTCGATCGCTGTATCAACGAAGGAAAAAAATTGTTGGATAAGAAATCCATCCCTGTGATTTATGGAACCATCGCCTATGCGATCGCTTCGAAAGAAAAAGCCAAGCGTCGTTTGGCCGATTCTGCCCAAATAGATTCGGGATTGAATTACTTTATGAAAAACTACGAAGAGTTGCACATCAAACCGTTGAATCGTGGTTTGTTGCCCAGCGAGAGTTATTTCAAAGGTGTGTTGACCTATCGTTACGGATTGTCTACCACCGATACATTGTCGCGCAAACTTCGCACCGTGGAAAGTTTCAACTTGATGACCATGGCCTTGATGGATACCGCCAAAGCCGGAGTGAATACCTACCAAATGGCGCAAAAAATGTACTTCGATGGCAAAAACTATGAGCAAGCCTATGGAATCATCGAAATGAAGCGCAAAAAGCAGATGGGTAAATTGAACTCAGTTGATTTGTTCTATGCAGGTCGTTGTTTGGCCAATATCAAACGCCAGAAAGAAGCCTTGACCATTTTTAACGAACTCGTTACCCAGGACACCAACTATTTGTCTGGTTATTATTTGATTGCTACCACATGGGCGAGTTTGGATCCTACCGATTCATCAGGAAACGTAACCAAAGCATTTGACCGTTGGATGGGTAAGTTGGATTCAGCGCAGCGAGTGCGTTTTATACAAGACCGTGAAAATGCTTACCGCAACATGGCTTACTACGCCCAAAAGAAGAAGGATTATGAAAAAGCGAGCTATTACTATGGTAAGGTGATTGAATTGGTACCCGATGATCAAGCCACCATCGATGTGAAAAAGCGTTTCGATGACTACTTGGCGAAAGTAAAGGCGAAAGCCAATAAGCCAAAGCCAGCAGCAACTGCTACAGGTGCAGCAGCAACTACGCCAGCCACTGACGCTTCGGCCGCAGGAACTTCAACTACACCCGCTACCACCAATGGTGGCAATTAAGTAAGAATATTGTCCTTTTTTGGATGAATAAAGCCCCGATCTGCGATCGGGGCTTTATTTTTGAATCATACCGAGAAAAAAAACATGTGCATGAAGGTCGTTTTGGGAATCAGATTGTCAGCCATCCTGCTGTGTGTATTTGCAATCTTCGCTGGCAACAATGCTTTTGCCGTTGGTGCGGCCCCCGCATCGCCTAAACTGCCGCAACCGTATCTGCTGCAATGCAAAAACGCCGCATGGCTTTCAAACCAGCATCTGCCGGTCAATTGCGTAGACTACGCTTTCGGATTGTATCGCATCGCCTCAACCGAAGAACAATTGAAATACCTGCAAGCAAAGGCCTCCCAACTAGGCATCGCCCTGCAATACCAGCAAGAACACCCCTTGGAACGTCGAGCTTGGCTGCCCAATGACCCCTTGTTAATTGATCAAAGATACCTAGGCGTTATCCAAATGTCCAAAGCCTGGGATATGGGACGAAATGCCGTAAACCGCCTTCAAGATACCCTCGTGGTGGCCGTGCTCGACGATGGCTTGGATACCTCTCACCCCGATATCAAACCCGTTCTGTGGGTCAATCGCGGAGAAACTCCCTGGAATGGCAAAGACGATGATGGAAATGGGTACACTGACGATTACCATGGCTGGAATGGCGGGGATTCTTCGGCGGAAGTCTTTAACAAAGAATCTGTTTTTTATGGTCACGGCACCAGCGTGGCGGGTGTGTTAGGAGCAGCTACCAACAATGGCGTTGGGATTGCCGGGGTGGCTTTTAATGTAAAATTACTACCACTGCATTGCTATGCTTCCAAAGGATTGTCGAGCGATCTGGGAGTAATCCGTTCCATGCTCTATGTTTACCGACAAAAGAAGCTCTGGCTCACCACCAATAAGCAAAAAGGCATCAACGTGGTGGCGCTGAATATGTCGGTAGGACTCGACGCCACCTTTCCTATCGAAACACCCATGTGGTGCGAACTGTTCGATTCCCTCAAGAGTGTGGGGATTATGTCGGTTTCTGCCACAACCA
>Ga0315899_10001726_pt1 | contig 24816 bp, 24 predicted proteins | sample LakEriMetagenome_2_FD_203518 | JGI IMG/M metagenome (GOLD analysis project Ga0315899, IMG submission 203518) | Freshwater fungal communities from buoy surface, Lake Erie, Ohio, United States - Buoy 4 MA112 | ecosystem: Environmental > Aquatic > Freshwater > Lake | place: USA: Lake Erie, Ohio... | reverse complement strand
TTCAGCTGGCCTCGCTGCTCAGCGTCAAGACCGGCGGCTGCGAGGAGGACTGCGCCTACTGCCCCCAGTCGCTGCACCACAGCAGCGATGTGGGCGGCCGGCCAGAGCTGGCGGTGGAACCGGTGCTTGAGCGGGCCCGCGCCGCCCGTGAGGCGGGTGCCGAGCGGTTCTGCATGGGCTGGGCCTGGCGCGAGATCCGGGAGGGAGCGCCGTTCGAGGCCATGCTGGCGATGGTGCGGGGCGTGCGGGCGCTGGGGCTGGAGGCCTGCGTGACCGCCGGCATGCTCACAGACAGCCAGGCGGGGCGGCTGGCCCAGGCCGGCCTCACCGCCTACAACCACAACCTCGACACCAGCCCCGAGCACTACGGGCGGATCATCACCACCCGCACGTACCAGGAGCGGCTGGAAACCCTGGAGCGGGTGCGCCGCGCCGGCATCAGCCTCTGCTGCGGCGGCATCATCGGCATGGGCGAGAGCGTCGCCGACCGGGCCTCGCTGCTGCAGGTGCTGGCCCGTCTCGATCCCCATCCCGAGAGCGTGCCGATCAACGCCCTGGTGGCCGTGGAGGGAACCCCGCTGGAGGATCAACCACCGCTCGATCCGCTCGAGCTCGTGCGGATGGTGGCCGTCGCCCGGATCCTGATGCCCCGCAGCCGGGTGCGGCTCAGCGCCGGTCGCTGTGGCCTGAGCCGGGAGGCCCAGCTGCTCTGCCTGCTGGCCGGGGCCGATTCGATCTTCTACGGCGACACCCTCCTCACCACGGGCAACCCCGCCGTGGAGGCCGACCGGGAGCTGCTGGCCGCCGCCGGGGTGACGCCCTGGGAGGAGCCCCGGCCGGATCGCTCGGCCTGCTCTGGATGACGGGCCCCGCCTGTGAGGTGGTGAACCTGGGCGCGGCTCCGCTGCTGGTGGCCGCCTTCTACCGCTTCGCGGCCCTGCAGGGGCTGGAGCCGCTGCGGCAGGAGCTGCTGGCTGTGGCGGCCGCGGGCGATGTGCGCGGCACGATCCTGCTGGCCGGGGAGGGCGTGAACGGCACCATCGCCGGCCCCGCGGCGGGGGTGCGGGCGGTGCTGGCGCGGCTGCGCCAGTGCCCCGGCCTGGAGCGCCTGCAGGCCAGGTGCAGCCAGGCGCCCCAGCAGGCCTTCCACCGGCTGAAGGTGCGGCTCAAGCGCGAGATCGTGACCATGGGCGTGCCGGCCGTGACTCCCTATCTGTCGACGGAGGTGGGCGCCCACGTGCCGCCGGCCGCATGGGATGCGCTGATCCGCGACCCGCACACCCTGGTGATCGACACCCGCAACCGCTACGAGGTGGCGATCGGCAGCTTCGCAGGGGCGATCGATCCGGGCACCGAGAGCTTCCGCGAGTTCCCCGCGTGGGTGGAGCGGGAGCTGCGGCCCCTGGTGGCCGAGCGCCAGCCCCGCGCCATCGCCCTGTTCTGCACCGGCGGCATCCGCTGCGAGAAGGCCACGGCCTATCTCCAGCAGCGGGGCTTCGCGGGGGTGCACCACCTCGAGGGCGGCATCCTGCGCTACCTGGAGGAGGTGCCTGAGGAGCGCAGCAGCTGGCGCGGCGAATGCTTCGTGTTCGATCAGCGGGTGGCGTTGAATCACCGGCTGGAGCCTGGCGAGCACGGCGTTTGTCACGCCTGCGGCCTGCCGCTCTCCCCGGCCGATCGGCAACTGGAGAGCTATGTGGAAGGGGTGAGCTGCCGCCACTGCCTCGCGCGCTTCAGCGACGACGACCGGGCCCGCTTTGCCGAGCGCCAGCACCAGATCCGCCTGGCCGCTGCCCGCGGCGAGGCCCACATCGGCGCCTGAGGCGGTGGCGGCGCCCTCGGCGGTTCTCTACAGCTTCCGGCGCTGCCCTTACGCCATGCGCGCCCGCCTGGCCCTGCACGCGGCCGGTGTGAAGCCCGGGCGCGATCTGGAGCTGCGGGAGGTGAGCCTCAGGGCCAAGCCGCCCGAGCTGCTGGAGGCGTCGGCCAAGGGCACGGTGCCGGTGCTGGTGAGCGCCGAGGGCGTGCACGACGAGAGCCTGGCGATCATGCACTGGGCGCTGCGGCGCCACGATCCCGAGGGCTGGCTCAGCGGCTGGGGGTCTGCTGAGCTTGCGGCAGGCGAGGCTTTAATCGCCGAGAACGACGGGCCCTTCAAGCAGCACCTGGATCGCTTCAAATACCCCGATCGCCATCGCGAAGCGGGCCTGGCCGCGCGCGAGGAACATCGCCGCCAGGGTCTGGCGATCCTGAGGCGGTGGAACCGGGAGCTGCGGCCGGGCGGCTGGCTGCTGGGCGCCCGCCCCAGCCTGGCCGACCTGGCGCTGCTGCCGTTCGTGCGCCAGTTCCGGCTCGCCGATCCCCAGGCCTTTGCTGCCGAACCCGGGCTCGAAGCGCTGCGGACATGGCTGCAGCGCTTCCTGGAGAGTGCCCAGCTGGCGGCGGTGATGGCGCCCGGCTGGGCCCCCCGCTCCCCCTGGCGTTCCCCCGGCTGGCTCTATCACCTGGCCCTGCGCAGCGACTGGCAGGCGGCGCGCGGCCAGGGGGAATACCGCATCTCCACCCGCGGTCAGGCGCTGGAGCAGGTGGGCTTTGTTCATCTCAGCCAGGCGCACCAGGTGGCCGCCACCGCCGAGCGCTTCTTTGGTGACATCCCCAGCGCAGAGTTGCTGCTGCTGTGCATCGATCCGGAACGGCTGCGCAACGACGGTGTGGAGGTGCGGCTGGAGGCGGCGCCCGGCACGGGCGAGCTGTTCCCCCATCTCCACGGGCCGCTGCCGCTGAGGGCGGTACTGCTGGCGGAGCCGCTTCGATGACATCCCGCTCCACCGCCGACCGCGCTCTGCTGCGGCTTCTGGGCGGGCGAGGCGGGCTGCTCACCGCCGGCGAGGCGGCCGCTCTCACCGGTTGCCCGCTGGCCGCGGTGGAGAGCGCCCTGCTGCGCCTGGCGGTGGCGGGCGGTGCGGATCTGCGGGTCGGCGCCGACGGCACGGTGGCCTATCGCTTCGGCTCGCACCTGCGCCGCCGCCTGCTGGCCCGTTCCTGGCGGCTGCGGGTGGAGGCCACCGCCCACTGGCTGTGGCGCCGGATCTTCGGGCTGATCCGGCTCAGCTTCGGACTGGTGCTGGTGGCGCTGGTGTCGGTGATCTCGCTGCTGGTGCTGGTGATCGCCGTGGTGCAGATCCTCGGCTCCGATGACGGGCCGGAGGCGGTGTTTCAGCTGCTGTGGGCGGGATTGGAGTTGCTGGCCCGGCTGCTGGTGCTGCTGATCAGCGACGGCTTCAGCGGCGGCTTCAGCGGCACCGGCCGGGACAGTTCCGGCCGGCCGGTGCCTGATCCCCAGCGCAAGGGGTCGGCGGCGGTGGCCCAGAGCGGCGTGAAGCGCATCGCCTTCTTCGAAGCGGTGTATTCGCTGCTGTTCGGCGATGGCGATCCGAACCATGCCCTGGAGCGGCGGCGCTGGGTGCGCATCGGCTGCTTCCTGCGGCACCGCGGCGGTGCCGTGATCGCTGAGGATCTGGCGCCGTTGCTGGAGCTGCCGCCCCGTCCGGCCGATGGCCAGCAGGCCGCGGACATCGCCGATGGGGCCATGCTGGCGGTGCTGCAGCGCTTCGACGGCCGGCCGGCGGTGAACGAGCACGGCGATCTGGCCTTCCACTTCCCCAGCCTGCAGGTGCTGGCGCAGGAGCCGTCGCCACGCCGCTCGGCGCCCAAGGCGGGTCCGATCGACACCCCCTCCGCCTCCGCAACCCCATCGGCGCCGGCGGGGCAGGAACGCCCGGCACCGGCCCTGCGTGAGCGCTCCATCCCCTTCAGCCGCACCACCACCCGCCAGCGGAAGCTCTACGCCGGGTTGTGCGCCGCCCTGCTGCTGCTCTCGCCCGCGCTGCTGGCCATGGCCCATCCGGCACCGGCCCCGCTGGTGGGCCTGGCCCTGGGCGCCATGGTCTATGCCCTGCTGCTGCTGCTGGTGCCTTTGCTGCGTCTGCAGGTGCTGCGCCTCCGCAACCACGGGATCGCCCTGCGCAATGCCAGGCGGCGCAACTGGGGCCGCTTCGATCCCCGCAGCCGCGGGCTGCTGCAACGCAAACGCCACTTCGCCCGCGGCCTGGCCCGCCGGCAGGGTCTCGCTTCCGCTGCGCTGGCCTACACCACGGAACACGACCTGCTGGCGCAGGAGATCGACGCCATCCTGCGCGACTGAGTGCCATGCCACCCCGCCGCCACCCGGCCCTGCTGAACTGGTGTGACCTGGATGCAGCACAGCGCCATGGGCTTTGACCCGCGCCGCTGGCAGCCGGCCTCCGGCAGCCGGCCGATCACCGCCAACGTGGAGGCGCTGCTGGCCGACAACGACGCCCTGCGCCGCGAGGTGCGGGCCCTGCGGCTGCAGCTGGAGCTGGTGCTGCATGGGGACCGGGCGGTGGCGGCGGAAGCGGAACGGGAGTCGGCATCACGGCGTGGGCCAGCGGTGGCGGCGGAACCCCAGTCGGCTGCGGGTCGCCGGCCACCGGTCACCACAGCGACGTCGTTGGGGATCACGCCCGAGCGGGTGGAGCGCTGGGGCCAGGCCATGGCCCGCCATCGCCGCTGGCAGGAGCTGCGCATCGGCCCGCCGGGCGGCCTGCGGGAGTTGATCGAGGTTCAGCGCCAGCGGTGGTGGAATCCGGCGCTGGAGCTGGAGCAGGAACTGGACCGGCGCGCGCCGGGACTCGGCGCTGCACTGGCTGAGGCCCTGCGCGGACCCCACAGCCGGGGGCGCTGGGCCGTGCGGGCGGCCTTCGCCGTCTACGGCCCCAGGGCGCAGGAGTGGCTGGAGGAAGCGCCGCTGCGGGTGGTGGAGGAGCTGCTGCGGCGCGTGGAGCGACTGGAGTGCTGGCGCCCGGCAGGGAGAAAGCAGCGCAGCAGGGGCACCCGCACCGAGAACGTCTCCGGAGCCGCTGAACGTGCCGACCCGGAGTCTTCAGAGCCCCGGGCTGGGGCGCTGCAGCTGCTCGGCCTGGAGCGCGGTGCCAGCCCGCAGGCGATCAGGCGCGCCTACCGGCGCCTGGCCAAGCAACACCACCCCGACCTGGGCGGTGATGTGGACCTGTTCCACCGGCTCGCTGCCGCCTACCGCCTGCTGATCGCGTGATCGAGCCCAGCCTGGAGCACCTGGAGCGGCGCGCCGCCGCGCGGGGCTTGCTGCTGCGGCTGCAGGGCGGCAGGCCCCTGGGGGTGCTGCACGCGATCCGGGCCGGGGTCGCCCAGCGCCAGGCCTCTGGGCGGCTGGTGCTGCTGGGGGAGCTCAAGGGCTGGGCCTCGCCGACGGCCGCGGGTCTGCACCTCGACAGCCTCCGGGTCAGCCCGGGCCCGGGCGGGGTGGGCGCCGGCAACGGGGCGGTGGGCTCGCTGCTGGCCGCCGCCGCCTTCGCCTGGGCGCTGGAGGCCACCCCGTGCCGCCGCGCCCGGATCCTGGCCATCCGCGACGACGCCCGCCAGCACCGGCGGCTGGTGCGCTATTTCCGGCGCCTGGGCTTCACTCCCATCCGTGAGCTGGGGGCCGGACCCCTGGATCTGGCGCCGCGGCTGGTGTGGGGCGGCTCGGGCCTGCTGATGCAGGTGGAGTGCCGGCTCGGCCTGGAACGCAGCCTGGCCCGGCTGGAGCGCAGCTGGGCCTGCGTGCCGGGCGCACCGCCCGGGCTGCCGCAGCTCACAGACTGAACTGAACCTGCAGACCGGCCGCCGCGATCGAGGGCACCGAGCCCGTGCCGCCCGGGTTGAGGATCAGCTGCAGCACCGGGCCCAGCGAGAGGCTGCTGTTGAAGGCGGCGCCGATGGCCTGCGGCGGGGCGTCTCCGGCGGCCGGAGATCGGCGGCCTCTGGAGGCAGGGGAGTGCCCGCGCCGGGAACGGCCGTGGCGGGGGCTGGCTGGGCGTGCAGGGGGCCGGCGGTGGCCGTCGAGGCCAGCAGGCTGCGCAGGAGCCAGGGGTGCCAGCGGCGCCGCCGCTGGCCAGGCGGTTCAGCCTGCGGCGTGGTAACTGCTGCGCACCAGCGGGCCGCTGCGCACGTCGCGGAAGCCGAGCTGGCGGGCGATGGCGCCCAGCTCGTCGAACTCCTCGGGCCGCCAGTACCGCGCAACGGGGATGTGGGCCAGGGATGGGCGCAGGTATTGCCCCAGGGTGAGGCGCTGGCAATCCACCGCCCTCAGATCGCGCAGGGTCTCCACCACCTCCTCCAGGGTTTCCCCCAGGCCGAGCATCAGGCCGCTCTTGGTGGGGATCTGCGGCGCCAGCTCACGGGCGGCCGCCAGCAGAGCCAGGGAGCGGGCGTAGGTGGCGCCGCGGCGCACCTCGCCCTGCAGCCGCTCCACGGTTTCCAGGTTGTGGTTGAAGCACACCGGCCCGGCCTCCAGCACCCGTTCCAGGCGCTGGCGCTGGGCCCTCTGGCCTTCGGCCCCATCGCGGTGGCCGCCCCAGAAATCGGGGGTGAGCACCTCGATCGGCACCAGGGGGTTGCGGCGGCGGACGGCGGCCATGGTGCCGGCGAACAAGGAGGCGCCGTGGTCGGCCAGGTCGTCGCGGGCGACGGCGGTGAGCACCACGTAGCGCAGCTGCAGCGTGTGCACGGCCTCGGCCACCCGCTCCGCCTCCAGGGGATCGAAGGGCACCGGTGCTAGGCCCTTCTCCACCTGGCAGAAGGCGCAGCTGCGGGTGCAGATCGGGCCCCCCAGCAGAAACGTGGCGGTGCCGGCCGCGTAGCACTCGCCGCGGTTGGGGCAGCGGCCCTCCTCGCAGATGGTGTGCAGCCGCTGCTGCTTCACCACCCCCTGCACCGCCTCCAGCGCGCTGGCGTTGCCGATCGGCGCCCGGATCCAGTCGGGCAGCCGCTCGGCCGGTGGGATGGCTCTGTAGCGGCTGGGTTTGTCGGGTCGGGAGCCAGTGCTCATCGGGGCGGTGTCACTCCACGGCGCGGCGGCCCTCCAGGGCCCGTGCCAGGGTCACCTCGTCGGCGTATTCCAGCTCGCTGCCCACCGGCAGGCCGTAGGCGATGCGGCTCACGGCGGTGAACGGCTTCAGCAGGCGGGCCAGGTAGAGGCTGGTGGTGTCGCCCTCCACGCTGGGAGTGAGCGCCAGGATCACCTCCTCCACCGGCGGCCCCTCGGCATGGTCGCCGCTGCCCGCCACCCGCTTCACCAGCGACTGGATCTGCAGCAGCTCCGGCCCCACGCCGTCCATCGGCGAGATCAGCCCCCCCAGCACGTGGTAGCTGCCCTTGAACTCGCGCGTGCGCTCCAGCGCCAGCAGGTCGCGCGAGTCGGCCACCACGCACAGCAGGCCATTGCGGCGCTCCTGGTTGCGGCAGATCTCGCAGAGCGGCTCGGCGGACAGATGAAAGCAGCGCCGGCACTGGCCCACCTGGCTGCGGGCGGCCAGCAGGGCGTCAGCGAAGCTGCGGATCTGCTCCTCCGGCTGGCGCAGCAGATGCAGGGCCAGGCGCTGGGCCGTGCGCGGGCCGATGCCCGGCAGCCGCTCGAACTGCTCGATCAGCCGGGCCAGGGGGCGGGTGTAACCGCTCATCGCATCACCCGGATCGGCGCTCCGCTGGCCAGGGCCCGAATCTAGGCAGGTCCGGTCAGCACAATGGAGGGATCCGCCCAGCCTGCGATGCCCTTTCTGCGCCGACTGTTCCCCCTGCTGCTGGCGGTGGTGCTGGCCGGCTGCAGCGCCGCGGCGGCGGGCCTCAACTCCTATCAGAGCCCCGATGGACGCTACGCCTTCCTCTATCCCACCGGCTGGACCCGCGTGCAGGTGAGCGGCGGGCCCCAGGTGGTGTTCCACGATCTGATCAACAGCGATGAGACCCTCTCGCTGGTGGTGTCGGACGTGACGCCCGACAGCAACCTCGAGGAGCTGGGCAGCGCCGTGGCGGTGGGCGAGCGCCTGCGCCGCATCGCCATCGCCCCCGAGGGCAGCGGCCGCCAGGCCGAGCTGGTGCAGGCCGACCAGCGCGAGCAGGGCGCTCGCACCTTCTACGACCTTGAATACAGCGTTCACCTCGCCGATCGCGACCGCCATGAGCTGGCCACCGTGGTGGTGGACCGGGGCCGCCTGTACACCTTCGCCGCCAGCACCAACGAGATCCGCTGGCCCCGGGTGAAGGGCCTCTTCCACCAGGTGGTCACCTCCTTCTCCCTGCTCGTGTGACCAGGACGCCATGACAGTGGCCGTGATCGGCGGCGGTCTGGCGGGATCGCTGCTGGCCCTGGAGCTCCGGGAGCGCGGCCTGGAGGTGCTGCTGCTCGATCCCGGGCCCCGCGATGGTGCGCCGACGCCCCCTGAAGGCGGCGAGGAGCAGGAGCCGGCCGCCACAGCGCTGAGCTACGGCGCCGTGGCGGCCTGGGCGGCCCCGCCTACCGTCCTGGGCCGCCTGATGCGCCAGGCGCCCCGGCGCTGGGAGCAGCTGCAGCGGCGCCATGGCGATCTGGGCTGGCGTCGCCGCGGGCTGCGGCTGCACGGCCGCCGCGGGGCGGGTGCCCTGCTGCGGCTGATGCCCCTGCCCTGCGCGCAGGTGGAGGCGGTCCGTTTCGCTGATGCCATGGCTGGCGTGCTGGCCGGGGCGGGGGTGGGCCGCCTGAGGGCATCGGTGCGGGGCATCACCCACCAGGGGGAGCAGTGGGGGCTCCAGCTGGAGGGCGGAGGGGCCGCCGTGCCGGCCAGGGCGGTGGTGCTGGCGGCGGGTGCCGGTTGCCGCCACCTCTGGCCCGCCCTCGACGGCCGGCTGCTGGTGAGCTGGGCGGGTGTGCTGGAGCTCGAACGCTGGCCGCCCGGTTACCGGCGCGGCCGGCTGCTGCTGCCGGCCCGGTTCACGCGGCTCGATCTGGAACGGCGCGCGCCGCACCTGGCGGAGGAGAGCTGGGTGGTGGATCCCGGCCTGGTGCCCTGGGGCGATGCGGCGCTGCTGGGTCAGATCACTGTGGTGGCGCCCGGCGGCACGGCCGGCCCCCCACCGCCGCCGCAGGCGATGGAGCAACGCCTGCGGCGGGCCCTGGAGCCGCTCGACCCCTCCCTGGCGCGGGCAGCGGGGCGCTACCGCCAGGTGCCGGTGGCCTTCTGCAGCAACGGCCTGCCCCTGCTGGGCCCGGTGGCCGGCGCCCCCGGCCTCTGGCAGTTCGCCGGCTTCAGCGCGGCCTTTGCCCAGGTGCCGGTGCTGGCGCCGCTGCAGGCCGGGGCGATCGCCGGCTCCGCCGCAGCCGCGGCGGCGCTGGCACGGCTGACCTTGCCTGCTTGACAGCCCCCGGCTGACAGCCCCTGGCTGGGTGCGGCAAGCTGGCGGCCATGCGCGCCCACCCGCAGCCTTCCCCGCGCCGGCATCGATGGCGCAGCCGCTGGCAGGGCCTCAGCGATCACGATCAGGTGGGGGTATGCCTGGCCGGCATGGGCGCCCTGGTCGCCCTGTGGGCCCTGGTGTGGCCGGTGCCCACGGAGGTGGTGGGCCATGGGGTGCTGATCTATCCCGACACTGCCGGGGTGCTCAACGCCCGCTCCGGCGGCCAGGTGCGCACCCTGTCGGTGCGGGTGGGAGACCCGGTGCGCCGCGGCCAGGTGCTGATGCGGCTCTACTTGCCCGTGCTGGAGAGGCAGCTGGCGCAGCAGCGCGGCAACCTGGCCCAGCTCGAGCGCCACGACCGGGAGCTGAGCGCCCGCGACCAACGCCGCCTGCAGAGCGAACAGGTGAGCCTCGAGACGGCCCTGGCCAAGCTGGTCGAGGATAGCCGCCGCTTCCGGGCGCTCCAGGCGCTCTACACCAGCAAGCTGCGCAATCTCGACTGGCTGGCCCGCAGGGAGGTGGTGGCGCCGCTCTCGGCCAGCGTGGTGGGGGTGCAGCAGAACCTCACCGACACCAGCGTGAGCCTCGACGCGGTGAAGATCCAGGAGAAGGCCCTGCTCAGCGACTACCAGAAGGTGAAGCTGGCGATCGAAACCCAGGCCCTGCAGCGCCGCTACCAGATCGATGATCTCCGGCGCCAGATCCGCGTCAGCGAGGCCCGCATCGCCTTCGAGGGCAACGTGGTGGCTGAGCGCGACGGCAGCGTGCTCGACCTGCAGGTGATCGCGGGGCAGACGGTGGGCACCGGCCAGCGGCTGGGCACGATCGGCCGCTCGCCGGCTGCCGCTGCCGCCGGGCCGACCCTCAGGGCTGTGGCCTACTTCGCTCCGGCGGATGCCCGGCGCCTGCCCACCGACCTGCCGGTGGAGGTGGTGCCGGAGTGGAATCAGCGGGGCCGCTTCGGGGGGATCGTGGGCCGCGTCACCCAGGTGTTCACCCTGCCCGCCACGGAGGAGGATGTGTCCACCACCACCGGCAACCCGCAGCTGGCCAAGGCACTCACCCGCGACGGTCCGGTGATGCGGGCGGAGATCGCTCTCGCCCGCGATCCGGGCACCCGGGACGGCTACCGCTGGACCCTCTCCGGAGGCAGCGGCGTGTTTCCGGTGCGGGAGGGCCTCACCGTCTCGAGCCATGCCTACGTGGAATGGCGCCCGCCGATCTCCTATGTGCTGCCTGGTCTGCGCTCCCTCACCGGCGGCTATCGCTCCCTGCGGATCGGGCGTCACTGGGATCAGCCGTCGCTGCGGCAGCCCGGCGCCGTGCCCTGAACCCCCATGCTGCCGCCGCTGCGCAATCCACTGCTGCGCCGGGAGCTGCCCTGGCTGGCGAGCGAAGCCGTGCTGCTGGTGGTGCTCTTCAACGCCAACGCGCCGGAGTTGTGGTTCTGGCTGGTGGTGCTGCTGGTGGTTCTGGGCTATCGGGTGGAACGCTGGTGGGCCTCCCGCCCGCGCAGCGAATGATGGCCCGTGGGCTGAGCTGGGTTGTCGGGCTGGTGGCGGCCTATGGCGGGCTCTGCCTGGGGATGGCCCTGGCGCAGCGGCGCTTCCTTTACTTCCCGATGCCCGCGGCCGATCCCAGCCAGCAGCTGGTGCTGCGGGTGGCCGGCACCCCCGTGCGGGTGGCGCAGCGTCCCCGACCCGGCTCGAGGGCCCTGATCTACTTCGGCGGCAATGCCGAGGACGTGTCGCTGACCCGGGCCGAGCTGGCGGCCCTGCTGCCCGACACCGCGCTTTACCTGCTGCACTACCGCGGCTATGGCGGCAGCGGCGGCAGGCCCAGCGAGGCGGCGATCCGCGCCGACGCCCGGGCCCTGTTCGACCATGTGGCGGCCCGCCACCCGCTGATCACCGTGGTGGGACGCAGCCTCGGCACCGGGCCGGCGGTGCATCTGGCCGCCACCCGGCCGGTGGCCCGGCTGGTGCTGCTGGTGCCCTTCGACAGCCTGCTGGCGGTGGCCCGCGGCGCCATGCCCTGGCTGCCGGTGGACCTGCTGCTGCGCGACCGCTGGGATGCGGCGGCCGAAGCGCCCCTGGTGCGGGCAGCCACCACGATCGTGGCGGCCGGTGCCGACGCGGTGGTACCGCCGCACCACGCCGCCGCTCTGCAGCGCGCCTTCCGGCCGGGCGTGGCCGCGCTGGTGGTGGTTCCTGCCCTCAGCCACAACGCCCCGCTGCCGGCAACGCCGGAGTTCCGGGCGGCCCTGCTGGAGCGGCCGCGGCAGCCCCATCGCGACCGGGCCGAGGATGACGACCCACCCCGATCAGGTCAGGGCGGCGGCCGCTGACCTGGTCCCTGCCTCCGGCTCGGTGTCTCCGGTTCAGGGCCTCCCGTTCAGTGCCTCCCGTTCAGGATTGACCCATGCACCGCTTCGCCCAGATCGTCGCCCTCTGTCTGGCCCTGGCCGGAGTGGAGACCCTGCACGGCATCGTGCGGATCCGGCTGCTGCTGCCCCGTCTCGGGCGCCTGCGCGCGCAACGGATCAGCATCGTCAGCGGCTCGCTGCTGGCGCTGCTCGTCTGCGCTCTCTCGGTGCCGCAGCTGGGGGTGACCGCTGGCGCCGAACTGCTCGCGCTGGGGGTGGTGCTCGCCCTGTTCATGGCCGGCTACGACGTGGCCGTGTCCCGCTGGCTGATGAAGCGGGGCTGGCGGGCCATCCGGGCCGATTTCGATCCTCGTCAGGGCAACCTGCTCGTCGTCGGTCTGGCCGTGCTCGCGGCTGCCCCAGCCCTTGTGATGCTCCTGGCAGGGAAAACCTAGGGACGCTCCTGGGGGATCCCCATCCGCGGCAACCCCAGGAGGAACTCAAGGGCCGCGTCCGCTTCGACCGCGTCAACGACCAGGCACCGCTCCGGGGAGTGGTCGACCTCGTTTCCCCCCGGCACAGGCATCTCAGGGGACGGTTCGAGGCACCCTGGAGTGGCGGCCGGGTGCGTGCATGTGGTTGAGGCGGTGGGATCGCGGCCCCATCGCGGCGTTCGGGCCCTGACCCGTGCTTCCGCTCTCGCCTGCATCCACGCCGGTGACAGCGACACCCTGCGCGTTCATTCACTGGTTGCGAGCCCCGTCACCGGCCGGATGAGCGGGCATCGTGATCGCGCGGTGCGGTCAAGACCGGTCCGCACCGGTACTCCTGCCCAACCGGCGCCGTCAGGCGCTCCGGTCAGAATGGGCGAAGCGGCACAACTCGGATGCAACTGGTCGCCCTGCTTGGTGCCCTTGTGGTTGCGGGGCTTCTGGCGGTCCGTTTCGGTGCGGGTCCACCGTTGCCGGACACGTCGCCCCGTGCCACCCCGCGCGAGACCCTCGAACAGGTGCAGCAACGTGTTGAGGCGGCAGGCCGCTCAGAGCGGCAGCGGGCCGACGAAGTGATGGGGATCCCACGCTGAGCGGTTCGCTCAGCGTGGGGCAGCCCACTGCAGCTGCGGTGCCAGTGCCGCATTCGGGTCCCGCGGCACCGGCAGCAGTTCCCGCAGCAGCCGTGCATAGGTGATGTTCACCTCCACCGTGGCATTGAGCCGCCGCACCAGCCCGCCGATCAGTTGCTCCTGGGTGCTCGAGAGTTCGAGCTCGCTCGAGAGTCCGCTCTGGTAACGCAGACGCACGTCGCGGAAGGCTTCCAGAGAGGCGGCCACGCCCCGCCGGGCCGAGACCAGCCGCGCCAGGCTGGCCTCGTGGTTGAAGAACGCCTGCTCCAGCCGCTGGCGGATGTCGTTGCGCTGGGCGGCATAGAGCTGGGCGGCGGCATCGACGCGCCGGGCCAGGGCCCGGGCCTCGCCGGCACTGCTGCCGGCATCGAACAGCAGCCAACGCACCGCCAGTCCGATCGACCAGTCGTAGCCGCTGCTGTTGTTCACCGGGATCACCGTGGTGCCGCAGCAGCCGCCGTTGCTGGTGCTGATGTCGAACTGGGTCACGTTGCTGCCGCTGCCGCCGGCACTGGCGAACAGCGACAGCCTGGGCAGCAGCGCGGCGGCCGTGGCATCCCGCTCCCGGGCCAGGGCCTCGCGGGTGGCCAGGATCATTTCGAGCTCCGGATTGTCCGCGTAGGCGGCCAGCAGGCTCGCCTCCAGGTCCAGCGGCCAGCGTGGCTGCAGCCGGATCGGGTCGCTGGCCTCGGCCATCGTGTCCGGCGCCAGGTTGAGCACCACCGCGAGCTGACGTCGCGCCACCGCCCGGTCGGCCAGGGCCTGGATCAGCAGCTCCTGGTCGTTGGCCTCGATCGCCCGGCGCCGCAGCACATCCAGCCGGGGCACCAGACCCGCCCGCTTCAGATCGAGGCTGTCGGCCAGGATCACCAGGTCGTTGCGCACGGCCGCATCGCGGATCCGCACCGTCTGGTCGGCCTGCTGCAGGCGGTAGTAGGCCTCGCTCACCTGCAGCTGCAGGCTGCGCAGGCCGGTGGCGTAGGTGTGGCGGGCGGCGCGCAGCCGCGCCCGGGCCGCCCGCACCCTGGGGGTGCGGGCGAAATCGAGCAGGGCCAGGTCGAGCTGGAGCCCGCCGCTGAAGCCGTTGGTGGCCTCGTTCAGATAGGCGGCACCGCCGCTGGGCACGTAGAAGGCTCCGGCGGTGGTGCCACCGGCCGGGGTGGCGAGCCCGTTCGGCGCGAACTGGGGCCCCAGCCCCAGACCGCCGTTGCCCACCGGCGCGTTGGTGCTGAGGCTGCTCTGGCCCGAGCCGCCGCTGGCGTAGGCGCTGATCCGGGGCCAGTAGCTGCCCAGTGCCGCCTGCAGTTCGGCCAGGGCGGCCGCCACCAGCTCCCGCTGGCCCTGCAGCGCGGGGTTGTGGGCGAAGCCGAGCGCCACGGCCTGCTCCAGGCTCAGGGCGCCCACCCGCCCGGCCCGCAGGCTCTCGGCGCTCGGCAGCGCCAGGGGGGCGGCCGGGATCTCCTGCTCCGGCCGGAGCGCGCCCGCCGCTGGCCGGTTCGCACGGAGCAGGCTGGCCGGCAGCGGCGGGGTGGTTTCCACCGCGGCCGGAATCACCTCCTGCTCCGCCGGCAGCATCCGGTCGAGGGCCCGCAGCTCGGCGTCGAGCCGTTGCCAGCTCCGCTCCAGCTGGAGCACCGGGTCGGTGCCGCCGGGCTGGGGCCGTTGCGCGGCCGCCAGCGCGGTAGACAGGGCGGCCGGCAGGGCCAATGCCTCGGCCGCCAGGGCAAGGCCGAGCAGCAGTGGCCACCGCCGCGGACTCATCGATGCTGCAAGGTGATCAGCTGCCACTGGACCTCCGTGTCGCGCAGGGCCCGCTCGGCCTGGCGACAGAGCTGCAACCGCCCCGCCAGCCGCTCGAGCCGCTCCAGTGGCACCGCGCCGAGGCTCAGGCTGCCCAGCTGGTTCTCGGCCCGCCGCCAGGCCTCCGGCAGGTTGAGGAGCGGCGGCGGCGCCGGGGGCAGCCGCCGCGGCCGCCGCCGCCGCAGACAGTCGGCCCAGACCCGCAGCCGCTCAGCGCTGGCGCTGAGCAGCGCCGCCTCCCCGGCCACCAGGGCGACCAGGCAGGGATCGGAGTGATCGCGATCCCGCGGAGCCTGCCGCCGCAGTCCCTCCAGCAGGCCGATCAGGCGCGAACAGCAGCCATCGAGCAGCAGCAGCAGTCGGTAGCCCGGATCGCTTCCGGCCCGCTCCCCCAGCTCGACCCGCAGGACCGGCAGCAGGCAGCGCAGCGCGGACAGGCGGGAGCGCAGCTGCCGGGCATGGCCGCCGGGCACGGCTTTGTCGGCCATCGGGTTCGCGACCGCATCGGCGAGGCTGTCCAGCAGCTCTGCCCAGTCGCTCCAGCTACGTTCCAGGATCCGCTGCGGCCACAGCAGGCCCAGGCCGAGCATCGCCAGCAGGATGCCTACGACAGTCCAGAGCAGACGCAGGGGAATCCAACTGGAGAGCTGGTCGGCATGAACCAACCAGCCCATCACGATGATCATTCCGCCCACCTTGTAGCCCACCGCCAGTCCGAGGGCGCCGCCCAGCAGCCGCTGGGCGCCCAGGGCGATCGCCAGCGCGAGCGGCATCGGCACATCCGGCAGGCAGAGGGAGCCCACCAGCAGCACCACGGTGCCCAGCAGGGAGCCGAGGATGCGCTGGCGCCCCAGGGCCAGGGTGCCGCCGTAGCTCCCCGTGCACACCGCCAGCACCGCCAGCACCGCCAGGGGTGCGTAATACCCGAAGGGCACGCTGCTCAGCGAGCCCAGGGCGTTCGCCAGACCGGCCGTCACGGCCAGGCGCACGTCGCTGCGCTGCAGGAGCGGCCGGGGCGGTTTCAGCATGGGTGTGCCCGGCGCAGCCAGGCCAGGCTGGTGAGGCCGGCGATCAGGGGGCGTTGCTCCTCAGCAACCGCCAGCACCGCCAGGGGGCTGGGGCTGCCGCTGGCAAGATCCCGCCAGTCCGGGTGTTCCCCCCCGGCCCCGCTGCCGCCGGGCCGGGGCTGGCCCGGCGGCAGCAGAGGCTCCATGGCACCGATCGCCGGGCCCAGGCTCTGGCGGCTGCCGCCATCGGCCAGCAGCCGCTCCCACTGCAGCCAGTGGTGGTGCACACTCCGCCACAGCTGAAGCCGCTGGGGCCAGCGCTGAGCCCGCAGGCGCCGGCGCTGAGGCAGGGCCCGCTCCGGCCTGAGCAGCCACTCCATGCGCTCCAGTGGGCCAGTGAGCGCCATCGGCGCCATCGGCGCCGGCATGGGCCCCGGCTCCTGCTCCTGCAGCCAGGCCCGGTAGCGCTCCACCTGGCGATGCAGCTGGCCCAGCAGCTCCCGTTCGGTCTCTGCCAGCTGCCGGTGCAGGTCGTGGGGCCAGAGCAGCAGGCCCACCAGCAGGGCGATGGCGCAGCCCACGCTGGTGTCAAGGGCGCGGTTGAACACGTAGAACCAGTCAAGACGGGCGTGATCCGGCAGCATCAGGAACATCACGCTCACCAGAGCGCCGGTGCTCAGGCCCGCCTCCCAGCCCAGCGCCCGCAGCACCGGCACCATCAGCAGGATCGAGAGCAGCACCCCCATCCAGCCTCCGGTCACGGTGTGCACCAGGAAGGTCACCAGCCCCCCCACCAGGGTCCCGAGAATGCGGGCCCGGGCTGCCTGGAGGGTCTGCTCATCGTCGTCGTCGACCACCACCACCACCGCCAGCAGGGGGTACCACACGAAGGCGATGCGCTCGGTGTGAACGGCGATGGCGGCCGTGAGGAACGCCGCCACGGCCAGCTTGAGGCTCCTGCGCAGCAGCTCGGGGTCCAACGGGCGTACGCGGTGAGACGGCAGCGCGGCAACTATGGCGCCCGGTCCCGATCCCCACAAGGATGGGAAGACTGTCCCGTCCCGTCCCGTCCCGTCCCGTCCCGTCCCGTCCAGTCCATCCCGTCCCGTCCGGTCCACTCCGGCTCCGCTCTGGTACCGGTCTGGTACCGGTCGGCTGCTGGCCAGTCCGTCCCCGGTTCGCCCCGTTCATGCCCATCCGCTTTCCACCACCGTGCCTGCGCCGCTGCTGGTGATCGCCCCGGCCCTCACCCCCGACCTGGAAACGCTGCTGAGGCTGGGCCTGGCGGTGCTCTGCGGCCTGCTGGTGGGCATGAACCGCGCCCACCACGGCAACACCCCCCATCCCAACCGGGTGCGGGTGCACGTGCTGGTGGGCCTGAGCGCCTGCCTGCTGTTGCTGGCCGCCGGCCCCGATCTCCAGGCCCGCAGCCGCGCGATCCAGGGGGTGGCCACGGGCATCGGCTTCCTCGCCGCCGGCGAGATCCTCGTGCCCTCCCGGCCCAAAGGCTCCGTGCCTGAGGTGCATGGCCTCACCAGCGCCGCCTCGATCTGGTTCACCGCCGCCCTCGGCATCACTGTGGCCACCAGCACCCCGGTGCTGGCCGGCCTGGCTCTGGTTCTGGCGCTGATCACCCTTTCCCGCCGCAGGGGCGGCCCGCTTCACAGCGAGGGCCCCGCCACCGGGCGGGATCGCCCCGGTGCCTGAGCGGTGGGCCTCATCGCCGCGCTCGGCAGGCTTGCGGCGTCCGCTGCCGCCGATCCGGCCGGCAAGCGGCGATGCGCGCCGCCACTCAGAAGAGGAACCGCTGGCGACCATCGTTCGCCTGGGCACCATCGCCGCTGGTCGGTGGGGCAGGCCACTCCGCATCCCAGTAGCTCAGCCCGTCGCGGTAGAAGGGGCGCCCGCCCAGCCGGTGGGTCTCGAGCTTGGTGGTGCCCATCAGGGTGATCAGTCCACCCAGTTCCATCGGCCCCAGGTCGGTCTTGAGATCCTTGCCGGCGGCGGTGAGCAGCAGCGGCAGGCGCACCAGCTGATCGGGGCGGGTGAGCTTGCGGAACAGGGCCTTGAGGGCGAGCTGCTGGCGTTCCAGCCGGCCGATGTCGCCCATCTCGTCGTGGCGGAAGCGCAGAAAACCCTCGAGATCCCGGCCTTTGAGGATCTGCGGCCCGGGCTGCAGATCGATGTACAGCCCCTGGCTGTTGTCCACGTAATCCATCCGCTTGGGCACATCCACCTCGATGCCGCCGAGGGCATCGGCCATGCGCCGGATCGCCGAGAGGTTCACCACCAGGTGGTGGCTGATCGGGCCGCCCAGCTTGCGCGAGAGTTCCCGCTTGAGCAGCTCAGGCCCGCCGAGGCTGTAAAGGGCGTTGATCTTGTGGGGGCCGTAGCCCTCGGCCTCGATGTAGGAGTCTCTGGGGATCTGGGTGATGGTGGTGACGCCACCCTCCACCCGCAGCACCGTGATCACATCGGTGTTGCCGCCGCCCACGTCGGTGCCGAGCAGCAGGATCGTCTGATTGCCGATGCCGGTCCAGGCGGCGAAGGGATTGCTGAGCTTGCTGGCCTTCTCCAGCGGATTGCTGCTCAGAAAACTGGCCAGCGGAGCGGCGAGCAGCAGGCCGCCGCCCAGGCCGATCACGGTGGCCAGGATCACGGGGCCGCGCCGGCGGCGCTTGCGGGACCGGACAGCCACGGAGGTTCTCATCCTGGTTAAGTTATGGCACTGCTCGCGCCTGCTTTCGAGCTCCGACACCGGTTGCGGTCAGTTCCCGTGCTGACCCGAGGCCCCGCCCTGAGCCTCAATCCCGCTGAGCAGGGATCAGGTCGACCGCTGCCACCGGGCGTGATCCGGCTGCGTGGGCACCACCGGCCCGTCCGGTCAGGACCGGCGCGCGCGGATCGCCACCACGCAGCGGCTGCCTCTTGGTGCGGGCGGGCTGGGCGCGGCTGATCGGCGCGGGGTCACAACCGCAGAGCCTCGTCATCGCGCAGCCCCGCCTGCACCCGCCAGAGGCCGGCATACACACCGGCGCTCGCGATCAGCTGCCCATGGCTGCCGCTCTCCACCAGCCGCCCCCGCTCCAGCACCACGATCCGGTCGGCATGGCGCACCGTCGAGAGCCGGTGGGCAACCACCAGCGTGGTGCGCTCCGCCGTGATCACCTCGAGCGAACGCTGGATCGCGGCCTCGGTTTCGTTGTCCACGGCAGCCGTGGCCTCATCGAGGATCAGCACCGGAGGGTCCTTGAGGATGGCCCGGGCCAGGGCGATGCGCTGGCGCTGCCCACCCGAGAGCCGCTGTCCCCGCTCCCCCACCACCGTGTCGAAGCCCTGGGGCAGGGCACGGATGAAGCCCGCCGCCTCCGCCAGCTGGGCCGCCCGTTCGATCGCGCCCCGGGACGCATGGAAGCTGCCGTAGGCGATGTTCTCGGCCACGCTGCCGTGGAACAGGAACACCTCCTGGCTCACCAGGCCGATCGCTCGGCGCAGATCCTCCAGCCGCAGCTCCGTGATCGGCTGGCCATCGAGCAGAATCCGACCCCGGTTCACCTCGTAGAGCCGCAGCAGCAGCTTCACCAGGGTGCTCTTGCCCGATCCGGTGGCGCCCACGATGCCCAGGGTGCTGCCGGCGGGCACATGCAGATCAAAGTTCTGCAGGAGCGGATCCCGGTCCGCATAGCTGAAGCACACCCCCTCGAAGCGCAGCTCGCCGCGCACCTGATCGAAGGGCAGGGGCCGGCTGCCACCGGGAATGGCGATCGGGGTTGCCAGGAGGTCGAGCACGCGGTTGGTGGAGGCCATCGCCCGCTGGTAGTCGTCGAGGGTGCGGCCCAGCGTGGTGAGGGGCCAGAGCAGCCGCTGGGTGATGAACACCAGGAAGGCATAGGTGCCGGTGGCGATGCGGCCCTGCCAGGCCTGCAGACCGCCGACCACCAGGATCGCCAGGAAGGCGAACAGGATCGCGAAGCGGATCAGCGGGATGAACCCGGCCGAGAGCCGGATCGCCCGGCGGTTGCTCGCCCGGTAGGCCTGGCTCAGCCGGGCCAGGTGCTCCAGCTCCCAGCCTTCGGCGGTGAAGCTCTTGATCGTGAGCATGCCGGCCAGGTTGTTGCCCAGCTGGCTGGCCAGATCGCCCGCCCGTTCGCGCACGTCGGCATAGCGGGGGGCCAGCCGCCTCTGGAAGTGCAGAGAGCCCCACAGGATCACTGGAATGGGGATGAACGACACCCCGGCCACCGTGGGAGACAGCCAGGCCATGGCCCCACCCACCGCCAGCACGGTGGTGATCAGCTGCAGCAACTCGTTGGCGCCATGGTCGAGAAAGCGCTCCAGCTGGTTGATGTCGTCGTTGAGCACGGCCATCAGCCGGCCGCTGCTGCCGGCCTCGAAGAAGGCCATCTCCAGCCGCTGGAGGTGGTCGTAAGCCTCAAGCCGCAGCTCGTGCTGCACCGTCTGGGCGAGGTTGCGCCAGAGCAGGGCGTAGAGGTATTCGAACAGCGACTCGGCGCTCCAGATCAGGAACGAGAGCACCGCCAGCACGCCGAGCTGGGCGGGAACTGTGGTGACTCCGAATCCAGCCAGCCAGGCGCTGCGTTGCTGCACCACCACGTCCACCGCCAGGCCGATCAGCACCGGCGGGGCCAGGTCGAACAACTTGTTGAGCACGGAGCAGAGGGCCGCGAGCCACACCAGCCGGCGATGGGGACGCAGGGTGAGCAGCAGGCGCCCCAGGGTCGGGGCATGCCGGGGTGAAGCGCCAGCTGGTATTGCTGCGACAGGGGCCATCGGGGCGGGCTCGCATGGCAGGCCGTTCACTCTGCACTGGCAGATGCCGGTGGCGCCCGCCGGGGGTCAACGGGCTGGAAGGGCCTGGTGACGAGCCAGGGCCAGGGCCGGCTCAGCCCAGGCCCACGCTGCTCACCAGCGGTTGCCGCCACCGCCACCTCCGTAGCCGCCGCCACCACCGCTGCGGTTGCCGCCGTAGCCGCCTCTGCCGCCACCGCCACCGCCACCGCTGCTCTCGCGGGGGGTGGCCTTGTTGACGCGGATCATGCGGCCCATCCACTCGACGTCCTGGAGGTCGTCAATGGCTTTCTGTTCCGCGGCGTCATCGGCCAGTTCCACGAAGGCAAAGCCACGCTTGCGGCCGGTTTCGCGATCGAGGGGAAGGGAGCACTGGCGAACTTCGCCGTACTGCCCGAAGAGATCCAGCAGGTCCTCGCGTTCAGCCTGGAACGAGAGGTTGCCGACGTAGATGGTCATGAATGGGACGAATCCTGGAACTGATTGCTCTGTTGCCGTGGTTCCAAGGAAAGCCAGTGAAAGCTGAGCGTGCCGAGGGAGCCCCTGCGCTGCGGAGAATCAGATCCACCCTACCGTGCCGTGCCGCCCCCACGATCGCCCTGTCGACGGCACGGCTCCGGGGTGGCTGCGCGCTGGCTCCAGGCCTGGCTGCGGAGTGGCTCGGAGAGCGCTGACAGCAGCTCCCGCCGGGCTCCCGGCACAGCCAGGGCGACGCGCGAGATGGAGAAAGATGAAGCGGGGCTGTAGGAAAGCTGAAGGCAGCCCCTGAATCCTGGAGTGTGGAGCATTGTCAGCAAATCCTGATCACTGTCCCACCGATGACGGCCCCCGTTCCCTGGAGTCTCGCCTGGCGCGAGGACGGCGAGCTGGCCCCCCAGGATCGCTTTGACCTCCTGCAGAGCCTTGTGCGCTCGGAGACTCTGGAGGTGCAGACATCGCTCATCGCCGCCGTCGAACGCCTCACGGTGAGCGATTTCAGCCTGGTGAGGCTGGAAGACGTGACCGGTCTGTGTGCGTGAGTCCTTACAGGGGATAGCGCTGGGCCGTCTGCTGCCTGCAGGTGCTGCGCGCCCCATCCAGGCTGCTGCCGCTGCTGATGCGGTCGGCCACGCAGGTGCAGGCGAACTCGGCCATGCCCTCCGGAGCCGGCTTGCCCGCTGATTCCAGTTCCGCCTGCACCGCGCTGCGGCAGAGGGCCTTGACCATGTCGGAGACGGTTCCGGCCGGGGCGGGAGTGCCGGCGGCGGCCGCAAGGCCAAGGGCGGTGAGGCCGGTGGCCAGCCATGAACCGCGGGCAACGCGCCGCCCGCAGGTGGTGTTCAGCAAGTGAACGGTGGCTTCCGGCATGGCTGGATCGGGACGGGTTCACCCCCGCAGGCGGGAGATCTGGAGGGGCTTGTTCATCACGCGCAGCTGCCGCAGCCCGCGAAACACATCCTCGGGCATGCCCCGTGGCAGATCCACGGTGCTGTGGGTGTCGAAGATCTGAATGCGGCCGATGGCGCGGCCATCGAGACCCGCCTCGTTGGCGATAGCACCCACAATGTTGCCCGGCTTGATCCGGTCACGCCAGCCCACCTCGATCCGGAACCGCTCCATGTGGTCGTCGGGCGGCCCGAGAGGCCGCTCGGGCCTGCCTGCCTCGCGCCCACCCCGCCTCAGCTCCCGGGAGGGGTCGCGGCCGCCCTCACGGCGAGGCGGCTGCCAGTTCTCCTCGCCCTGCAGCAGCAGGGGCTTGTCCCCCAGGCTCAGTTCCAGGGCCGCCAGGGCCAGCTGCTCCCGGCTGCAGCCCTGCTCCTGGGCCACCCGCTGCAGGATCTCCGCCAGCAGGGCCCTCTCCTCGACCCGCTCAGCGGCATCGTCGTCGCCGCACACCCGGCGCAGCTGCTCGGTGAGGCGGCCGCGCAGGCGATCGAGCCGACCCTGGTTGATGGTGGCCTTGCAGGGCACCTCCATCGCTTCGATCGGGCGGCCGACGGCCCGCTCCAGACCGCTGAGCAGCCGACGTTCGCGCGGCGTGAGGAAGAGGATGGCGTCGCCGCTCCGTCCCGCCCGCCCGGTGCGCCCGATCCGGTGCACATAGGCCTCGGCATCGAAGGGAACGTCGTAGTTGATCACCAGGCCGATGCGCTCGACGTCAAGGCCCCGGGCCGCCACGTCGGTGGCCACCAGCACGTTCACCTTGCCGCTGCGCAGGCGCTCGATCGTGCGCTCGCGCTGGGCCTGGGGCACATCGCCGTTGAGCACGGCCACGTCGTAGCCGTGGGCTTCGAGTGACTCGGCCACGGTGAGGGTGATCGCCTTGGTGCGCGCGAAGATGATCACGCCCTCGCTGCCCTCGGCCTCCAGCACCCGCTCGAGGGCCGCCAGTTTCTGGGGAGCCGCCACGGTGATGCAACGCTGGCGGATTCTGCTGGCATCGGCGGCCTGCTGGCGGATCGTGACCTCCGCCGGGCTGCTCAGGTAGTTCTGGCTGATCCGGCGGATCTCGGGCGGCAGCGTGGCCGAGAAGAGCACCACCTGGCGCTGCTCCGGCAGTTGGTTGAGCACCCATTCCACGTCGTCGATGAAACCCATGCGCAACATTTCGTCGGCTTCATCGAGCACGAGTGTGCGCAGCTGGCTCAGATCAAGCGTGCCCTGGCGCATGTGATCCATCACCCGGCCCGGCGTGCCCACCACCACCTGAACACCGCGGCGCAGGTGATGGATCTGGTCGCGGAAGTCCGCTCCCCCGTACACCGGCAGCACCCGCACCTGGGGCAGATGGGCGGCGTAGCTGACGAAGGCATCGGCCACCTGCATGGCGAGCTCGCGGGTGGGGGCGAGCACCAGCACCTGGGGCCGGCGCAGCTCCAGGTCGAGCCGGGCCAGCATCGGCAGGGCGAAGGCGGCCGTCTTGCCGGTGCCGGTCTGGGCCTGGCCGAGCAGGTCGCGGCCGAGCAGCAGCTCGGGGATGGCGGCCTTCTGGATCGGCGAGGGCTCGCGGTAGCCGATCGCCTCCAGGGCTGTCAGGAGCTCAGGGGCGAGTCCGAAGCAGGTGAATCCGCCCGATGGGTCGGCTGCCGCCAGAGAGGCGGCCGGCGCTGGCGCGGCTGCCGCTGGTGCGGTTTCGGGCAGGTCAGCGCCTGTGGCGTCGGCAAGGGCGTCGATGGCAACCTGCAGAACCGGCGCAGCGGATTCCGCCGGGGAGCTGAAGCTCTCCTGTGACACAGTCATTCGATGGGGGCCTGGGCCTGGGGTGATCCTTCGTCGACAGGCCGGCAGACACCCGTGAATAACTGCCTTGCCATTTACAAAGGTTGAATCAACACCCTATCAGATCCCCTCAGGCGCGCCGGTAATCGTCGGCCAGCCGTTCGATGTCGTCCTCCCACAGCTCGGCCCCGCGCTGCACCTCCACGATCAGCAGGGCGGCTCCGGGGCCGGCGCTGGCCCGATGCACGGCTCCACAGGGCACCTCCAGGGTGATCCCGGCCCGGGCCGCCAACCGGATGCCGTCGCAGTCGAGCCAGCCCTCCCCGGCCACCACCACCCAGTGCTCGCTGCGATGGCGATGCCGCTGCAGGCTGATGCGCTGCCCGGCGCGGATGCACAGCCGCTTCACCAGATACCCCTCACCCCGGCCGAGCGTCTCGAACCAGCCCCAGGGGCGCTCCACCCGCGCCGGCAGCGCGTCGACCAGGTCTGGAAGCCCATCCACGGGTCGGCACCTCAGTTCGGCGTGATCAGCCATGCCCGCTCCCGGGCGCGGGTAAGGCCGGTATAGAGCAAACGGGCGTCCCAGTCGCGGCCCGGCGGCAGCAGCAGCCACACGGTGCCGTACTGGCTGCCCTGCGACTTGTGCACCGTGAGGGCCAGGGCCGGCTCGGCCAGGCCCAGGCGCGCCGGATGCAGGCGACGCCCCCCCGGGAACAGCACCCAGCTCGGGTCGCCCCCCCCATGCACCAGCACCCCCACATCGCCGTTGGCCAGCCCTTGCTCCGGCAGGTTGCGCTGGTTGAGCACCGGCGTTCCCGGCGGCCAGTGGGCCAGCGGCCGGCCCGCCGCCTCCCCCAGCAGCTGGCGGTGGATGCCCTCGACCCCCCAGCGGCCCTGGCGTACCGGTGTGAGCAGCACGCAGTCCTCCAGGGCGGTCAGCAGCTCCCGTTCGGCGCTCCCCATCCGCGCCGGGTCGTCGTCGGCCGCGGCCATGTGCTGGGCCAGGCCGGCCAGCCGCCGCTGATGCTCGCGCAGGGCCTGGAGGGCTGCGGCCGGGGCCTGCTGGGCCGGAGCACGCCGCCAGCGCAGGTTGTCGGCCGGGGTCAGAGCCTGCAACGGCGCCGTCAGGGCCGCCATCGGCGCCGGCCCCCCCTGGCGCAGCAGGGCGGCCACCGCCGCGATCGCGCCGTCATTGCGGTAAG
>Ga0315899_10001725_pt1 | contig 24821 bp, 21 predicted proteins | sample LakEriMetagenome_2_FD_203518 | JGI IMG/M metagenome (GOLD analysis project Ga0315899, IMG submission 203518) | Freshwater fungal communities from buoy surface, Lake Erie, Ohio, United States - Buoy 4 MA112 | ecosystem: Environmental > Aquatic > Freshwater > Lake | place: USA: Lake Erie, Ohio... | reverse complement strand
GCCCGGCCACCGGAGCGACGTGCGCGCGGTGGCTATCAGCAGCGACGCTAGTGTGGTGGCAACATGTGCCGGCGGAGAGGCCAAGGTGTGGAATGTTGGGAGCGGCCAGTGCTTTCGCACAGTGCCGTCGGGGTACGGGGTGTGCTGTGGCTTTGTGGGCGGAGACAAGCACGTGGTCATCGGCACCAAAACTGGGCAGCTGCAGCTCCTCGACGTCGCATCTGCCGAGATGCTAGAAGACATCTCAGCACACGAAGGCGCAGTGTGGTCACTGTCGATGAACCCGGACGAAAAGGGCTTTGTCTCTGCGGGGGCGGACAAGGAGCTCAAGTTTTGGGAGTTTGGCGCGCTCCGCCACGAGAGCGGCCCAGTGCGTCTCGGGATGGCTGTCAAGTCCTCCGTGACGATGGAAGACGACGTATTGGCCGTGACCTACTCGCCAGATGGCAAACTGCTGGCGGTGGCCCTCCTCGACACTACTGTCAAAATATTCTTCACAGACTCGATGAAGTTCTTCCTGTCGCTCTACGGCCACCGGCTGCCGGCGCTTGCCATTGACATCTCCACGGACGGCACCCTGCTCGTGTCGGGGTCTGCCGACAAGAATGTCAAGATATGGGGGCTGGACTTTGGCGACTGCCACAAGAGCATGATGGCGCACGACGACAATATCATGGCCGTCAAGTTCGTGCCGCGCACCCACTACTTCTTCTCCGCGGGCAAGGACAAGAAAATCAAAATGTGGGACGCAGACAAGTTTCAGCACATCACCACTATCAAGGCACACTATTCGGAGGTTTGGTGCCTGGCCATGAGCAAGAGTGGCGATGTGCTCGTGTCTGGCTCCCACGACCGCTCCGCGCGCGTGTGGACCCGCACGGAAGAACACATTTATCTAGAGGAGGAACGCCAAAAGGAGCTTGACGAGCTGCTTGATTCCACCGACGCGCACGCCCCAGCGCTTGGAGAGGCGGCGGCGGGCATCGACGACGAGTCGGCAGGCGTAAGCAAGCAAACACGATCAGTCCTGGATTCGGCGGACAAGCTCATGGAGGCCCTCGACCTCTGTGCCCAGTACCCCGAGAAGCCGACACTGATCCAGGCAGCGATGCTGCTCAACCTTACGCCCAACCTCTATTTCCGCAAAGTGCTGCGCGACATCCGATCTCATGAGCTTGAGTCGGCGCTGGTGCAGCTGCCCTTCGACTTTGTCTTGGCAATCCTGTCGCGCATCGAAAAGTGCATGGCCCACGACGACGCGCAGTCTGACGTTGAGCTGCTCACACGCACCGCAGTCTATCTTGTTCGCCTGCACCATGGGCGGCTGGCTGCGAGCCAGGAGGCAATGTCGCTGCTGAGGTCGCTGCGCGTGTCGTCGAAACGTTCGCTACAGCAGCGCTGTGACTGCACTGGCTACAACCTTGCTGCCCTGCGCGCAGTAAAGCGCAGGCTGGAGGCCGCACAAGGGATCGAGGACGGGGAGGAGAGATAGGGTCCTCAGGCGTTGCTCACCGCGTGGGTATATGGCGTTGGGCTTATTTTTGGTTCTGTAAGAACAACTAAAAGACATCATCATCGGCTATGTCCCTTATATGTCATGTGGCCATATGTCCCTTAAACCATAAAAGAATAACGAGTTTCATCTCTTGGCAAAAGAGGCGCGGCCGTTAATTTAGATGGGCCAAGACCGAAGTGGGGCCCCCAGAGAGGACAAGACAAACGGTCCGCGAGGGACTGAATGATGTGTTTGGGTAAGAGGCCGTTCAGCCTCCAACCGATTATATTGAAATATAACGGCATTTCTCTGATAAACGGTTCGTACGGCTTTTTGCCAAAACCGGTTCGTGCCAAGGTAAACTTAGGCCCATCTCAAAGACCGTGATGGCCAAGGTGCAACAATAGAAGCGGAAGCTGCGAGAGCATATGGGATCTTGGCCACATGCACCATTTGGTAAGTTGGCGGCTCATTGTTTAATAAGAAAGCTACCAGAACCTATTTGTCGAATTGTAAGAATTCCTATAATATACAATTGTGACAGTCCTGCGGAGACTTGGCCCGATCTCAGATCGTGAAGAACATTCGTGGACAATGCAAGCGCTCAATATGTTTTGGGCATGCATCGACGCAGCGCCTCGCCGTTGTTGATGATCTTTCCTGCCGTTGCCAGAAGATGTTCGCGTGTGAGTCATGAGTGCCGGGCAAGTGTAAGAGGGGGGACGTGGAGCAAGGAGGAGCAGACTTGAGGTATGGAGAGAAAGGAGACTTAGGAAGAGAAGGGATCAAAAACGGCTGAACGCAAAGATTCAGCAAGACGATGATCAAATAGAGCGGTGCGCCAGCAGGAACCTCGACAAAATGGGGGATGGGGCGGCGGGAAGACAGACCAGTAAAGATGCCTGCATGCTGCATGGCAACCAGATAAGCTTGAGAGTTGTCTAGGATCACTTGAGCCGCGGCCGAATCTCCCTTTTCGGCCATTTCACTTAACATGGCAGCAGCTTGTGCGCGCTCCTCTCGTTGCCCCACCTGCATCATTCGGGCATGCACTTGTCATTATGCGTGCATTGGGCAATGATGAGAATCAAGGTTGATTGGTCTACAACGGCAACCTGGACGAGCAATTGTTCCAGTTCCTGGGCCTTGAGCTTGTCGGGCTCGGGCAAAGGTTTCGGAAGCAAGGCCTCGTCCTTGGCATGCTGCTCCTCCACTTGGTCAGCCGCTGTCTTTGCCAGTGTCTGCATCCCTGCATCGTCTTTTGTCACACGGCATATTGACACATGATATCATGTTGTACCGTTCCAACTTGTTAACAACCAAGAGAGCGTACCGCACAGGTCGAAAAAAGTAGTGTAGTTGTCAGCGATCGCCTTTGCAGCTTCCTGAATCTGGTATTTTGCGACGATGTCCCCCAAGCCCTGCGCCGCGGCAACCCTGATGGCTCGACGCTCGGGGTCGCTTTCTTCAGCAGCCAATACTTTCACTAGCTCTTCGCCATGTGGAAATGCAACATCCTTACAATGTTGCCATTCTCCCTGGTCGGCGGCATCTGCATCCAACCAGATACAGTGAGTGGACTCTGCAGCAAAAATGGCTTGGAAGGAGCTGGGTGTGAGCAATAGGGTGTGTGTGAACTTTCGCCCACTCGCATCGAGTGCAATTTGCGGTGCCACAGCCCGCATCATGCACGCACGCGCGCATGTGCGCATGAACACATGCATGCATGCATGTCTACTCTCGACCGTGGACTTCTTCAACATCGAAGGCAATGCGTTTGCGGCGCTCTTCATCGGCCAGTTTGGCAAGATATTGCTTATGCGACTCCTCAGCGCTCTTGACGTTGGCCATGAGTGCTTCGTAGTCCTTGCTCGTGTCTCCCAGGGACTCACACCACGCTGCGTACTCAGGCGTTCCATCCGTACCTATAATACAAGGGCAAACACGCATGGTGCACGAACGCACGGCTCACCCATCTGCGCGCATCAACACGATGCAAACGGTGCAGAGACTCGCTGAGGTTCACATATTTGTGCATGCATGAGAAGCAGAGCATGGCTTGATGGGGCAGATATAGGTCACCTAAGCCTTGCTTGTCGATGCCATCGGTTATGATTGTGTCAACATTCCACATCACCGCATCAATTGCAGTTGGAATACCCTGCGCAGCCAGGGAGAGCAGCTGGTCCGCGGCGACCTTGCGAATTTCTTCCACGTCATCTTTGAGTGCCTTCCACAGCACGTGGATTGCGTCTTTCGGCGTGTAGTAGATCACCGCGTTGTCCTTTCCATCGCCCTCGCCGCGTGCGAGGGCGCCCGGGTCGACATTGCTCACTGGGTCGAAGTGGTACACGTCCCCGCTAGTGGACACCACACACAGCCCTTGCACGGCAATACGCCGCATGTAAGCATCTCCTCCACCCGTGAGTGCCAGCCCGACTTCGTAGCAGCGAATGCCAGCGCCGATGAGGCAGTTAAAGCCTTCCTTGACGTTGGGAATGGCCAAGTCTGAAAGGGTTCGCAAAAACTTTTGGCACGAGATGAGCGCCTTGCCTAGCAAGTCCGCGGCAAAGCGTCTCACCCACTCCTCATCGTCCTCCAGGACTGAGCTCGCGCACCTAACAGCGTCGTAGTGGAACTGCCCGATGAGTTTCGCAAACGCGTCGACGGCAGCAAAGCGGCATCGGCCATTGACATCCTCAAACATCTTGCAGACAGCGGCGATGCAATCCCTTTCGCGATCAAACTCGGCGACACGCCCCTCGTGCGCCTCGTGCGCCGCGGCCACTACCCGCTCCGAATGAAGTCGCTTCTTGAGTGCGATCAGCGCGGTGCGCCGCACATTGTGGTCGACGTGGTTGAGGAGCGGCAGGATTGCTGCGTAGACTTCATCATTGTCCATGGCTGCCGTGCCCGCAGCCTTGGCCGCCTGCTCGCGGACAAACCCCTCGCTCGTGTCCTGCATCTGCTCCAGCAGCCGCTCGAGCGCTTGCCGGTTGCCGCGCGCTACTTCCACTCCGAGGTCTTGCGTGGCGCTGTCGCGCACCATCAGATATGTGTGACTGCAAGCGTTGTAAACCTCGCCGTGCGTCTCGGCTGTGGCTCCGAGGCGATTGATGGCGTCTTGCACCACGCCGGCGTCCGCCTTGCCTCGAGGCCGTCGTTGCGCCGGGACAGCAGCGCTCGCCTCGGCGTGTCCGCCATCCTGCGTGCGTGTGCGCTCCATACCAACTTCCGGTCACAAACCGTTTTGACATGCGCACGAACAAATTGCCATGAGATCTGCCCTCGTTGCGTGGTTGGTCATTGCGGCGGTGTGCAGCGGAGGGGAGGTAGACGACGGTGTGTGCCGGGCAGGGGATGCGCGTGCAGACTGCGGCGTGACCCTGGTGGTGCAGCAGCCGGGAAGGTCCCTGCTTCCGTTTGTTGCCGACGAGGTGCGAGCGCATATGGAGCTGTTGTGTGTGCATCGTTCGTGTGTTTCTTATTCGCGCCGGCGCAGTACGGCACGGGTGTGTGTATGTCTAACGCGTATGGTCCACACCATGTCTGCGCACCTCGCCTGTACGCAGGTGTGGCTGCACAACAGGGAGGATCTGGTGCTGCCCATCACCGTGGAGCTCTCGTTGCGTCCCCAGACATCGCGCGCATCCGTCTCCCGGTTCACCGACGCCCTCGACTGCAGCCAATACGCGGTGCGTCTGTCTTTTCGCACGGACCCCCTTCCGTACGGAGATGGGGCTGCAGGTGCGGGCGCGTGGTATGGGGCACCGCACCGCGAGGCGCCGCCGGGTAGCTGGGGTGGCAAGATCCATCTGAGCACATGCAGTGCGATTGAGCTGGATGGCGAGGGGCAGACGGGGCAAGCGCCAGGGGCAGGGGCAGACAGGGGCGGGGTGCGACAGGCGCTTGTCTTCTCAGTGCCGGCTCCGAACTTCCTGGCATGCCTAGGGAGGGCAGGCTCGAGCCCCCAAGCGCAAGGCACGGCGCATCAGTTTGCACGGCACAAGCAGCCCTTTCGCGGGTGTTACAGCTACCTTGAGGCCTCTCTCCTCGCCGCCAACAATAGTGCGGTGGTGCTCTCCAGGAGCGAGGTGCTGAAATTCAAGGCGCACGAGGCGCTGGAGGGCGCGAAGGTCGAGCAGGCGTCCGTTGCTCACGGCCAGCAGACATGTAGAGAGCATCTGCCCGAGCTGCTGCATCGCAAGTGGGGTGGCGATTGCGATGGCCGCGGGCCGCCTTCCTCCATAGCTGCGATAGAACTGGGTGTGGCTTCGGGACACTTTTCGAACAAACTGCTCATGTCCCGACATGTAACCCATCTGTACTCGGTGCGTGTGTGTGTGTGTGTGTGTGTGTGTGTGTGTGTGTGTGTGTGTGTGTGTGAGAGAGAGAGAGAGAGAGAGAGAGAGAGAGAGAGAGTGAGTGAGTGAGTGAGTGAGTGAGCGAGTGAGTGAGTGAGTGAGTGAGTGAGTGAGTGCGCGCGCGCGCGCGCGTATGTGTGTGTGTATGTGTGTGTGTACTGTTCTCCCCTGCACGTTTGACCCGGCAAGTATTGCTTCTATACCCGGGCGTATCTATGCGTCATCATCGAGCCCATGCCTCTGTATGCTGCTGTGTGTGTGTGCATGCAGACCGACACGCTCTTCGTGTGTACGTAACGCGTGTACGCAATGCATGTACGCAAAAACAGTGGCATGCGCTGCATGGAGCAATATACCTGGAAGCAACCTGTAATGGCATTCTGGAACAACAACCTGCCCTGCGCACACGTATCTCGCACGCGCTCGCATGCTGGCACACAGGTGGACAGTTGGGATGATGAGCACATGGAGCACTTCATCGACGAGTACTTCGCTGTCGTGCAGGCATTCCGGGCATATGGACAGCGCAGCACCGTTCTGCGCCTCACGTTCGAGCACGCAATCTCGTTTTTCCAGGACGGGCACTTTGATTTGGTCTACGTTGACGGTTATGCCCACACTGGGCAAGAGGGTGGAGAGACCATCGAGGCCTGGTACCAAAAGGTGGCCCCCGGCGGCATGCTTGCCGGCCACGACTACGACCTCGCAAAGTGGCCATGGACCTACCACAACGTCAACCTCCTTGCCAATCGCCACAATCTCACCGTGCTAGTTACTGAGGCTTGTGAGGATGCTTATGCCTCGTGGGCCATTATGGTGCCCGATGAGGAGGAGCTCGAAGCAATTGCTGCCGCAGCCCAGCACCGGGAACGCACTACCAGAGCTGTCGAGTGAACAGGGTTTAGGAAGTAAAGCTCCACTTTCAGAACCCACTGTCGACCTTGTGCGTCCGCAGGGCGCGCAGGGCGACACAGACGACCCTCGAAGGGTAATGGAGGCGAACACAGGGTTTGGAGTCATTGTTGTTCAGGGGACGTGTGAAAGAATATGGGCGTTTACTTGAGTTGCCAGTGTTGCTGTCAGACGCACACCTTACACGTAGAGTGTAGTCTTAAATCACGGGCGGACACAGGATACTGGAAACGAAAAAATAGAAAGTGTGGGTGCCGTTGATGTTCCGTTCTGGCCGTTGCTCTTGCTGTTGCTGTTGTTGTCCTTGTTGAGTGCATCAGCCCCTTGGGCGCTCTACACGCATACATGCAGCGACATCATTCATACAATGGGTGGCATCCCATAAAGCTTGTTCTGCACCGAGTCATAGTAATCAGCAATCGCCTGGTTCGCCACACCTTGCCGGACGCGAACAGAGTCGTATCGTCGGTACTCATCCTTTCCTTGCACCTCCTCGGACATGGTGCCAAAGGTGTGCGGACGCTTGCTACTCCCTCCTCCTCTGCTGGTGCTGAATGTGCTCGCTCCCAAGGAATTGTCGCGAGTGTCGACAGCCGGGAGCATCACGGGGGTGTAGCGTCCAGTCGAGTTTCCATGCTTCTGTGACTCGAGAGTTGCACTGCGATCTAGGTTTTCCTGCTTCAGCACCGCCAGCTGTTTTGCAAAAATCTCGTCGCGCATCTGCGAAAGGTAATAGGAGACGGGCGGGAAGACGCGGGTTAATGGCCATCACTCGCTTTTCTACAAACTTTCTGAACTTAGCCTAGCTGAGAAAAGATATGCTTTGAGGACAAACACATGGTATATGAATAAACACACACCCAGCAATTCCAGGATCAGCACCGCTGATCCTAAACCCTAAACCCTAAACCCTACACCTGTAGGAATTCCTCAGCACCGCTGATGATCTTTTCTCGATCCGCGCGAACGCCGCTGCTGCGACTGTCGATAAATTGCGACTTGATCGGCTGCTGTCCTTTGTGCAATTGATACGAGCTTGCTGTGTCCGAACCCGAAAGCGCAGGATCGGCGGATCTCGCGCCCTGTCTCGAAGCTGTGCTCCATGGTGAACTCTCGTTAGAACTTCAATCTCAATTCAAAGAAACAAATCAAGGCAAAGAAACAAATGTCTGGACACCTGCACATCTTGCAAGCAGGCGGTGTATGAATGCACAATGATACAATAAAGAGGAAGAGACATTATACCGTGTTTGCCGGCTCTTGATTTTTTACGAGAGCTCAAGCCATGCAAGTTGACGTCTGACAGCTGCGGTGTGCCAGCCAGTGACCGTGCCATCATGTGCTGAGTGCTAGCATTGGGTCTGAGGATTTCTTCGCTTTTGCCTGCAAAGCGCTCGATTTCGGGTTTGAGCCACACGCCTGTCGCCCTCTCTTGGGCCGAGTACTTGGATCGCAGCCGATTGTACACTGTTTTCACGTGGCAGATCACGTGTAAGCCAAAGAGTGACACATGTATACACATACGCATTTCAACCACAATGCACACGAAAGCGCATGCAAGAAAGCACTTCAAAGGAATATGAGAAAATAGCAAGGCCAAGAAAAACGGTGCAAGCTACTGCTCCAGGGAGAGGTTGCAACCAGTTTCAAAATCAGGTTCCCCAACATTTTCGACGGCAATCACATCGTCTTCCGCGTCTGCAGCGAACTTGGATGGCTTCTGACGCGTATCAACGTCCAACGCAAAGTGGCCCACCTCATTGGACATACTTCTCCGGGAACTGTGGGCAACGGCGGGAGTGCCGAGATTACCATTAGGTATCAAGACTTCTCCACTGCCGCCACCTCGTCCAATACTGCGCCCCGTCCCACCTCCTTGAAGAGGAGCAGTCATCTCAAGGTGAGAATCGTCGGCGTCGAAATGCGGTGCCGTGTGTATCTGCCCACGCGGCCGGCTGGGCGACCAGCCTCCGGTCTGCGTTAAATTGCGCTGTCCCACAGTTCGCGCTCGCTCGTCACCATAGGTAGCGAGCTGGTTGTCAGTCTCACGGGCGTCCACGGCCGACCATGTATGTCGGAGTGCAGGAGTTGGGCTCAGCGGTGCTAGTAGCCGTGGGTTTTTATTTCCGATCCGTTCCACTATGCGCACCCTTTCTGAGGGCACGCGGCGGGGTACTGCTTGTGCCACCTGACGATCGATGATTGAAAATGTTGAGCTTAGACCGCACGCCTTCTTCAGCGCAACTGAGCGCACACGGATCTGAAATCCCTCGCCGGTTTGCGCATCTGGCGGCATAGAAAAGGGGAATGCGCCGCAGTTCAGAAGACTTGTAGCAATGCGCATGACAACCTCTCCGTGGCGCAGCATGTCAATTTGAACATTCTGCACAACGCCGGACGATTTCCATGCCAACACGTAGGATGCTCCAGTCGGCCAACACCATCCGCCTCGCACGGGAAAGGTAACTGTGATGGTGGGCATTGTTGGCGGCACCTTTGCCAACTGACCGGCTTTGTGAGCAACAACAGTGAAGGGCGCTGAAAATGCATGGCAGCTAGGCAGTTTTGGGTCTTCAGCGATGACGAGGATTTGGTAGACCTCTTCAGCAGGGTGAAAGGTTTCGGGTAAGGTGAAGATATACTTGCCGACGTTGGGCACAGCTTTGACGATGGTATGTATCGGCTCCCCATCCAGGTACAGGTAAATGCCGACTCTCTCTACATGAATACTTCCAGACATTTTCCAATTGATCTGTCGCACTTGGCCGATATTCCAAACAAAGCCGTACCCTGGCGTCGTAACTTCAACGGCCGCGAACTTTTTGGTGATAATCTTCTTAGCTTTGCGCGCCACATCCGCTTTCTCCAGCGGCTCGCCTCGTTGTTGAATACGGTGCAAGGTGGCTTTAGACATATAGCCGTCTGGGTCAATTTGGGGGATGCTGACTACAATTTCAGTCTTGCGCATATCTGCTAGCGAGGCCTCGCGATTATCACGGCGGAATTCCTTCTGGAGCTCCTCTCTTCTACGCAACACAACCACCTTTTGATATTTTCTGAAGAAAATCCTATCAATCATGCCGCGCAAACACCGTTGCAGCATTTGAGCAGCCTGCTCTGCTGACAACTCCATCGGCACCCTTTGCCCCAACGATCGTTGGACAGGGGAACTCGTGGGACTCGTGGGGTATGCATCGGAAACAATTGGTCCGAGGTTCTGCTCGTCTGGCTGGGACGGTTCTGAACGCAAATCCAAGATCTGCACAAGTTCGTCAGATATTCGTCACGTCAACTTGAGACTTTTTTAGCTTACACCATACTCGATACTTGTTGAGTTGCACAAAAAATCGTTCGGACGCTCCGCAGGTCCTTTTGTCTTGCATTGCCACAACGCAACGGGCACGACAAGACGCTAAAACAAACACGAGTGAAACACAAGAACCACAGTGCAAGGTTTTCAGGTTGCTTACCTCTGCGCCACTTTCTTCATCACATGAGTTCTGAAAGTCGAGAATATCAATTCCCTGACCATCCTCCAGGCTCATGAACCTCTCAATCGCAATTCGTTTCATGTTTTCCCGCTCTGCCACTGACGGATTCCTGACAAACATCGGCTTTTCCTGCTGCTTCTTTGCTTCCTCTTCTCGTTTCCTCTCAATTTCTTGTTGCATTTCATCCTTACTGATCAGCCGCAGCGACACAATCAGTCGACCAAACTTGCCAGCACGCAGTGCCGAATCTTTCTCTTGAAACTGCGAAATGAGCTCCTCGGCAACTTGCTGGGGCGTATCGCCCACCGCACTGACACCTGTTTGTACGGCTATCCACGCAACGACAGATCCTGCATGCACGTTTAGCACCACCATCTTGTCTGTGTCGGCATTCACAGAATAGGCGTAGCACAACTCGATACACAGCTCACGACAGAAATCCTCTTGTGAATCTTGAATGTCGGCAAATTCCATGTTCATAATGACCTCCAGTTGTACGTCCATAGCATCGTCTTCTGGAGCATCAAGTTCCTGTGCAGCCTCATCTTGCGCACCTCCGGCTTGCGAAAGCACGCGATGACCACTCCACTGGATCTCGACTGTCTCGTCTTGGTCACCTCCCCCTAACCTGCCTGGAGCCCCAGAATCGTCGATATCTTTTGCTCCATGTAGCTCTTTCGACGCATCGTCGTCATCCGGAGTTGCGTAAAGATTATCAGCGGACACTTGTTGTCCATCTAATGCCTCTGGCTCAGCAACATCTTGCGCGGCGGCTACTTCTTTAGTCACATTATCGTCGACTTCGGCCCCCTTGGAAAACGGAGGGATCGTAATTGGCTCCTCAGCTTCATGTAGCGCCTGTGCGGCCTCCAGATGCCCCGCCGCCCTCTTGTCGCCATCTATTGCTACTAGAAGGTTGGTTTTGCCCCCACGGCTGCCAGGGCGCGAGAACGGAAGAGCCGACATTGGACGCGAGGGCCGCGCTGACATGGGTCGTGAGGCCGGCCGGGAAAGAGGACTGTTGCCGCTTGAGTTCGTCGCTTCCGAGGCCGAGATAGACACCACGAGTCCCTGAGACTTGAGGTTGGATACAGACGATTCCAGTAGGCTGCTAGCCAAGCCTGAGAACATTTCAGGATCCCATTCGTCCTCTGAGTTCATGGCACTGTCCCAGCTTGTCTCGGGTGTTACCGTAGCTTCAGGCCGAGATGCAGCAGGTTGCCCAGCAAAATACTCCAAGAACTCTTGCAACGAAACGCCCCTGCTGTGATCTTTGTCCATCTCCGCATACATGAAAACCATGCTGTTCAGACCACACGCACAAGCAAAACGGACAGGCGTCAATGTTATCCGCAGGCTCATTCTTATTCAGCAAGACAGACTAGGGACAAGAAACTTTCGGAAAGCGATAGGAGAAGGGAACTTACATTCTCCGGGACTCGTCTTCCTGCCGAATCTGGCTCGGAAGGCCCAGACGCCGAGCAAGCAAATGATTGCATCTCAAGGCCTTGATTAACTCAATCTGCGATATCTCGCCATTGCGATTCACGTCCATTTCCTCGAACACCGTCATGGCTTCGTCGACACTCAGCAGCGTACCCGATTTGGCTGACTCTCTCAGTTGACCAGGAAGCACGCCCGCAGCTTTTGCCACCTCAGTTTCAGTTCTGTCCCGGATGCCCCGCTGATGCGACTGTATTTTGACAACCGCCAACTCCCTTGAACTATCCCCATGTTGTTGCTCTTCTAACACCCTGCTTTCTAGCGTGCCGGGGTCATGCTGCGCAATCTCGTGTTTGGCATCGTTTGCAGCCTGATGGCACGCAACTTGCTCCTCTGCTGACACAGCTGGCACGAGTGCTAAATTATCAGGCGCCGATTGCACGTCAATCCCTGCTGATGCTGCTGGCACTAGCGCACTTTCAAATTGTGGGCTGACGTCTTCCCTCTCCGAAACTCGGGCAGGCACGTCATCATGTCCATGAGCATCTCTTTCTCGGACAAGCTGGTTCGTATGTGTTGGCTCTGCCGAATGTGCGAGGATGGCTGCATTCAGTTGCACATCTTGCACGTGCATACTGGTTGGCTCCGCCTGGGCGGGCTTTGCCTCTGGTTCTGCTGGAGTAACAGTGTCCTCCTCTTTCGCTTTGCCCAATGCAAATACCTCTTGCTCTTCCCTAAAGCTGCGCCTCGCCGATTCCTCTGGTGCGGCTTCGGTAGCAACAGACACCGGCCTCTTGCGCTCTGCTGCCTTGACATCAGCTTGCTCCAGTTTTCGTGACTCCTCACTCGTGCGTGCTTCCTCTTCTTCTGCAAATCTTCGCCTCTCGTCCTCTTCTTCTGCAAATCTCCGCCCCTCAGCGTCTTCCCGCGCTGCCATGGCCGCTGCCGCTTTCTCCTCCAGCTGCCTGAGTGCTTCCTCTCTTGCGCTTAAATCTTCCTTCTCTTTGGCCATCCGCTGGCGCTCCTCTTCCTCCTGCGCGGCCTTGGCTGCCGCTGCTGCGTCCTCCTCTCTCTTTCGTGCAGCTTCCTCCTGCGCGACCTTGGCTGCCGCTGCTTCCTGCTCCTCTTTCTTTCGTGCGAGGGCTTGCTCGGCCCTTGCTACCGCCTGCTCCTCCTGCTTGCGGGCCTCCTCGCGTGCGCGTTCTTCCTCCCCCTCCTTCTCCATTATCAGTCGGTCTGTTGTTGATACTCCTCTTTTCAACGTCCGTGCGCGCAGCCGCTCTTCTTCATCATCGTCGCTATCATCAGACTGCGCTTGTTGTTTTGTCGGCAATGCCCGGGCAGCCGCAGCCGCCTGCTCCTCCTGCTTTCGTGCTTCAGACTCCTGCGCGGCCTTGGCCGCCGCCTCCTGTTCTTCCTGCACGACTCTGGATTGCCGCCAGATTTCGGCTACCGCTTCCGCTGATGGAATGCGTGCACGCGCTTCCTCCTCGTCCCTTGCCGCTTGCTCCTCCTCCTGCTTGCGGGCTTCCTCTCGTGCGCGATACTCTCTCTCTCTTTCATCTTCCTCCGCCTCCTTGGCCATCTGCTGTCGCTCCCTTTCTTCTTGCGCGGCCTTGGCCGCCGCCGCCGCCGCCGCCGCCTGCTCCTCCTGCGTGCGTACTTCCTCCTCCTTCTTGGCCAGTCGCTGGCGCTCCTCTTCCTCCTGCGCGGCCTTGGCCGCCGCTGGCGCCTTCTCTTCTTTCTCTTTTTGTCGTGTTTCCTCTCGTGTGCGGGCTTCCTGCTCCTCTGTGGCGGCCAGGTTTGAGAAAAGGAGGATTTGAGAGAATCTTGTGTCTGCCTCTTGTCGTGCTTCGATCTCGCGCGCTTGCTCTTCGAGGTCCATAATCGTCACGCCACTCTGCCGCACCCACTCTTGGGTTTGGTAGCAGTAGACACTCCAGGTGTCCGATGGTCCGATCTCAGGGCCGTGGCTGGTGTCCGGGCGCTCTGAATACGCCCACATCTTCTCAGAGCCAACTTTGGCCGTGGGGCCCACCACCCATTGGCGCTGGTGCGAGCCGCGGCCAGCAGCCACGCTGTAGTACCACATAGACGTTCGGGCCTTGCCCACCTTGACATAAACGTGCCGGTCGTTTGCGAGCTCGTCCGTGCGCACGTAGTCGCCGTTGATGGCCGACGGCGTGCCGTCTGCATTCAAGGCGCCACAAAGGCGAACGCGTGCGGCACCTCGCACGATCGGCGAGATACCAGCCGCGCCGCTGCCATTCCGGTCCTGCTTTTCGTCCTCGAGAATCGCTGGAGAGATCTCCGCCATGCTGCCTCCTCTTCCTAAATGCCTGTGTGCATGATGGCCATGGGCCGACCTGCAGATGTCAACGTCGAAGTCCCTTAAAAATTACCGTCACCCTTACTGTTCTGAACTGTAAGGCTTCTGACGGGGGCCGGCTACGACCGCCACAAAAAGGAAGCACCGATACGATGATGCTCCCGCGGTGTGTTTGGGCACCCAGCGACTCGGCGTCTTCTGCGGCCCGGCCCCACGCCCGCGTGCGGCTGCCCTGCGCGCCCGCTGCCTGCTTCCCGCGAGCATGGCTCCACGCGATCGAGTCCTCGATCGAGACAAGGCGCATCCATGCTGCTGCCGAATCGCTGCATTCAGCACCGCCCTGCGGCGGCAGGGCCTGCAGCCTGAGGGCCGCTGCCGGGTGGAAGCGCCGCGCGGGCGCGCCGTTCACAGCCCGCTCTCCCCCCTGTCATTTCTCCTTCTGACCCGTTGTGTCCGTGCTGTGCTCCTGTCGCCCTCCGTCTACTGAATCAGTGTTGCTGCGCTGGCCTTCGCTGCCGCAACGGCCGAGGCCTTCGCGCCCTCGCCCCTGGCCTCTGCCAGGCCTGCAGAGGTAGATGGGCGTGCCGATGCTTTGCACTGCACCATTGTTCACCTGGCGCTCGCTAGCCCTGTTTCTCTTCACGCAGCCGCGCAACTGATCTCTGTTCGGGCCCGTTCAGGCGACTCGCAGAGGTGCGTCCGCGATCTCTGGCCTCAAGATGACCGGTGTGGTGCCCAAGATTGAACGCGAGCCCGTATACGGTCTTCGCCCCAACGAGCAGGGCGGAATCTGGGTGCCGCAGCGCCCGCGCCCTCGCAGGAATCGCAAGAACGAGCCCATTCGTGCCATGACTCGCGAGAACCGGTATAATCTGCTCGTGTGTCGTGACGCCATATTTCTGCTGCAGTGCCAGGGCCAGTCGAAAGCAAATGCGAGAAGACGATTCCTCCTCCGTTCTGTTGTGAATGCGCATCCATTTGAGTCGCAGCTGCTGTAGTCTGGGTACTTTAAGCCGCAGTGCGAGACAACACACAGAGGCAGTGCTGCGTTTCATTTCCTCGGCGCTTGTATGCTGGGTGTGCTTACTGTGTGCCTGCGATGGCAGTGTGCTGCCGCAAAACTTCATCTACCCGCTCTTCTTGCACACGAAAGACTACAATGAGAAGATCGCCTCGATGCCCGGCTGTGAGAGACACTCGGTCGACTCCGTTATGAAGGAGGTGGGTGAGGCCGTGGCTGAGGGTGTGACCAACATCATTCTGTTCCCGAAAATCCCTGACGATGTTAAGACCAACGCCGCGGATGCTTGCTACGATCCTGCGGGTCTCATCCCGGAGACCATCAAGAAGATCAAGTCCGCGTACGGCGGACGGGTCAATGTGTGGACAGACGTCGCTCTCGACCCTTACTCGGACCAGGGCCACGATGGCATGGTGAGCAGCGACAAGAGGGGCGACGGCGGCCGTGGCCGTATCATGAACGACGAGACTATCGAGCAGCTATGCCGACAGGCTATTTGCCAGGCGCGTGCCGGCGCCGACGTTGTTGCTCCCTCCGACATGATGGACGGCCGTGTGGGAGCTTTGAGGGACGCGCTCGACTCTGAGGGCTTCACTGATGTGTCGATTGTGTCGTACACGGCCAAGTACGCCTCGGCCTTCTATGGGCCATTCCGTGATGCCCTCGACTCGGCGCCCCGGGAGTCGTCCAACGCGCCACCCAACAAGAAGACCTATCAAATGGACCCCGCTAACTCCCGCGAGGCCCTCATCGAGGCGCAGCTCGACGCCGCCGAGGGCGCCGACATGCTAATGGTGAAGCCCGGTATGCCCTACCTCGACATCATCAAGCTGCTCAAGGACAACACCAATCTGCCCATTTCGGCGTATCACGTGTCTGGCGAATATGCCATGATGAAGGCAGCTGCCGAGAAAGGGTGGATCAACGAGCGGGACGTGTGCCTCGAAACACTGCTGTGCTTCAAGCGCGCTGGTGCCGATGCTATCTTGACCTACTACGCTAAGCAGGCTGCACGCTGGATCAACGAAGATGGCCTGATGCGCCTGAAGAAGTAGGATGCGCCTGAAGAAGTAGGCGACCCTACCTTTCTATAATCCTGTCTCTAATCCTGTACTACCCTTTCTCCTTCTCTCGTACAATCCTGTAATACAATTTGACCTAGAGGTGCGTCCTGCGCCAATGGAACCGATAACCCCGGAACCGATAACCCCGGAACCGATAACCCCCCCCCTTTTCAGTTTTCGACCAGCGTTTCCCTGTATCAGGGATAATCATGTGGGACAGTCAATGACAGGACACAACCACAGACTTGAACATTCTTTACTGAACGATAGTGCGCGCGCCTCACCGCTATCAAGAATTGTCAAAAGAGACCTACTACAGAGGCCAAAGAGACCTACTACTTCTTTACTGAACGATAGTGCGCGCACCCCCAACAACCGGGCGCTCGCTACTTAAGCACAGTCCAGACCCTCACCGGCACTAAAGAAAAGTACCGTTGCCCGCAGCTCGCACTGCTCTCGAGTGATCGTTTTCGTCGGTGAATTCCGACCTTCAACAATTCTTTCGAGAGGTAATCTCATTGTCCTCTAAAACTAGGAAAATTAAGATAAACGGTTCTCCGGCAAAACGGCAATAAAAGGCAATACGGCTATAGACAGCCCGCTCATAAACTCTCCTTTATCGCTCGACCCTCTCAGAAAATGAGAAGGGCAACGCTCGCCACCTGGCCGCGACCCTCGTTGGTGCGACAGTCCATACACAAAACTGGGGACTGGATGGGCAATGTGAGTGGAGGGCCGCATCTTTATATTTCTGTGTGTAATGATCAAAGGTGCGGAAAATAATAGGAAAAGGTGCGGAAAATAATAGGAAATCGGGTTTGGCCGTGCGGTAGAAAGTTACAAGCAGCCACACTAACATGGAATCAGGGGACCTCCGAGGCCGATACACGCCTCAATTTGCGCACAAACTCGCTGCTGCCAATTGATGGCAACGCCCCTCGCCATCGTCAGAATTAGTGATGCGTGCCGCAGAATTAGTGATGTGTGCCGTGAATGCTGGATGATGTCCCCGAGACCCGCCCATGTGTTCGCGCTTGAAGCCTGATCATGCCCATCTGCCCACAATTACGATGCAGCCATCCGCACGCGAAATGTTAGAGAGAGAGAGAGCGAGAGAGAGAGACACGGCGGAGCCGCACGCTCCGGTTGCACCAAAGACGATTATAAAAAATAAGCGCAGTGCGCATGCACGCGTGCTGAGCGCGGCGGGCCCGCTGCTGAGCACGCGTGCGCCCAGCGGGGCTGCGGCGGGGCTTCCGATCAGAAAAGCAGCGCCCGGCGAGAGCGCCAGAAGCAAGAGAGAGAGAGAGAGAGAGAGAGAGAAGTACCAGACCTATAGAATCTCTGAAAGGCACGTTGAAATACACTTTGAACACGTTGAAATACACTTTGAACACGTTGAAATACACTTTGAACACGTTGAAATACACTTTGAACACGTTGAAATACACTTTGAACACGTTGAAATACACTTTGAACACGTTGAAATACACTTTCAAAGTGTATTCCACCGTGCTTTCTGAGAGTTTATTTCAACATGCCTTCTGAGAGTGTATTTCAACGAGCCTTGCAGGGATTCAATGGGTCTGGTATTTGAGAGTGCATACGAGACCTAGTCTTACAGAGGGAGGGCTGTCATAAAGGCGGAAGTTCGTTGACAGTCCTCCCTCCGTCATTTTCATGTAATAAAATAAAATTGATAAAAATACATGACAGAATATTAATATTCATGACAGAATGGGGTTGAATAACTAAAATGTACATGATAATTATTATAAACAGCGGACAGCCCTCCCTCTGTCCGACTAGGTCATGTTCAGGTAGGTCTCTTTTTTGACACTAATAGGTCTCTTTTGACACCAATAGAAACACTGTCAGACTAGGTCACGTTCGTAGACAGCCCTCCCTCTCTAGGACTGCGTCTCGTTCGTTAATAGCCCGCCGACAGACAAGGTACGAGACCAAGTCGTACAGAGGGAAAATAACATGATCATGGTGCGTTGTTTGTGTGTCTTGAGTGCCTTCTCAGGAACACGGTGTGTCTTGAGTGCCTTAAACAGAGGGAAAATAACATGATCATGTTTATGCAATAAAATTAAATCGATAGAAATAAAATATTACAACATAACAGTATATTAAACATGTCTATTGGGCACATGTCTGTTGGGCTGTCAAAAAGGCGGTGCTTCGTGAAATAGTATATATAATATAATAGTATACTGTTGGGCTGTCAAAAAGGCAGGGGTTCGTGCCTTCTGTTTCACGGAGCTCTTGCGCCGTTGGGGTGGGGCACTCTACTATGCAGCGCTTAAACACAGCGCTTAAACGCGCTCTCAGGCCTCAGCGCCGGGCAGCACTAGTGCTTTCGGCACGGAGAGGCAGCAGGGGCGGGAAAAGAAACCCTAAAAAAAACTCAAAAAAATAAATATAATAGAGAGAGAGAGAGAGAGAGAGAGAGAGAGAGAGAGAGAGAGAGAGAGAGAGAGAGAGAGAGAGAGAGAGAGACCGTGAGGTTACAGGCGATGCCACAAAGAATGCCGAGCTTCTGGCGGCGGGGGATGCCGCGCTCCCAGATCCAAAAGAGCATGATAATGCCAAAAACAAAGCCCATGACAAGGCCCAGCAGCATGTCGCCTTGCGTGCCCTCCGACACCTCATCCATGACGCGATCTAATCGTCGCGACCCGTCGCGCATTGCCCCCCCCCCCATCCCCATGGGCGCCCCGTCGCCCTGGTTTTGTTCCAGCCACTCCTCCTCCAACTCGACAGATTCCAAGTCCGACAGGGGTCTCCCGCCATGCCGACGCGAGTGGAACTGTGCTCGGAGAAGGTCAACTTCCGTCTGCGAAAACCCTGCTCGCAGACTGCCATCCACACGCCCAGCTTGTCAGAGGAAACCATTGTGCGCGACGTATGCAGGCTGGTCGAGAGGTGAGGGGGGTGGGGGTGGGCATAGTACAGGCGATCGAAGCCCCGCACACTGTCTTCTTCGTCCCTATCTCGGCGGTCCATGTCGATCGCAACATCCGGTGCAGGCGGCACCTGTCCACAGCCGAGCGGGTGCATCAGAGGCCTTGGCACATCCTGTGGCCGGGTCTCGACTGTCCCCGCACCGAGTGGACACAAAAACATGCGGGGTTGCGCGAGACCCCGGCACCACCCCCGTTTTGCGCACAGTCGCAGCTCCCCGCTTCCATGCGCACCTCCAGCAGCAAAATGCACTGCTGCAGTGCAGGGGTAAGGACAAGGGCGGGAACAAAAGCAAGAAGGGGCCACCTCTTCGGAAATTGCTGCGTGAACAAAGTCGCCGTCTTTCAAGCCGTACGAGCTTAGTGTGTGCGAGTCCTGGCGGGATGCAGAGAACAGACGGGGGACGCAATGCACAAGGCGGGGAATCAGTGCCATGGCTTGCACAAGTGCAAGAAAGGTGACCCGCGCACAGAAGGCGGCCGCCGCCGAGGCCCGAAGGGTAGCGGAGGATGGGACGCTCGTCGAGGGCACGCAGAGGCGGCAAACACCTCAAGCATGCGGCCCAGAAGTATCAGACGAATGCGCCGTTCTTTCAGGTCCTTGGTCTCCTTGAGCTGCGCACCAGCCTCAGCATCGTCACATACACACTCCCTCGGGCGCAGCCGCACTGGACAGGGTGCCCCGGCTGCACAATGCACACTGCACACCAATGCGCAGCACAGGGTGCTGAGCCCTTTGCACAGCAGCCGGGCCCGCCCGCGGGGTGCATCGCCTGCGCAGCAGTGGCGCAAGCTGGGCGCCCTACGTGATCCTTGAGCTGGCGAACGGTCCACGAGCCCTCGCCCTCCACCTCCCACGTGCTCTCGTTGTCGAGGGTCTTGACCTTGATACGGATGCTGTCGTCGGTGCCCTCCAGGCGCGAGTAGCGCGCGCTCGTCACAGGCGTGCTTCCCCGCATCTCCCGCATCTCTGCCATGCCAACTGCGACAAAAAATTGGGATGTTCAATGTGTGTCTCTGAGGATACACCTTCAATTCTACAACCTTCTTCAAACTTTGACTTCGAGGTGTCGTTAGCCAGTACTTGCAGCGGAAATGGCGTCCATGTGTTTTGCGCAGCCACTGTCGGACGAAATGCACTTTGGCAGCAGGCCCGAGCAGCCCGGCGACGGCCGCCAGGGCTTGCTTTCACAACCGCCGTCCAACATCTCAATACGCCAGCTTCCTGCAGGAACCGCGACAGGCTGGAACCACAAGGAGCGCGGTGCCTTCTGCGCCGCCGCCGCCTCGGGCGGCGGCGGGGTACAGCCCTTTGCGTCGCCATTTGCCGCTGACCCTTTTCTCTCGAGGTCCCCGCGCGGCCCCCCTCCCCACTCTGCGTGTGCTGCCGAAAACGCTTGTGTCCAGCAGTCGACTGGCGTGAAAACGCCTGTGCCCGGCTGTCGACCGGCCTGAAAACGCCTTTTCCAGCAGGCCTTTTCGCACCCCCTTTGGCGAGCGCCCAGACACGAGCAATGCGGGCAAGTTGTCCCACAAGGTGACGTTTCAGCTGCCGCTGGAGTCGCCGGGCAATGGCTCGTGCGCGCCGGATTGTCGCAGTATGAGCGAAAACCTGGACCCCAACGCATGTCTCTCCATGGGCGTACAGGTGCTGGCCATGCGGTCTCCTGCGCAGATCCGCCCGCAATTGCAAGCATGCTCCGTGGTTTGCTGTCCGCCATCTCGCACCTGACGCCGCTCTTTGAACTGCAGGCGTCGCCCATCCGAATCTCCCGCGCCAGCCTCGGCGTCCTCAACGCGAGTCTCGCCGGCCACAAGTGAGCATCGCCACTTTGCGAGCACACACAGATACTCTCGCGCCGCATAGCAAACGCATAGCGTTGGCACATCCCCGTTCTAGAGACACGGCCTGTCCTGTCGCATATTTCCTCCCCTTGACACTCCCCGCTTGTGTGCAGCTCCAGCATAACACTCAACACGCCCCCCTTCAGCGCGAAAACGCCTCACTTCCGAGGTACTGCCGTTGTGTAAGCGGGGAAAATGCAACAAAAGTAGGGATGCGCCGCGCCACGCCGTCACCGCGCCTGTCTCTGGGCACATCAGAGGACTATATAATCTATATCTATATCTATATCTATATCTATCTGTATGCCCTCGCACATGTCACATGTGCATGCGGATTGGACAGCTGGCATGAGCACTCCACGTGGAATTCATCCATCTTTTGCCCCTCCATCATTCGCCGAGTCGCCAATGTCTGTCGAGGACACCCCTTTGTGCGCCCAACCTTCGAAACCTGCCACGCCTGCCTCCCAGGCTGACAGGTAGAGAGTGTGTGTATATGTGTGTGTGTCTTGTATGCACACAGGCACAGAGAGTGTGTATATGCGTGTGTGTCTCGTATGCACACAGGCACAGAGAGTGTATATATGCGTGTGTGTGTCTTGTATGCACAAGTGCTGGCAGGAGCATTTTCAGGTTGGTTGTGGCAGCATGCGAGAGAGAGGGAGCGGGAGAAAGAGAGCGAGAGAGGCCGCTGAGCTGCCGTGCTGCCGAAGCACCGCCTTTTAATGCAGACTGACTAGGTCTTCTGGCATGAGACTTGGCTTTACTCGAGGCTTTACTCGAAGTTCGGAGCCAAGTAAGTCAAAAGAGACCTAGTAAGTGCCAAAAGAGACCTACTAAGTGTCAAAGGCTTGGCTTACTCGAGGCTTTACTCGAAGTTCGGGAATTCGAAACCGTGGACTTTTTGGGCATCACCTAATTTGCTACAGTGTGGGAGGCTCCGGCGAAGGATCTTTAAAGTTTTTTGTATATGCAAAACCGCCACCTGGATGGATGGTGCTGGTCGAGGTTCCAAGGCACTGACTAAACACATTTTTGTGTTCAGTTTTATGTAGTGTGTGGACGTAAGGCACTGACTAACTACAGCTAATGTGTTGCTGATGTGTTGCTAATGTGTAGTATATGGAGGTAAGGCACTGACTAACTACAGCTAATGTGTTGCTGATGTGTTGCTAATGTGTTGCTAATGTGTAGTATGTGCTGGTAAGGCACTGACTAACTACGCATTCACATGATCAGGTTCGGCGACCTAGGTGTCGAAAGAGACCTAATATAGTGTCAAAAGAGACCAATATAGTGATACCTCACATGATCAGGTTCGGCGACCTAGCCGCGCCTAGACACAATCTCAATCTCGCAACGCCATTTTTGGTGTCGCAGGTATCACTATACTGGTCTCTTTTGACACTATAGTAGGTCTCTTTCGACACCTAGCCGTACACCTCGCAACACATTTCAAAACATTAGCCTAGAAACAATCTCAATCTCGCAACGCCACTTTTTGCGTCGCAGGTAGGTCTCTTTTGACACTAATAGTTTTTTTCTTTTGACAATAGAAACAATCTCTATCTTGCAACGCCACTTTTGGTGTTCATGTGTCGCAGGTCTACGCACACCCTGTCCTCCCCGGGCTGCCATTAAAAAAAAAAACAGAGCCAGGGGCTTGACACGACACCAACATACACATAAAGCAGATGTGCGTGTGTGTGAGAGAGAGAGAGAGTGTGCATGTATACATATATACATCTGTTCTATGTGTATATACTTATGTTTTAATACGCATGTATATGTATATGTAACGCATTTGTATACAAATACACAACCGACCACCCCCAAAACCAATCCACTCACATATGAACATATGCATGCCCCTCCAGAACCAGACGCCCTTTTCCATTCACAGCCGTGTTGCTAATGTGTTGCTAGTGTGTTGCTAATGTGTTGCTAATACATATTTGCAGAATACCAGACGCCCTTTTCCATTCACAGCCGTGTTGCTAATGTGTTGCTAATGTGTTGCTAATGTGTTGCTAATGTGTTGCTAATGTGTTGCTAATACATATTTGCAGAATACCAGACGCCCTTTTCCATTCACAGCTGCAACTACAGCTAATGTGTTGCTAATGTGTTGCTAATGTGCTCCTAATGTGTCTCCAGAACCAGACGCCCTTTTCCATTCACAGCCGAAACTACAGCATGGACGGCGGCTCGGCTGTTGGTCTCGGCAACTCGTCTGTCATCTCTCGATGTAAATAGAAAATTAAAAAAAAAAAGAGAGCATAGAAAGAAAAACAAGAGTGCATACTCGGCTCGGCTGTTGGTCTCGGCAAATACTGTGATGTATGGATGTATGCTTTCTTGTTATTTTTTTTTTCTGTTGGCAACAAAAAAGTTTGCACTTGCAACTCCTCTGTCATCTCTCGATGTCATGCGTATCCCATCCTTGAATCCTGATAAAAGGCCATACCTTGTCCCCCCCCGTGCTCACACACCCACACTTGATGCCTTCCGCGCGTGCGCAAGTCTCCTTCTGCTCCGACTGCGCGTTGCGATGGGGTATTGCTATGGGTATCTGGATTGCAATGGGTGTCTGGATTGGTGTCTGGATTGGTGTCTGGATTGGACGCCATGGTTGCCACACGAAAATGCAGAATACACACGCACACACACACACCTGTCCTTGTGTGTGTCTGTTTGTCTGTTGGTGTTTGTGTGTGTGTGTGTGTGTGCGGCGCCACGCAGCTGTACTCTGACACACACACACACACACGCAGTCGGAGCAGAAGGAGACTGCGCCACGCAGCTGTACTCTGACTTACGCCACCTCGTCCTCTGGCGCGACCCGCTTCTCACTGGTCATACCCACACACACACACAAACACAAAAACAAAACACACACACACATGGATCGGAAATTGTCCGAACGTGTCTGTGCGCAGTGAGGAGAGATGTTCACGCCTAGTTTAGTTCATTGGTAATCAATATATTGCTATAGTGTTGCTACTATAGCAACTTACACGTCTGTGCGCAGTGAGGAGAGATGATCAAGCCTAGTTTAGTTCATTGGTAATATTTGTGTACAATGTGTTGCTAGAGTGTTGCTAATGTGTCGGCGTTTAGTTTTTGGCACTTGCAGCATCTACAGATAGGTCTCTTTTGCCTCTATAGTAGGTCTCTTTTGCCTCTATAGTAGGTCTCTTTTGTTGGCACTTGCAGCATCTACAGATGGACAGTGTGAGGGGGGGGGGGGTTTAAATATACATATACATGTACATGTACATGTACATTTGACGGGGGAATTCATTGAAATCTGTGATTCCACAGGTGTGGTGCTCGCTGCAGGGGCAACGTATCTGTGGGCGGTGGTGGTGGAGGCGTACAGTGCCCTTGAGCTGGCCTGCTCTTTTTTCCTGCTCATTCTCGCCTGGGGCTGCGTGTGCGAGCCTTTAGCAGGTGTCTATTTTTGTAAAACAAAAAGCTCTTTGCCGGCTGTGTGCGCTAGATATATATACATACATACATACATACATACATACATACATGAGTGATACAATTGAGGCCATCAAGCCTAGTTTAGTTTATTGGTTTAATTTGGTTTAGTTTATTGGTTCAGTTTATTATATGATTCAATAGAAGTCCCGTGTTGAGTGATTCCATAGAGGTCTCATGTCTGTCGGCATCTGTGCGAGTGTGCAGGGCTTGTCCCAGTTCCGGAGCCCTTGCGGCGGTTGCAGGGGCAACTACTTTCGCTGGACTCGCTCGAGCGAGTGCTGCTCTTGCTGGTTGCCTCCGCGTTTCATCTTGTCGAGCATGCTGCCTTCAAGGTCCTTGTGTTTCAAGTCCATGTGTGCATCATGCACACGTGTGTGGTGCAGCAAATGTGCGTAT
>Ga0315899_10001724_pt1 | contig 24836 bp, 32 predicted proteins | sample LakEriMetagenome_2_FD_203518 | JGI IMG/M metagenome (GOLD analysis project Ga0315899, IMG submission 203518) | Freshwater fungal communities from buoy surface, Lake Erie, Ohio, United States - Buoy 4 MA112 | ecosystem: Environmental > Aquatic > Freshwater > Lake | place: USA: Lake Erie, Ohio... | reverse complement strand
AAAATCAATTATCCTATTTTCTGGATCTTGTCTACCCACCGCGCGGCACTATAATTCAGAACGTGTCACCGTGCACGCGCGGTGCTTAGACAAAAAAGAAAAACGATATTTGTACGAAAAATGCCTGGTTCGGTCCGGTCTATTCAAGCATCACCGGCCTGCACCATGGAACTTGATCTATATTTGTGTATCATACAATCACACTGGCGTGATGACTTTTTGCAAGATATTCTATGATACGTTCTATCATACAATCGCTCGGCACAAGAATCGCCCGAGCGCCATACAACCAGCACGGCTGAGCGAGCTCAGTGATCAAGGCCAGAACTTCACGCACAGCCAAATTTGCGCTCTTGTGATGCCTCCCACGAATGTGAATGTTGCGCAACGATCTGCGCAATCTCCCACGAATTTTGAGCTGATACCATGGGAGTGCTTGCCTGCGAAAGAATGGGCGAAGAAGCACTGGCAGCAGTGGGCGAAGCAGTGCTGAGATTGAGCTCGCGTGTCAGCTCGCGTGTCGGGCGCTTGAGTAGTTCCGAGGACTCCGAGGACGAGCAACTATCGCGAGTCTCCCGCACGCTCTCTGACTCAGTCGTGTCTGATGCGTAAAGACCTCGCACGTTGGCCATGGCACGCAGCGGTGCGTGTCCAAGGGGCTTTCGAGATGACGCTGCGCGGGTGGTTCTTTCAGCACTTTCTGATTGTCGCGTACATGCCGCAATGCCTTCTTCCTCAATTACTTTTGCCACTTCTGCTTCTGCAATCTTGAATTGCACAGCGAGACGCAGCGCCATGTCTCGCACACGGTCTTGCATTTGACGTTGCAGCGCAGCTTCTTCAGTAAGTTGCCGGGTGCGAGCACTCTCCTGCCGGAGCATCTCTTTCGCAACATCCTTTTGGCGCATGCATTGCTTCAGCGCATCTTGGCAACCGGCGAGCTGCAGCTCCAGCTGTGCAGCATAACTCTGCGGATCTGACGCGAGCATCCCCGCATTCGCGGGCAGCGTCTGCTGTTTCTTGAGGCTGTTGACCAGCAGCACTAGCTGCTCTTGTAACTTTTCGCTGACTTCCTGGTGCTCCACTACGTTCTTTTGCAGTTCTGAAATACGACAGGCGTCGCGACGTACTTTGAAAATGAGCTCCTTGCGCTGCGTCTCCCATCGCGCCTCTTCGTGCCGCAGTCGAAGCAGCTCAGCATCTTCAATCGCAGTTTCCCCTCCAAGTCGCCTTGTCGCAGCTGGAGAATCCCGATTCCACGGGCGCGCAAAAATCTTGAAGATTTCCTGAAAGGTAGGCCTGGCTGAACTGTCATAGGCAAAGCATGCTTTGAGCAGATTTTGCACAGTCTCCGGGAGGTCCGACGGTATTTCCGGCGTGTCACGTGCCGCGGTAACCTTGAAGCAGATTGCCGACATTTGCGCGCCACTCCACGGGCGATGCCCCGAAACCATTTCAACGATACAGCACGCGAAGCTCCATATGTCAGACATGGTGCTAACGTTTCCAAAAGTCTCAGAGTCAAACGCCTCTGGGGACATGTAGTTGAAAGTGCCATGCAGCCCCTCATCTTGCTTCTCACCGCGTTTCAGGAGCTTCGAAATGCCAAAGTCTGCGATCGCTATGTCGTCAAACTCGTCAAGCAGAATGTTCGCTGGCTTCAGGTCTGACATCACCACGTTCTGTTCGTGCAGCTCGACGCCAGCCCTGGCAATGAGCGCCCCGTAGCGCTGCACGTCGGAGAGCGAGAGCCGACCGTTTGGCATCGCGCGGAGCTTGGTGTTCAAGGACTGCTGGTACCGCTTCATGACCAGCATGAGCGTGCCGTCGGCGTCCTGCGTGTAGCCCCAGCAGCGTGCACAGTACCGACAGCGCGTCGACGCAAGGTACATGACGCCTATCTCGCGGTGCGCGCTCTGGAGCTCCTGGGGCGTGCGCGCGGGCGGGAACTTTTTGACCGCCACCGCGTGCGAGATGCCCGTCTCCGGCTCGTGGTACTCCGCCGCAAACACTTGCGACCGGCTGCCGTCTTCCCCTAGGGCCTCGCCGAGCACCAGGTGCGACGTGTCCAGTTCGCACCCCAGGTCCTGGTGCCTCCCGCGCACCTTCAGCAGAGCCGTGGGGCTGGCCACCACAGGGAGTTCAAACACGCCGCCGCCGCGCGAGGCCACGCCCCACGGGGCGTGAACGCCCTGCATCGTCTCGTCCCTCGTCCTCAGGCTTCACCTCGAACGAGCTCGATCGGGTCGTACCCCCCTTGAATGGTACCAGTACACTGCACCTGGTACAGTCCTGGCACCACAGTACTATTTCTCCGCAACGTCGCAACACTTCGCGTTGAAGGGGTGGGCAGCGGACATATATATTCGCATCTGTTCGGACCCTGTACTCCTGTTTTGGTACCAGGATTTCATTGGAATCGTTTTCATGTCTGCGGGATCGATTTCGCTTTAGCCCAGATCCATGTATATGAAATTTACTACAGTTGTGACAAAACGCCACGAATTCGTGATACACGGCTAGGACGGAGCGGGCGCTGGCAAGGAACAGCTGTGGGCGGGCAACAGAGCGCGCCGGTTGGAGGCACAGAGCGAGGAATGGGACGTGGCGCCCGCAACACGCGCTGCGGCAGCCTGCTGCCTCCGCTGTTTCACTTCGCAGTTTTTTTTTCTCTGACCTGACCGCTGCGCTTGCGGGTCACCCGTTCCGACGCCCTGCACTCCCCTTTGGTCGGGGCGGAGAGATGGTGGGGATGGTGCGGCGCTCTTTCGCCGCGCTCCATAAGAAAGGAAAGGCAGTCGCCGAGGAAGACAGCTCCCTCACCCAGAAGCAGTCATGGCGGCGCCAGGCGGGCGGCCCCAGGCCCTCGTGGAAGGCGCTCGACACCCAATACTTCTTTGATGGCCAGGACTTTGACCGCACGAGGCTGGAGGCCTGGCTGCAGCGCCGCTGCACCTCTCGCCTCACCAACAGCGCGCGCTGGGTCTGGATGAAGCTCGACGCGAATGGCTTCCGGGTGACCTGTAAGTTCTCCTCCTCTGACACCATCTATGAGGAGATCTGCATGGAGGACGTATTGGGCGTACTGTGCAGGCACAGCGCGAAGATGGAAAGCGAGGTGGACCAGCTGCACGAGTGTGCAGCATACTTTCGCAGGACCGATCTGCACGCTTCCGAGGACGCGTCCGACATCCACTCGCTCGTCCTGCAGGTCGAGGCTGAGTACCTTGCCCAGACCGGACATGCCCCGCAGCCGAGGGGCGAGTCGGTCGCGCTGCTCGACACCGAGCTGACCATCAGGGATTTTGCCATTTTAACGACGAGAATGGGATACTACAGGTGATTTCCGCTCCCGCCGCTCGGCCATCAGTGGCAGGCGATTGCATGTGGAGAGTTTAATTGACAGATGTGGCGTTTGCAGGGGAGTGCCAATCATCTTTCGCGCCTCGTGTGAAGAGGAGAAGGATCAATGGGTCGAAACATTGCGTCGTCTGATGAAATTCCCCAGCGCACAACATTTGGCGCCCCTCAGCTACTTCGCAAAACTCAGACGAGAAGTGTACCAGGCGTACATGGGACCTACCACACAGGTATGCGCTCAGTGGAGCGCCTGCTTCCCCATGTCCTGTTTTCAGATGTCCTTTGGCCCCTGTTGCCTGGCCTGTTTGTCCGTTCGGCAGGAACTCGACATGCACGAAAATGCTGCCATGCCACTGGCATGCCTTTCTTCCTTCGAGGCGCGAAAGTGCTGATACGCATCCTGCGTGCGATGAGAAAGATAACGTGTTTGTGCATGGCATTTGCATCTGCAGTTGGTGGTAGCCACCCTCATCTGCACCAACTTTGTGCTGAACATGATGCAGGCCCAGTTTTCCGGCGCGGTGGACGAAATGCTGGAAGTGGTGGATCTTGTGTTTACTGCCATCTTCACTGTGGAACTCCTGGTCAATCTCTTTGCTACTCTCGTTCAAGAGTTTTTCGGCGACCCCTGGAACTACTTTGACACTGTTGTAGTGTCTGTGGGTCTTGTGTCGATCGTGGTTCCAGACATGCCTGGGGGCGACATTCTTAAGCTCATGCGAACATTTCGTGTCTTTCGATTATTTAAGAGAATCCCGTCGCTGAAGCACCTGGTTCAATCGCTGTTGAAGTCTATTCCCGCCATGGCCAACGCGTACGTGCTCATGACGATCTTGACCTCCATCTATGCAATCCTATGCGTCAAGTTTTTCGGCGACATCAGCGAAGAAGCGCGTGAATTGTTTGCTGACTTCTTCACGGCTATGTTCACGCTATGGCAAGTCATGACTGGCGACGACTGGTCGAACATAGTGCGCGACATGTTTATACCCTCCGGCAATGCCGCTGGCGTGGCTCTTTTTTTTATCAGCTTTCAGCTCCTAATCACCTTCACGATGGTCAACGTAGTGGTGTGCGTCCTGGTCGACGAGTTTTGTGGCGGGAAGGACTCTATTTCAAATGCGTCTTACAATGATGAGCCGCCCCTGCTGTCCGCTGTCGAACGGTACCAGACGAACAACAGCTGCCGGCTCAAGCCTATACTGACGGATTCGCTTACATGCCACGACGAGGAAGCATTTGACGAAATGATGCACCAAATATGGCATGAGCTCTGCCGTGTAGCCGAGGTCGCCGACCCCGACGCAGAAGACACGGCGATTACCTTCGAGGAGCTTGTTGTTGGCATGCGGGAGCTCCCGTACTGTCCGCCTGTCATATTCAAGTGGCAAGACTGGGTCGAACTCGTTGAAAATAAGGATCTTTGCACCAGACAGGGTCTCTTGTCGCGCGCTGGTACTCCTGCTGTTTTATGCTGTTTTTTTAGTGACCCCCACCCCTTTCGCACCCAATTTGCAAACTGACAATATGACATGTTTTGCAAACTGACAATATGACATGATCACCGTTGGTGGGGCGCGAAAAAGGAATGTTGGAAATGGTGCAAATTGCGATCAATCGCTTGGCCACGTTTCAACTGAAGGCGGCCGCAAAGGCGGTAGATGATCAGGGGTGGACGAAGGAAGCTGTTAACGCCTACTTGTTCGGCATGAAAGCCAAGTACTTGTGCATCGTTGGTTCGTCCTCTCTTCTCTTACCATCTCTGTGCTCGGCAGTTGTGGGAGAAGCGTGCGCCCACGCGCTGATCCTGAGATTCACATGTGCAGGGAACGCAATGCGGCAAGATCAGCTGACCTTGGATCGTCACGACAAGCATTCACCGGGTCAACGAAAAATGCTCGAGAATGCTCGGTTTCTTAACATGCGCAAGTTGGTGTGGGAATTCAATCGCATGCACAAACGTTTCACGTACGTAGAAGACATCAGCAAGCGCGTTCGTGCCAACCAAGACATCCTCAATGCTAAGGTATCCTCTCATACATACCATCGGTTGCCTTGCTTTGCATGAACCTGAGCGCTCAAAATCATGTGTTTTTTTTTCCCCAACAGCGACCGGTGCCGCAGGCCGCGACGCTGCAGAGGCTGAAGCTTGCTTCGGCCGATCTGCTTCAGCTTTCCAAAAACCCGCTCAAGAATTCCACGTCGCACAAATCTTCCTCCTCGTCCAACGTGCATGCAGCATCCGAACTTTCAGCAGCCATCACGCAGTCGGCATATGATGCGCCTTTATCACCTGAGGACTTCGGCGCAAGGCTGCACGATGTCGCGTAGAACGGGCACAAATGTACATATTAATAATGAATTAAAGATTGAAAACTGTGTCTGATCTTGAATATATGAACACTGTGTCTGCTGATAACTGGTCTCAGGGCCTTGAATCATTGCCAGCATACTGATGAACTCAACCTAGGGTTCCGGAGACACAATGTACAATGGGAGGGGAGAGTTTGTTAAGAACGATTAAAGGTCCAGGGCGCTGAACTTGCCGGGCACCAGAGGAGGGGGGCACCTCTACCTCCTCAGACCAATAGCATCACCATGGCATGCATGCAATCAAGGAGGAGGAGGATTGGCGAGTGGGTGCGGATTACATGGTGCGCGTATCTAAACAAAGGAAGCCATAAAGGTTTCGGTGTATTTACAGAGTTGGAAGGTGATGGAAGAGGTCCACCCCACCCCGTGGAAAGATCTGATTTCAAACATACTATCATCATTTATGACTGGTCGGGCATGCACCACCAGGCAGCGTATGCGGTCTATTGCCAACGTGTCTATGACCAAGCCTATCACAGTTGTTGGCGTGTTACATATGCCCCTCGGAGGGAGCCGGGGGAGTTGAATACTTTGCAACTCCGCGACCTTTCCCCAAAGGGAGACCGACATGTACGCTGCCCATTTCAATGCCCATATAGCGAAGAACGTCGTGCTCAGAGAATACTCGGGTCCAGACGACAAGAAGACCGAGTGCCAGAAGGTGATGCGTCTATATTCGAATATAGACGGATTTGCCGGTGTGAAAAAGTGGAACAAGTGAAACAAGTGAAGCAAGTGAAGCGCGCACAAGTGCAGCCCGCACAACCTCAACATCTCTCGTCTCAGCCAGCAGTGAAGCACGATACACGAGCATCAGGCAAGCTTTTTCGAGGGTTGAATCACTCATCATTCCATTTCGAGATTCGAAGCACCAACTGCCTCTCCCCGCGTGTCCTCCACTCATGCTCCCTGCCCATCCTCGTGCATCTCACTGTCGTCCAGGTCCAGGCTTTCGCCAGCTTCTGAAGGCAGCAAAGATTCGATTCCCGCAGCTCTCAGTGATGGCGCCAGACCACTATCGCCTTCCAAGTCCTTGAGCGTTGCTGTGCACCCTGTGGCAAACAGGGTGTACACGCGGGCACTCTGCAGGAAGCGCTGGGCCGATTCGCTTCCTTGGCGGTCGTCTGCATCCGGCGCGTAGGCTTCACACAACATCGCTCGCTTTGCACAAATACTTACACCGCGGCCAAGCTTTTTGGCAAGCTCTCGCAGCCCGGGCAAGCCACCTTGCTGTTGTGCAGCGGCCAAGATGGAGAGGAGCAGAGAGCGAGCCTCACATCGGAACTGTTCTTGACACTTGATGTTTGTGCTGTCCTTGGGTGAGGCTAAAAGCATCACAAACCAGATGGGTGCTGCGCGCAGAGGGCCTTGGCGTGCAGGCGCATCCTGGTCAACATGCATGAGACAGGAAGGATCGAGGAGTGCGGTCAAGAGGTGCCTTTCCTTGGCGATCTGCCCCAGCGCTCTTGATGCCTGAATGACGACACGGAAGGTGGGAGTGGGGCAGGCAAGAGCCTCCCACGCAAGGCGAGTCACGGCCTCCACCACCACTTGCCCTTCTCGTTGAGGGAGAAGAAAACAGCGTCGGAGGGACGCGTCTTCCGTGAGGTTAGCCCACGCCCTGGCGGTGTTGAATTGCAATTCGCTCTTGAGCTCTCCCTGCGAGGATAAGGGGCAGGTAGCAAGGTGCGATAGGAGACGGACGAGGCCGGCGGACACGAGCTCCTCTTGCCGTTCTTTCTTGCCCGCCAAGTTTGCGAGGGCGAAGATGGCTTGGGAGCGGCGGGCGTCATCGTCCGAGTAGCCCTCGGTGATGAGGGGCTGGATGCCGCCCTCGCGTTGTAAGATATTGACCGAGGCGGCGGAGCTAGCCGTGTGCTGCCCGGAGATGCTGGCAATTGCCGAGCCCGAGGCCAAGGAGGTCACGAGACCGCTGAGGCTGTGTGAGGCATAGCTTTGATTGCCCCGCGCCGTGTTGAACTTGGACAGCTCCTCCAGCACCTCGCGCGGTAGCCCCGTGCTCGGCGCGGCGCCTCTGAACCACTCGTTCTCCAAGCACTGGTGCGCCGAGGGACGCTGCCCTGGATCGCGTGAGAGCATGGCTCCAACGAGCCTTTTTGCTCCGTCTGTCACTCGCTCCCAGGCTCCTGTGGACAGGTTGATCGGCACCTGCGTGATGCAGAACTTGACTCTCTTGTTGAACTCCTGTTGGCTGATATTTTTATCCCACGCGCGCCTGAATGGCAACTCGCCAGAGAGTAGCGTGTACAGCACACAGCCGACGCTCCAAACATCCGCCTTGCTGTCGTACGCGAGCCTTTCGCCGCCAGGCCCCGGCGTGAGGACCTCGGGTGCCATATACTCCAAGGTGCCGCGCATTTTGTCAAGGAAACTCCCGCGCTCACAGAGAGTGGCAAAGCCCATGTCGACCAGAACCAGGTTGCTGTCGTCTTCTGTGGACTCGAAGAGAATGTTGTCGGGCTTGATGTCGCAGTGCACGATGTGCCGGTCGTGCAAGTGCTTCAAGCCAAAGAGGATGTCATAGGTTATCTTCGATACCTCCTCCTCGGTGTAGGGGCGATGGTTGTGGTGACGCTGAATAACGCGATCAAGGAGGTGACCACCCCGGGCGTATTTCATGAGCACCCAGTACCGATCTTCTTGTTGCGCGTCGGGCAAGTGGTCTATCAGCTCAATGACATTGCGATGTTTTGTGTGCTGCAGCGCTGTAACCTCTTCGGCAACACGCAGGCGGAACTTTTCAATTGACCAGTTCTTGTGCTTATCGAGGCGCTTTGCCGCCACCTCGACTCCCGTTTTGCGATTTCGCATCAAAAAGACCTGCCCGTAGCATCCACGCCCCAGCGGATGGTTGCTGACAAACTCGTACAGATCTGTTACGACCGGCCTCGACGGGCTCCGGTCCATGGTATCCAGTGCGATGCCCTTGGCCGCCTGAAGGGCGGAATCGGGTTTTGCAAGCCCTCCGGCCCCAATCGCTGAGTTGGCCAATCCCTAAGAGTTGGCCAATCCCTTACTCACCTACTCACCTGGAATTTGACCCATGTTTTGTAAAAAAACAAAATATTTCCAACACCGTTAGCCCTGCGGCGGCGGTGCTGCTGACAAACGTTAACTCGTACTACAGATCTCCGAGTCAGGCTGTTACGACCGGCGGCCTCCACGGGCCCGGGCTCCCGGGCCGGTTCCATGGCCCCGGGCCCGGGCCGGGTATCCTGTGCGATGCCCTTGACGGACGCACCGACAAAGCCCGTGAAGAGCTTCTGCTCACGAACTCGGTGCTTTTCACCGCCCTTGCACTGGCACGCCCCTCCCTCCTCCTCTGCTTGCTTAGGCTTTGGTTTAACCCTAACTTAGACCGGAATCCAGGGGCCGAACCCGGTTTAGGGTGCAAACGGGAATATCGGCAATACCGGCCTGGGTTGACCCGGGAGGCCGATAGGACGGGGCCCTTTTTGGTAGCGGGCCTCGGGGAGCACAGCCGCTTGGCTGGCACCTTCAGCAGGTCACCCTCTTCAACATATGTTCCCTCCAGACATACCGGACGCAACCCCGTCCCGCTACAGACTCAAGCACCATTCAAGACGTGCTAGGAGGGAGTGGCCGATCCAAGGAGGGATGCTTGGAGCCGGCTCCGCCGGCGTGACCCCAACACACACACACCTGACCATGACCGTGACGCGCCAGTCTGCTCCACACTCTCCCTCCATGTAAAAACTCCTCACCTTACACTGCCACAGCTGGTTTTTCTCATACCAAAACCCTGCAGGGCAGGGTGGCTTGCGCAGCGCGGGCACGCAGCACACATGGGCTACACAACCCACCCACTTTGCATGTTCCACATTTTATGTTGGACTTGGTGATACGAGCTACTACGGTGTTAGCACAACCCCAGCAGCCTTGTAGGCAGGGCTCTACAAGGGCCGAAATTGGTTTCCTGGCAGCCTTACCATCGGAAGCCCATCCCCCCCCAATCCCGGGTTCAGCAACTCTGTGTCCCAAAAAGCATCCTGTTGCTGTTCCCAGGAGTTTAGCGATTGTTGCTGTTTTTTGCCGCCTATAAGGCATTATTGGAGATAACATCAAGCGGGAGTCTCCTCCGCCGGGCCCCTGATCAAGCACACGGCGTCAGCGCCAGCGCACACAGTCGCGCACAGCTGGGTGTACGGGCGTGCCGCTGCTCGCAGCCACTCCAAGGCTCACTCCGTCCTACTCCTCTTTGCCGCATCCTGCAGTAAATCTGCACCGCACCGCGCCCCTGACCATGCGGGCACGCACGCGGCACTGCAGACAAGGCAGTGTAGCAGACCAGAGTCCAGGCTCGAAGGTGATGGATGCTCCCGGGACGCCGCCGTTCATGATGACCTGAGACGCGGGACACAGGGAACACCCAGTCAAGACACACAGACCGGACTAGAGAGCGGCAAACGTGACGATCGCAGGGCTAACCCAGCTCCCGCGCGAGACATCTGTCGCACCTCAGGATAGAGCTTGCAGCCGGCGGACTGCTTGGCGCTCACGGTCTTGTAGGTCGGGATGAACGCCGGCTGCCCGCGACAACGACAACAACGACCAAACAAACTCCATCAGCGGGCGAGCGCGGTGGTCTGGCACGCCACGGACGAGCACAGGGCGCGGTTCTGAGCAGCACGAGGACGCTGAGCAGGCGTGCGGACGCACCAGCGGGTTGCAGGTGTCATCGACGAGGAACGTCCCCGGTGCGATCTGAATGAGTGCCCGACCAAGCATGACGACCTTTGGGGAAATGCTCGGGTTCGTAAATTTATTTCAGTCGATGTGCACAAGCGGAGCCCGGCTGGCCGTGTTGCTGGTGCTGCTGTCGGCGTCTGCGGGTGCGGACGAGCCGGAGCTCAACTGGTGCGTTTGATGTGTGCGCGCGGGTCTGGTGGCGGGCGTCGGCCCGCCTTGTCGCACGCTGTGCGTGCGCACGCATTGCCGATGCGGGTCGCTGTGCGATACAGCGAACGCGGGCGAGCCTGCAGCTGACGGGGAGGGCAACGCGCGGCAGCTACGACGGGCCCTTTGAAAGCGTCCTGCTGGACGGCTGCGTGGATGACTGCCGGTCATTCGAGACACTACCGGAGGCTGAGGCTCACTGCAACACCCTTGGCGCCTCATGTGGTGGAATCACGAAGTCCGGTGAGCACGCTGCACGCGCGCACAAACATGCGCCTTCCGCACGCGGTGCTTGCGTGCGGCAGCACGCTGTGCCACGGCGGCACGACGCAGGTGTTGGCTCCCTGTGACGCAGTTGCCCGCTGGTAGCGTACGGTGACAACGAGGCGATTTCGTTGGGCGTCGGCCTGTACGAGGTGCGGGAGGGCCCAGGGATTGAGGCTGCCAAGGGCGACTCGACGTGGATCAAGCAGGTTGACTGCGCGCCAGGCAGCAATGAGACGCCGCAGCAGAAGTCCGCCCTCAATGATCTCGCGGGGCTCGTCAAAGATCACCGTCTCACGCCCACCACACAGATGGACGAGGGCAGCGAGTATTGCTTTTCCTTCTCCGCGCCTGTGCAAGGACAGTACTTGGAGGGGTGTGTGGACGAGTGCCGGTCATTCCAGACGCTGGACGAAGCAGAGGCTCACTGCAACGGCATTGATGACTGCGGTGGTGTCACGCACAGGTGAGCAATGGTGCTGTTCGGGTGTCTGCTACACGCGGATGCCACAGCCGCCTTGGCAACATGCGCCGCCCAAGGCCGAATCTTCAAAAAGCTGCAACAACGCGGAATTAAACGACGAGCGGCGCGCCCCCACGTGAAGCGTGACAGCGCGCTACGGAATTATCCAAGCGCATGTTGCCAAGGCGGCCAAGGCGCGACAACGCGCTGTCGCGCCTTGGCCGCCTTGGCAACATGCGCCGCCGTTGTTGCAGCTTTCTGAAGATTCGCGCTGCATCTCCGTGCCAGCAGCTTCCGCTCTAACCCCCGTGGCTCCTGACCCCTGCGACGGCACTGACCCCTTGGACGGCCACAGCCTTTACGGGGAGGGGCAGAGCTGGCATGAGGGCAAGGGGCCGTTTGAGGTCCGGAAAGGGCCCGTGTTGAAGATGTCCAAGGATGGCGGTACGTGCTTCTTGAGTGGCATGTGTGCGTGCGCTTGATTGCGTACTTGCGCAAGTGGCGAGAAGTCGTGGTTGGCATCCCAAGATGTGGCGGGCGTTGCGGCGCGTCCTCGTGCTCCTTGATTTCCAGAACACATTTGTAGATTTCAAGGGCGTGGTCGTAGTGGCCTTGGTCCATGCTCCTCTGCCTCAAAACAGGGGGAAATTGTGAGGTGTGGTCGAAGCGTGGCGAGGGAGACCTCATGAGGTGAGTGCGAAGCGTGCGTGCTCATGTGAGTGCGTCATGGCAGACATATCGTGGATCCGCGTACAGCACCCGTGCGAGGAGGAAGTGAGCGACGCGGATGGTCTGGATGCTGCTTCTCTCGAGGTCAGTCCTGTGCACATGCTTCCTCGAAGTTGCTTTTCCGCCTAGTCTCATCACGGGAGGGGGGAGGGAGAGGGAGGAAACAACACCCGGGAACACCCCTGTTTATTGGTGTTTATTACCTCTTCGATTCCAAAGGTGGCCGGTGTTGCGCCAGCAAAAACTATAGTGAACTTTTTGAGTTGACTATAGTTTGTACTGGTCCCGGGCTGTGTGTGGTAAAGAATTGGTCATCAAAAATGGGCAGAAAGTATTCTTCGACACCGATCTGTGGAAGCAAGTTTGCGAAATCGATCCTTTTCGAACAATCCAGTGTGGAATTGGAATTCCAATTCCACTCGAGATTGTCAAAAAAATCTCTGCGGGGTGTGTTAGTCAACTTTTCTTGGAAACTTGGCAACACTCACGTGATTGGCCGAACAAAATCGTTTTCGATCGAAACTCCCGTGTTGTGTCCTCCCTCTCGGGGGAGGGAGGGAAAGGTAGAGAGGCAGAAAGCAGTTTCCAAAGTGGATTTCATCAAAGCGTCGCCGTGGCTTTTGACGAGACCTTAGAGAGCGCGTTGACAGAGATCTCTTTCTTAGTCTTTTCGTGTCTTGTTTGTGGAGTGTGGGCGCCCGCAAGAAACAAAGTTGAATGCGCGAGCGATTGGTCTTGTCAGACTTGGTGGCTGTGCTGTACAGCAAAGCTGCCGGCCGCTCAAACGCGTTGGTCTTGCAAGCGCGTGCGTGCGTGCGAGCTGGGGAGCAATGGGTAATGAGAGATTGCGGTGCATGGCAGGCATCGGTACGAGTAGCAGACCGCAGCGTGCTGTCAGCACTCACCTACATCATTGGAATTCTAGCGGCCGCCTCGGTGGTGGTCTATGCTGCATACAACCGAGGTCACGAGGTACTTGCGTGCCTCTCTTTTCTCGCTTATTGGTCTGAGAGAGAAAGAGAGAGAGAGAAGTTTTATTGACAATCAAGAAGTGAAGAAAGGTCGGTAAGCACAACGCCCTGTCGGTTAACACCGCCCCTGGGTGCACGGGCCCAGCATATGACGGCGAAGAGAGAGAGAGAGAGAGATGCGCGCCGCCTCTCTGAGGATGTGGCAATGTTGCAGCATGCTCCGCGCCGCGCGTAAGTAGTACACAAGACACGTGTATGTGCATGACGTAAGTAGCATCGCGTGTGTGGTGGCGGTGGTGTGTGACGTATGCGCATGCGTGTGGGTGGGGTCACAGAGGACGATCAGACTAGTGGACGCAGGGCGGGACAAGCTGCGACAGGTGCTACAGCGGCGGGGGCGTCGAGACGGCCGACCGCCCGCGCCATTAGCGTCGCATGGCAGCTATCAGTCGCTTTGACGCTTGCCGCCACACCGCTGCCACTGCCACGTCGTGCCTGCTTGATTTGCATCAGTACTAGTTCTACACTAGCAGCGTTCGTCCCCGGGTTTCACTGGGCTGTATATTTTTTGCTCGGTGGTGGTTGTTCGCGTGCATCACTTGATGTGGAATATTGTTTTCCAAGCCCAACTCAGAAAGCCCTGCGCTCTGGCAAGTTGCAAGGTTGTCTCACGTGGCTCTTCACCGGGGCTTTTGCGCGCACACGACACGAAAAGCACAGAGTAATGCACATTTCATAACGGCAATCATCTCCACCGACCATCCCCCCTAGCCGCTCTGCATTTAACTCCCGCGCAGTTGCTCGGAGTGGCGACGGCAAAACAGTATAGCTGACCGCTGTGTGCCCGGGCCGTGCAAGCTGCGTGCTCTGCCAGGCGCCTCATACTGTGCGCGTGCACGGCGTAAATAGCGCCTCACACCGTGCGCGCGCACGCCGGCGGAGCCGGCACAACCTTGCTCGGATCAGCCACGATTTAGGTGCACGTCTTGGGGCCGTGGCGGGCTGCCGCTGCGCAGCGGCGGCCCAAGAGAGCGGACAGCATAAAAAAGGTGCACGGCCACGGCTTACTCGGGATTTCCAGGGGCACAAGCGCTTTTGCTCCTGGAAATCCTGGCTTAGGCTCTAGGAGCACACGCGCGTGAATGCGGGTGCTCCTAGCAATAGTCTTGCAAACAGATGCAATATCTGCGACTCGTCAGAGAGCACCCGCTTTCCGCTGCTTCTGCTCGGCATAGCCAGCGTCAAGAGTTATGGTCCGCTTGCCGCGTACACTAATCCAGGGGTTGGAACACAGGCAACACCAAAAGCGGTCACCACAAAAGGGGATACAACCACGCGAGAGGAGGGACGGGAAGAGATGGAGGAGAGAGAGAGCGGAGAGAAGGACTCGGAAGAAGGAGCCTCTTTAATTCAGCGGGAGGATGTCCGCGGGCCGCAAGCGGGCTTGCCAGTCAGCCCCAATCCGCATGGGAGAGAGGCGAGGGGCGAGTGGGCGCGCAGGTCCTGATGAGCTGCGCAGGCTCATCACTCGTGTTGTCCCCTCCTCATGCCGGCTGACGGTCACCCCAAGTCACCATGCGCTTGATATGCAGGCCATTCAACAGCCCTTCAGAAGGGAGGCTCTGTCCATGCCCCGCTTGCGGGCCCCTTTGATCCTTTCTCTTTGTAGGCATTTTCAAGCTTCTCACGGAGCTCGCGGGTCTTGGGCCTCCACGGAGTGGGGTCGTTGGGATCGACACCAGGATCGCCCGCCTTGAGCGGCTTGAACTTGCCGTTATAGCCCGTGAACAGCAGGTCCTGGTACTTCCAGCCGTACATGGCTTGGCGGCGCTGCTTGTAGGCCGGGATCATGTCCACCTTGTACATTGCATCAATGTCCTGCATGGAAACCATCACCATCCTGTGGGTATGTGCGTGTGTGGTGTGTGTGTGAATGTGTGGGTCAGAAACGACTATAAGCCACGCGCGCAGCGCAACGCGCTGCGTGTCCCGCGGCGGCTGGGCGTGGCGATGGGAGCAGACGCAGCGATGCGGCGCGGCGATGGGAGCAGACGCAGCGATGCGTCGTGGCTGCCCGCCCACACCGCCGTCATGTCCCGTGGCGCACTGCCCGGGTCGCAGCTGCGAGGGGACGAGAGGGATGGTGAGGGAACACAAGCACACACGCACACGCACATATCATCGTTGCCGTCTCCCGACGCCTTTCCCTTGTACTCCTTCTTGGGACGAGTGCAGCCGCGGTGATCCATGATCTGGATCATCGGCGCCAGCGTCACTTTCGGCTTGTCCACGTCATTCTTGGGCACCGGGCAAGTGCCAGTCTCTGGGTCGATCTCGGCAGGCGAGCACTCGAAAGCATTGGCAAGCTTCGGCGCTGCCACGGCCGCGCCCAGCGCTGCGCTCTTCACTACCGCTCGCCGGTTCATGTCCATGGACTGCCACACTCACACAGCGGAGTTAAAACAGCTGAGAACCCGAGCACCTCGCGGACAGCATTCCGAGAGTGCGGGCAAAGAAGGCGGTAGCAGGAGGAGGGGTGGTCGCACCATCATCATGGGTGAAAAAGCGGCCGTTGATCCGAGCATGGCGGCAAGCGCCGCGACCTTGCATGCAGTCTTCATCGTGGCGCTGTTGCTTACGATGCGTCCTTATCCGGCCCCCATATTTCTTTCGGGTTTTTCACTACGGACGCCAACCTCATTCAGGTTTACTTTTTTCGCATCGATTCAAAAATTGGAACAATTAATTCCTGTTTTGGTAGGATTTTAGTGGACCGAACAGCTCAGTTCAAATATTGTGTTGCGGAAGATTGTGGAATTTTGCGGTATTCGCAAAAAGAGACATACTTTTGTACCAAACCAAATAGGGAGATACAAAAACATTTTGAGAGAAAAAAGAAAAAAAAAGTTCAAACCGACCAATTTGCCGCAAGATGAATGTGCCCATGCATTCTCGCGTGCGTGGGGCCAGCACCGCCAGCGCAGTGCGCCCCAGAGCGGCCGCAGTTGGGGTGCCCGACGGCAAAGGCCCGACGGCCTCGCGCGGGGGCTTGGCGGCGCAGAGGGGAGGCGCGACGCCGGGCGTGATGCGGGCGAACCCGGCAGGTGCAGGGAGGGGCTCGAGCGCGGAGGCGGCTCCTGTGCATCGGACGTCGTCGGCGGGCTGGGCCGAGCTCCCGTCTTCACGGCTCAAAAGTGTCAAGTGCGCCGACCCGTTTGCGACAAAAGCAGAACAGTTCAAGACCAAGTTCGCGAGCGCGTTCAACAGCGGTGGGATCCCGTGCCGGCTGTGGCACGGTGCGGCGAACGTGAGCATAAAGTGGAGCAAAGACCCAAGCTTGCTCGACTTCGACCCCCTCCTGGTCACCTGTGCTGAGGGCCTGTGCGAGACCGAGCACCCGTACGCATTCGCCTCTCGCGCCTGTTTCAGGGAACTGCTGGCATCAGAAGATGGCGGCGTTAAGGCAACGCCGCTTGTGGCACGCATTGTGCCCTGCCTCCGTGCGGCCCTTGTGAGCCCGAACAAGCTAGTGTTTGCAGGAGGTGTTGAGGCCGTGATGCAGTTGTCAGAGGCAGTACGCGACGCTATGAACCCACACATCCACATCATCGTGGTTCAAATGAACAAGCGCAATTCGGACAGGGATCTGGCGCCCAACATCCTGAAGGCCATGCAGGCGCTCGAGGAGAATGGCGGCCCAGACGCTCTAGAAAAAATCAAGGCAAAGGTGCCGACTTACTCTGGTGTCCTCTGAGACCTCATTGAAAAACATTAAATTTGCAACAAAAAAATTACGTTGTTACTAGTTGGGGGTCTGCTTCGACCGTGTGGCCTTGCGCTCGCATCCACTCTACCACTTGGATAACCCACTTGTCCAAGATTTCTACATCCGGGTCGGGCTCGGGCGCCAGGAGATGCCGGCTTTCACCTTCCGGCTCAGATGGTTCTCCCTCCTCACTCCACGAATCTTGGGTCAGTGCTTGCAGGGAACGAGAAAGAGCAACAAAGCGCCGGTAAGTCTGTACCATCTTGTGCATGTAGCCTACCTGCTCGGTAGGGTCGGTAACCGAATTCATGAGATGTTGATAGAGCGCGCCCAAGTTTTTGAGAGGTATTGCTTCGTCGCTGAGGATGGCTACGGCTGCGCGGGACACCTCTTGTGCCGCCGCTGCCACCACCGAGTTGTTGTTGCTGATTTCGTGCTTGGCATGCTCATCGCGCAGTGCGCCGATTAAAAATTTACTAGCCGCCGTGTAGGCCGCCATCTGCCGTCCCCACAAAAAGCAAAAGAGAGAAAATGCAGCTGTCACACAAGTGCCCCCTGACTTCTTAGGTGAGCAGCAAGGAGAGGAGGGGAGGAGGGCGCGACCTGAAGGTCGATTGCAGCACGGTCCCAGTTGTCAAGCGTTGCAGCCACCTGCGCCGCGGCCTCACCCTCCTTTCCCTCACCCCCTTGTTTGGTCGTAACGCCAGCGTGCGTCGGGGGAGCGGCGTGGAGGGAAGGAGCAGGAGAGAGGCAAGAAAGCAACCAACTCTTGGCAGACGAGGGCAGGGGAATCACGGTCCAGACCCGCCCGTGCTGTCCTGTCGCCAGGTGTGCTCGCTTGCTCTCCTGAGCCAGCCATCGCAGGCGCTGCACCTCTTCAAATGGCGGGAGATGGGACGCGCTGCGGCGGACCCAGTTGGCAAATGCACAGCCCGAGGGCGTTGTTGCCTCCCGCGACATGCTGGGGTTCAGTGTTGTGCCATCCCGCGTGCGCCTTGCCGCGCCTTGCTTGTCATCGCCTCCAGAGGGAGGAGTGGGGAGAGGAAAGACTTGTTGAAGGAGACCATGGGGCCAGGCGTGATAGTGACCCGAGTACGACTCATCTCCCGGGGGCCACTTGCCTGCCAGCATCACCTGTCTACCGCTGCTCGGACGCCATGCCGCATCAGCCCCGCACTCACCTTGATGTTTGTTTGCCTCCTCACCCCCGCCCACAGCTTCCGGGCGATGGCTGGCATCTTTTGGAGGCTGCTTCCGTTTCTTCTTCTTGCCTTTGCCGTTGCCGTTGCCGTTTGTCTTGGCGCTCTCGCCGCTCTTGCTGCCGGCAGACGAGGCCCAGGGCCGCCCCAGATTCGCATCCAGAAAGCAGCGGATATTATACTCATACCCGCTGCAGTCGGGCGCCGAAGCCGAGTAGAGCCCGTCGGGCCACGTCACGTTTGCATAGTGCGCAGCCTGTTTCGAAGCAAACCACACGCCCTTGATCATCGCAGTGTTAACCAGGGCAGCGTCCTGCCGCACACCCTCGCACGCCTGAAGATAGAGGAGAGGGTAGTAGTGGAGGTCGCCCGTGCACAGGGCTATGCCCCCCTCGGGTATCCCGTGAAGAAGCGCAAGGGCCATGTCGTGTACCACAGACGCGTGGCTGCTCTGACATGCCTCGACGTTGGCGGCGCCCATCGCTCCGATCCATCCTACCACAGCCAACCCGCTGTACGACAGCAGGGTGGAGGTAGAGGCAGCGGCGCCCTGCACGGAGCGAGGCGGCAGCATCTCGAGAAGTGCCTGCAGTCCAGCGCCCATAAGGAGACAGACCTGTTGATATGGCTGCATCCAGAAGCGGGCGAGGATAGGGCGGAAAAAGCGCGTCGCTGGCAGATTGGCGAGCGGCAAAAAAGCAACGCAATAGAGGGCCAGACACGCCAGAACCACTAGTCCAACGGCCCTTCCGCCCGTGCGGGCGGAAGGGCGGGCGACGAGATAACCGAAGCCAAGTGGGGAGAGTAGGAGGCAGCCTCGGCTCTCGCGGACCATGCTGAGCGCCATCTCCTTGCCGTTGTCCACTAAACGCTTCAGCCTCGAGTCATGCCAGGCCGCCGCGCTCCCTCTTTGCCGTGCTTGATTGTCGCCGTGTGCTGTGCCTGTCGTGTAGAGCTGGAGGGAGCCATATTCCTGGCGCGAGACATGTCGGAGAAAGCCTTCCCAGGTGTCCACGCCGCCCCAGCTGCCCAGGGGCGGGAGGCGGCCGACGATTGGAAGGTAGACGTACGGCAGCAGCCCGAGGAGAAAGAGTATCACGAGCGCGCTCAACGCTGCTGGTCGCAGCAACTTGTCTCGACCAGTGACCAGCACCGCGATGATGAGAGGAAGTTCAAGGAGCACGATAGTGTGCTGGTTCGTTAGAGCCAGCCCGCACGTGAGCGCCCCGACATAGGGTATCCTCCTGTCCCAACAATCAGCCACATCAACATGTCTACAGACCACGCCCCGCCCTGCCCATCTACTGCCACACAGTCGAATACACGCGTGTGGGGCCCATAGGCACCGGGCATAATCAAACAGGCCAAGGTTGATCGGGATGCTACACACACACACACACACACACACACACACACACACACACACAGGTCTCAACACTTCGACACCCGACTCACCTGTCTTGATCAACCAGGTACTTGACAGTCAGAAAGAGCAGTGCCGAGACGAACAAATTATTGAGCGCAAAGACTTCAAAGTGCGTGTGGTACTTCCAAACGGATGCGGAGAATGCGTAGGTGCAGGCAGTGAAAACAGCTGGCCACCACGACATTGTCTTGCGCGCTGCTTACACTGAATCTATCAGCTGCCCGTAAAAGATGCCCAACTTCGCACTTCGATCTCTTAGTCTGACGTTCCTATGCCCACGAATTAGTCCTAGAGAAGAAAGGGAGCGCCAATACCACTATCGCAAAGACGCACAATCGATACCTGCTAGTGCTAAGAGGACGACGGAGCAAGAGCCCATGATTGCCGACAGCAGCGAGAGCTTTGCACACGGCGGCCCAAAGGTATCCGGACACACGTGCAGCCAGCTGCAATACGGATGGATCACACACGCCGCTCATCATAGGCAGGCACAGGATAAGCATGGGCAAGACCGATCGGTCATCGCAGGCAGGCACAGGACAAGCATGGGCAAGACCGACACACCTACTACCCATCATGGTGAGCAGTGGGTATCCGGGCGGATGCGCCACTCCGCGCTGGCAGCTCATGGCCATCAGCTCGCCTGAATCACCGCCAAGTACCCGCATGGCCCTGGTGCTCGCGTACGTGAGCAGCGCCAGTCCACCGACGAGAGCTGCCAGAGCCGCGTCTTCCGCCATCGATGTTGAAGAGTTTTTAGTAACACGGCGGTTGATGTTTTGTGTGCACGTCGGAACACCCGTTCGGGTGTTTGAAATTGACCGTTCTGGAATAAGTTCGAAAGTAGGCAAGTCACAAGGCTCGATGCAAGGAAGGAGGAGGGGAAGAGAGCGGGAGCAGGATAGGCTGCCCCCGAGTGTGCACCGACGTCACTGTCCCTCGCCCAATGCTTCCTTGCAGGGCGCCTTGGCTTTGAACGGCGCAACATTTATCAATCCGGTGCTGATGAATATGGGGCCGCTCTTGTTTGATTGGCTGTATCCTCTCGGCCTCCCGAGCCGCGCATGCCCACAGAACAGCGGAAGACTGGAAAACGGACCGCCCCCGAGCATACCCACGTACGTTGATCTGAGACTGCTGAATCAGCAGCTTCTGACACGGACTGACGCCGCGCCGGAATCGGTCCCAGAGGCCCAAGCGTCAGCGGTCTCGCACGTTGTCGCGATTTACCCGGCAAGAGACGGCCGCAGGAGCAAAGGAGCCAACCTCACCGAGGCAAAGGAGGCCCCACCAAGTATTGAAGCATGTGATGCTTTAGCTGTGGCGACACACGAAGTTGACATTCGTGGCGTTCTCGACATAGTGCTCGACCAGGCTGCGCCTGTGGCACACAGAACTGCCGGCGGGGCAGTTCCAGCAGGCCGAATACCCCGTGTACTCCATGTACGTGCTGTAAGGATGGGAGGCGTCAGCGAAGATGACAGCTCGCAAGCGCAGTTGGGCGGTGCTACGGAGGGGGGCTGTGCGAGGAGCTGGCGCTGGCAAGGGGTGCCTAGAGAAAGTGCGCCGGAACGCGAGCAAATGGGCGGCGCTGCCGCCACTGATACACGAGAAGCAAATGAAAGCACAGCTCGAGCGCCTGCTGCGCGTGCGCTAGCGCCACTGCCCTTGGAGACTTGGGGCATGAGTGCGCAATGGAAACAGGAAAGCAGGACGAGGTACATAAAACTCTGTGTGCCGTCCAGGGCCTACCAGCGCCCTAAGGGCATGGTGTCGCACGTGGGGCGTTTCCAGGGTCTGAGAAAAGGCCATATTTGCGCAGGGAGGCAGAAGCGAATGGTACTTTGGTGAATGCGTTGCGGCTTCTCCACCTGCAGGGTGACAGTACGCCGCCGATGCATTCATCATCATCATCATCTCCCGCATGTGCGTCCCTCATGTGCCTCATTGCTGCATGTCCCTCCCTCATCTCCCATGTCTCTCCACTGTGGTGTAGAGGCTACTGAATCGAGTACCAATAAACAACACACTCTCTCATCACAGACCTTCAAGTCTGTCCCTCTCAAGCAGTGGGAGATGAGCATGCACCTGCAACCCCTTCTCCCATTTCTGGACTCGGCGCAAGAGCGACTCGGAAGAAGGAAGGGGAGGAAGCAGACTCAGGTATGGATGTCGAGTTGATGAGAGAGAACTTTACATCGATTTCATTATAATTTCAGAATTTATCTGCATCTCTGCGCCTCTTCTTCCATAGCTAAAAGTGGCAAGCTTTCGTTGGGCCAGATGTCCCAATTCTCTGAGGTTACTTCCCCTTACATGTTCCAACGCGCGGCGTTACTTGTTGCATGCGGAAAATAGTTGCTAAAATTGCTCCGCATAGCATGAACTCACCTCTTTGCTGGCACGTCAGTTCCGTCTCGTCGCAGTAAGATGAAAAGGACAGCAACTGACTTTCCTGAGGATTTACCTTCTTTCACAGCGAACCTCTTTTCGCACACATTATTTAAGGGCATCAAGGACAATGCGCGCCGCGTGCGCTTGGGGAGGATGATGAGAGGGGAGAAAAGCACTGGCGGATGCACCCCCGGAACACCACACCGGCAGGACGCTGTGGAGGAACGCAGAACTACTTGAGCGCTTGTCCGGCATTCATGCCATCTCATCTTTTTTCGCGCTGTGACGTGACGTGACGAGGTGCGTGAGCCTTGTCACGTCTCACGCGCACCGTGTGACGTACTCCTGGAGTACGCTCGAGTGCGCTGCTATCCGCCGTTTACTGCTAGGATTTTGAGGAACAAGGGTTTCCCAGTGCACGCTCTGTTTATGTTTAATGTGCAGAGGCAGTAAACATCGTCCGGCGCCAGTCAATTGCAGAGTGTAAGGTATGTGGTGGCGATTGATCACAGAATGATGTGTTTGTGGTGGCGATTGCAGTGCTGAATTTCCCTCCACCCGCTCGCCGCATGCTGCCCCCGTGTCGAATGTTGAGTGGCGGGCGCAATGACACTTTGTGACGCTGTTCGTTGTCGCACTTTCTAACAAGGTTCACCTCGTATACTAGTAGTGATGAGGTGCGTCAACGTTTTGCACTGAACGCCGGGTCATTAGGGCCGAGTACCCAGCAGTGTCCTTCCAGCAAGAGAAGTTTGGAGGCCTATTCCGCAAAGAACAAGTCGCTTGGCGTGCTCGTAGGTCATTGGTGAGAAATGGCACTTGAGCAGCCGTCTTTGCACGGACCCCCTGCATGCGCCTGCTGCGCTGGGCTCGAATGAGATTATCTTAGGCATCCTCTTCACCGGCGTCCTCAGCCCCTCCTGAAGAGTCCCGTGTACTCGACAGTGTCACTGCGAGTGAGAATCGGAGGACCCTTTGAGACAGAAGAAGCAGCTCTACCTCCTCGCGGTGGGCTCCGAGTAGAGGGCGACAGTCTTTGGGGCGAGGCAGACAGCCAATGCGAGCTTGGCGATTTTGGTCTCGCACTTCCAAGGTCCTTAGCACCTCCTGCCCAAATCTCATTCTGCACATTCTTCGCCCTCCCCTCAACGTCCTCGCCCTTTACGCGCCCTCCAAGCTGGTGTGCGGAAACGGAAAGGGACCAAAGGCCTCCAACACGCCCTCCACTACCGAGGCGAGCAGCAGATTGAGGGCGAGGCTTGTTGAGAGTAGCTGAAGTTGGCGTGTCTGCACCGCGCTGGCTCCAGGATGGCGAGCCACGGGCTGATGCTGTTCGCCCTCCCCCGCTCTCCCCTCCTCCACCGCTTTTCGTTGGGCTCTGTTTCCTGGGGCTCTTGGATTGTGCACCACAGTTTGCGGCATTGGCTTTTGCGGAGGCCTTGGCGCTGTAGCTTGCCTGCTTCTCGCTAGACGGCTGCTTCGAGGCCATGGTGTCTTGTCTTTGTGTTTGGCGCTTCCAGCTCCTGCAGCGTCAAACGACAGGTTGCCAGGGAGTGGGGGGACGAAATCAGTGAGAAAAGGATGCTTGGAGGTGTATCAGGCTGGCTCAACGCCCTGGACCCCCCGTTGGAGTATCTTGCCTAAAACTCTCTGGCTCTCTTTCTCTCTCTCGCTTCCAGCTCGCCTCCAAGTTGCCTCTTTCCGAGTTCTGCTGCACGTCCCAAGTTCACTACGTTTGCTTACGCAGGCGAGAACTTGTTTAGTCTTCATGGGACAGCACCTTGTTTGCACACCAGACCAGATTTAGGGTTTAGGGTTTAGGTCTAAACCTTGTCTGCGCACACCAGACCAGCTCCGAGTCCGAGAGCCCGTTCTCCTCGCCGGGATCGAGCCCCTTTTCAGCCCAGTTCTTGAATGACTTAATGCTGCGCACGCAGGACATATTGAACGTCCTTATGCTGCACTCACACAGGACATTGCAAACGCACATCCTGCAAAGAGAAACAGAGGCCGAGGTGGTACAAAAAAGAGACGAGTGCTAGACGCAGATACAGCAGCTTGCCGAAAGGGGATTCAGTTTGTTTCTGCAAGCAAGAACCGAGCAAGAGCCGGGAGCACACACAAAACAGCTGCCACACCTTGCGCTCACGGCCTTCTTCTTGGGAGACCGTGACCTCTTAGGCGAGCGGGAGTGGGAGTGGTGGGAAGAGGCGCCTCTGCGCTGGCCCGATGCAGGAGACTTGCGCCCGGGGGAGGCTGAGCGCGGTCGCGCTCGACCCACTGAAGCGAAAACAGCCGTTGCCAGGGCGCGATGTGCAGGTGATCCCATTGCGGAAATTGCCTCGCTTGCTCCTCCCTTGCTTTCCACCTTCTTCCTGTTGTGTGCCGTCCGCGTTCGCCCGCGAGGATGCGTGCCTTGAGATTGCGAATGAAAGCAAGCAGGAAAGCAAAGAGATGCTCCCAGCAAAGGCTTTACCATGTAACAAAGGCTTTACCATGTACCATTAGCTTCCAGCAAAGCCTCTCCCTAAACCTGAACCCTTAAACCCTGCCATTAGCTCGCAGCAAAGCCTCTCTGTAACCCTAAACCCTAAACCCACGTTGCGTTCACAGGAGTAGGGGGATATGACACAGGATTACGCGTTAGGGGCGAGAAACAGCACGCGGGGAATTTGGGGGGCGAAATACTGACTTGATGGCAGCCGCGCCGACATTCTGTAGGGTTGCTGGCCAGAAAGAGCAGTCCCGCAGCTCTTTGGCATCCAGCTCCTGCAAAAGCAAGTCAAGCGCAGTTATCTTAGTGTGTGTGTGTGTGTGTACATGAGCCGTCACGTGTCCTGAGTTGGATACTCTCTCTCTCTCTCTCTCTCTCTCTCTCTCTCTCTCTCTCTCTCTCTCTCTCTCTCTCTCTCTCTCTATCTCTCTCTCTCTCTCTCTCTCTCTCTCTCTCACA
>Ga0315899_10001723_pt1 | contig 24853 bp, 27 predicted proteins | sample LakEriMetagenome_2_FD_203518 | JGI IMG/M metagenome (GOLD analysis project Ga0315899, IMG submission 203518) | Freshwater fungal communities from buoy surface, Lake Erie, Ohio, United States - Buoy 4 MA112 | ecosystem: Environmental > Aquatic > Freshwater > Lake | place: USA: Lake Erie, Ohio... | reverse complement strand
GGCAATGCATTCGAAACTGGAGTACAGTATAATGAGAGTAATAAAACTGTGAAGCTTTTCATGACTTCTAGGTTTTCTGGGACAGCCTACCTGTCCTAAAGGGAGATAAAAAATGGCTAGACAGTTTCTTATAGACATTGATTTAAAGCAAAATGAATTACGCAATGCCGTAATCCATAATCTTGGCACAGCACCATTAAGCGGAAAAGCTGGTCAGGTTTACTACAACACTGGATCAAATCAACTATTCTTCCACAATGGAACTAGCTGGCAATCAGCTGGTCAGATTAGTATTACACTCGGCGGAGATTTAAGTGGTACAGCTTCTACAAACGCATCAGGTCAAATAACTCTTAATGCAACAATTGAACCAAACTCCGTTGCTCTCGGCACAGATACTTCTGGAAATTATGTTGCAACACTTTCTTCAACAGACACACACTTAACTATTGCAAACTCTGGCACAGAGACAGCGGCAGTAACAATTGTTACAGATGCTACAGCACTAAATACAGCATCAGCAATAGTATCTAGAAACTCAAACGGCGACTTTGCAGCAGGAACGATTACCGCTAATTTAACTGGAGACGTAACTGGAAATCTAACTGGAGACATTAAGAATACAGACGGAACTGTAATCTTAGATTCTGGTAACTCAAATGCTGCAGCAGTATTTACAGGTAGTGTTGTTGGAAATGCTTCAACAGCAGACAAATTATTAGTAGCACGTAAAATTGAACTTGATGGTGACGTCAAGGGAGAAGTTAATTTTGATGGATCTCAGAATGTAATAATTACAACTGCAATTCAGCCAAACTCAGTAGTTCTTGGAACAGACACAACTGGAAACTATGTAGCTGGAATTTCTGGAACTACAAATCAGATTACAGTAACTGGCTCAGGTTCTGAGTCTGCAGCAGTAACAATAGGTTTACCAGATAACGTAGAGGTTGTTGGAAACCTGCAGGTTGGCGGAAACTTAAATGTTGTTGGAACAGTTAACTCAGTTAATACAACTCAGGTCAACATTGTCGATAACAAGATTAATCTTAATACAGCCTTCACTGGTGTTCCTACAACAGATGCTGGAATTCGTGTAGAGCGTGGAGATGCCGCAGATGTTGAAATTTTATGGAATGAAACTGATGATAAGTGGACACTTACAAATGACGGATCTGCTTACCACCACATTGTTAGAAAGTATGCAGAAACACTTTCTACATCACTTGCAACCTATACTATTTCACACATGTTGGGTTCAGAGGATGTTGTAGTTCAAGTATTTGAAACAGGCGGTTCTAAAGAGCAAGTAGAAGTTGGAGTAGAGCATTTTTCTCCAACACAAGTTAAACTACAGTTTGCTACCGCACCAACAGCTGGAGCTTATAGAGTCGTAATCACTGGATAAGGAGTTAGTATATGTCATCTATAAAAAGACTAGTACCACTTCATGCAGTTGAATTATCAACAGACCCAGCCAATGGAAGAATTGGCGATATTTATTATAATAGTGCTGTAAAAGAATTAAGATTTTATGATGGAACATCATGGCAGCCAGCGGGTGGAGCTATGAGTGGAATTCTTGATCACATCCATACATACGATGGAGATATTTACTCTGTAGAGAACATACAAATACCAAACCCAGGATTTATTGATGGCGGAGATGCATAATGGCATCAGTTATAAGATTACGAAGAGGAACATCTGCTCAATGGGCAGCATCAACAATAGTTCTTGCTACCGCTGAGTTAGGATTAGATACAACATTAAATAAATTAAAAGTTGGCAACGGACTTTACACATGGCCAAATCTTCCTTTTATAAATGTACTTCCTTCCGAGCTTGCAGAGTTATCTCAAGATGCAATTAATAGTGCTTTGGTAGTTGGACTTCATCTTTCTAAAACTTATGACGATGTTGCAAATACAATAACAATTGAATCAACGCTTACAAATGTTGACAACACGTCAGATGCTAATAAACCAATATCTACTGCCACCGCAACAGCGCTTGCACTTAAAGCACCACTAGCTAGCCCTTCTTTAACTGGAATACCAACTGCTCCAACTGCTCTGTCTACAGTAAATACTACACAAATTGCAACTACAGAGTTTGTTCAGACAGCAGTATCTAACCTTGTAAACTCTGCACCAGAAGCACTTAATACATTAAAAGAGTTATCAGATGCACTAGGTGCCGATGCAAATTATGCAACTACAATATCTACTGCTTTAGGACTAAAAGCTCCTCTAGCCTCACCAACATTTAGCGGAACAGTATCATTACCAGCAACAACCTCTATAGGAGATGTTTCAAGTACAGAAATATCATATTTAAATAACGCAACCAGCGAAATACAATCTCAAATAGATCTTAAAGCACCGTTATTAAGTCCAACCTTTACTGGATCGGTAAGTGGAATTACAAAGACAATGGTAGGTTTAGGTAATGTTGACAACACGTCAGATTTAGATAAGCCAGTATCATCTGCAGCATCACTTTTGCTGGGCCAACTACAAACATCGCTAACGGATGGACTTGCAGCTAAAGTTGACAAAGCAACTATTCCATCAATTAAGTCTGAAACAGAATATACCATTAACAATCAAACAGATAGGTATAACAGACTTGAATTTGATCACACAAATCCAATTACTGTAACTATACCTACAAATTTAAATGACCCTTGGCCAGTAGGTTCAAGCTGTGAAATTATGCAAGCTGGAACTGGAAAAATTACGGTAGTTGGTCAGTCTGGGGTAACACTAAATGCACCAGATAATCAATTTAAAACTAGAGTTCAGTGGAGTACGCTTATTCTTGAAAAAAGAAGCGAAAACAGCTGGTTAGTATCTGGAGACTCTGATCTATAATGGGACTGTCAAGAAAAAAAAGAAACATTGTATCTTCAAGGCTAAAAGCTTTTGTATTTTTTCAAGATAGCTTTAACAATTATTTTAAAGGTGGCTGGAAGTTCAGAAGAGGGCAATGGGTAGCTCAAACATATAAAGCAAGCACTGCCTATAGCTCTTCTCTTTATCCGATGGCTTCAGTTCCGATGAAAGATGCAAACGTAACCATTACTATTAAAGATCCAGGTATTGGCTCTGGAGCCGCACTTTGGGTAACAGATGATGGAAATTGGTACGGACTTGTTTCTTCACAAACATTAAGCTCAGGTACTGGCGGATGCTTATCAGCAAATCCTTATAATCCATGTGGCGCAACAAATCCATGTATTGCTACTGGTGGAAATTGTGTTGGTACTGGTGGAAATTGTTCAGCTACTGGCGGATGTTCAGGCACTGGCGGTAACTGTGTTGCTACAGGCGGAAACTATGCAGGATCAAATCCCGAATGTGTTGTTTCAAACCCCTATTGTAATGTTCAATACTCAAATTGCAATACAGGAGGTGGAAATTGCAATAGCAGCGGTGGTAACTGTAATACTAGCGGTGGAAATTGCAATACAGGTGGCGGTAACTGTAGAGCTGGAACTGGAGGAACTTGTGCTAGATATGGATGGTGTGGCATCCCATATGCTACAAGTTATTGGTGCTGCAATTTATATAACCCTTACAATCCTTGTCCAAGTAGAAACCCTTACAACCCATGTGTAAATATTAACCCGTATAATCCTTGTGTTAACGTTAACTACTATAACCCATGTGTAAATGTTAATCCATATAACCCATGTGTAAATATAAATCCATATAACCCTTGCGTAAACGTTAACCCTTATAATCCATGTGCGTCAATTACATGGGTTGATTATTACAATCCAGTTGATCCATGTGGCTCCACAAACCCATATAACCCTTGCGGATCTTCAAACCCATATAACCCTTGCGGAGTTATTAATCCATATAACCCATGTGGATATGTTAGCGCATACAACCCTTGTGGAGCTGGAGGAAACTGTGCTGGAACTGGTGGGTCCTGTAATACATACGATAATACTTACCCAAGATATTTAAAGCTTATTAGGTTTGCTTCAAATGTCGCAACTACCCTAGCTACCATAACCCTAGACGCAATAACAAGCTATACCCCAATTAGAGGTTTAAAGGTTCAGGTTTCAAATGCCACTAAGGGAGGAACTACAGCAACGGTAACAGCCAAAGTCTATTCTGATACTGCAATGATCACTCAAATTGGTAGCGATTTGATATATAACGCAACAGGTGTTAATATTGTAACTAACTACGGAATAGTTGTTTCTCCAAGCAGCTATAACGAAGATAAATCACTTGGGGAAATAACAATATCGTGAGGAGTACATCATGACAAATAGCATTCCAACCTGGGAAAGAATAGGATCAGGAGAGGGACCAGCTCAGATACCTTTTGCTTTAATCCTAGATGGCGTTGTACAGCAAGTTATGTCAACAAATACAGCTACCGCATCTCTTTTGCTAGAAGGACCACAAATCATAAGATGCAATGATGATACTGAAGTAGGAATGACAGCTGAAGAAGCGGCCTACAAAGTAACACCTTAATAGAATAGAGAAGTAATTGAAATTAATAAAGTTTATTCCGTTTGGCGGAAGGAAAAACCTTATGCCACCATCTGTTTCAAAAATTCCACAATGGTGGAAAGATGGTGAGCTAGTTCAATCTAATGGTGAGGCTGGATTAAAATCCTGTATTCCATTTATGGAAATAATGATGACAGGATACACAGTCAACTTGCCTTTTGATATATTTGTTTCAAAAAATGATGATGGAACAATTAACTTAAGATGGAACGCTCCAAATGAAAGTGGCTGGCCAACCTTTGTTGCAGAAAGACCACAAGAGCTTGGAAAAACTATTCCACGCCCTCCAGGACATTTACAAAATAGTTTTGTGTGGTCGTCTCTTTGGGCCTGGAAAACTCCAAAAGGATACAGCTGTATAGTTACTCATCCATTTAATAGATTTGATTTACCATTTACAACCGTATCTGGAATAATTGACTCAGATAAATTTCAAGGAAATGGAAACATTCCATTTTTTTTAAAAGAAGATTTTCAAGGAGTCATTCCAGAAGGCACACCAATAGCTCAATTATTTCCATATAAAAGAACTAAATGGAGATCTTGGATTGACGATTCGGACATTCCAGATATACAAAAAAATCAAACTTCTACTTTAAGAGAGCCTGACGGTTCATATAAAAAAAGATTTTGGATTAGGAAGGTCTACGAGTGATATTTAAAAGAAAAAATAAAATTGAAAAAATTAACCCAAAAACAGACAACTTTAAAGAACCAAAAAATTATCACGAGGCTAAAAAAATATATTCAATTGCTTTAGTGTTAGACAACGAAGTTCAAGACATAATAAGAACAGAAGAAAGGTTATGGGCAATGTTAATGAGCAATCCATTAATAATAGACACCACAGACCTTGAGATTAAGCCAGCTTTAAACTGGGAATATAATGAAGAAACAGGAGAGTTTACAAATCCAAATGCGATACAGCCCAATAGCGAAGAAGATCAAAGCCTTATCTGAGGATATTTACATAGACTGGGAAAAACCTTCCCCAGCCTCAAAAGAAATACCAGCATGGTTTAAAAAAATCCAAGCTGTAAATGACGAAGAACACGATATGACTATTAAAAAGTGTATACCATTTCTGGATACTTTGACAACAGGATATATGTTTAAGACATCTGCGGATGTAATCTATGATGAAGAATATAACAGATTTTTAGAAAACGGTGTTTCTGAAACAGTTACTCTTCACCCTACTTTTCAAATAGAAAATATGGAGATCGATAGTAATCTACACCCACTTCCATACAAATGGATTAATAAGTTTATGTGGCAAACTCCTAAAGGATACAGCACCATGTTTCTTCATCCTTTAAATAGAACAGATTTGCCATTTCAATCTATTTCTGGAATAGTAGATACAGATGATTTTCCTCTCTCCGTTCAATTTCCATTTTTTATGAAAAAAGGTTTTTCTGGTTTAATTCCAGCAGGAACCCCAATAATTCAAGCAATACCTTTTAAAAGAGATGACTGGGATCTTAAATTTCCAGACCAAGAACAGTCTTACGAGTACGAAGGATTTTGGAATTGGTTTCAGCCTCCAATGGCAAAGTATAAGAGACAGTTTTGGAAGAGAAAGCGCTATCAGTGAAAGACAACAAAACTCCATGGGATCTATTTAAATCTAAAAAGCCTGAAAAGGTATCTTTAGAGGATGATGTAAAAAAGGACTACATAAACGACGACGGCTTCTTGGTGCCAGAACAAACTCTAGCTTTTTATGCTACTAAAGACACTAGGCATAATCTATCAGATGTAATAGAAAGTTTAATCGGACACCCAAACAGAGACTGGTTTGCAGTAACAGCATTTTCTTTTTGTCTTCCCCTAACAATAGCTAACCAATACGGATTTGTTGTTAAGTCTAACTGGGATATGGAAATAACCTGGGATGGAAATATAGAAAGTGCTCCACAAATTAAATCAGAAGGCTGGCAAAACCATGATTCTATTCAGCCCATAATAGGAGATTTTGCTAATGGAATAATTAGCCTAGAAAATAAATTTATAGTAAGAACTCCAAGAGATACTAATTTAATGATTATGCAGCCCCCAAATTATTTTATACCAGGTCTACATACAATGAGTGCGGTAGTCGAAGCAGATAATCTGAGAAGAAACTTTACTTTTAATATAAAGGTAACTGAGCCAAATAAAATTATAAATATTAAAAAGGGTGACTGGCTTGCGGCTTTTATTCCTATACCAAGGTTTTACGTAGACAGCTTTGAGCTAAAAGACGCATTTAAGCTTTTTGGTGATGAAGTAATAAAAAATGAGCTTGAGTCCATGCATAAGCTTGGTTGGGAAAGAAATAATCAGGACTATGATAAAATTAATGGTTCAGGAAGAAGATACTTTAAGGGAAAGCATGTAAATGAAACCCTATACAGAAATCATCAGAAAAGGGCAGGGTTAAGAGATGGATAACAACGATATCCCCAAGTGGAAAAACGTACCAGCCAGACCATGGGACCTATTTAACAAAAAAATAGGCAGAGTTCCTGTAGAGGTTGCGGCAGAAAGATTTGATATATGTAAGGCTTGCCCAAGGTATGTTAAGTCTACACATCAATGCTTAGAATGCGGATGTATTATGAATTTAAAAGTTAAGCTGCCAAACGCAGAATGCCCATTAGGTCATTGGGGACAATTTGACCTAGAAGAAGATCTAGACACAAAAGAAGAGTAGCGATTTATGCTTTATTTAAGGTATAATTAAAGCATGGCTACGTCATTTCCAACCTCAAAAGATACTCTGATTAATCCACAACCTACGGATTCACCAGAACTAGTCTCACATGCCGCCCAGCATGCTAATGCAAATGACGCAATAGAAGCCCTTGAAACTAAAGTCGGAGTCAACAACTCTGCTGATGCTACATCCCATGATTATAAGATTAGAACCCTTGAGTCCTATGCAATTAGCTATGAGACTGCCCAGGATGCCGCAGGAGCCCTTTTAGGACATACAAACCATACAAACCTTATAGCTACCTATGATGATGTTTTAAATGAAGTAAGACTATCAGTTGCCGCACCAGATGTAGCAAGAACAATCTACCAAACAGCTTTAAATGAAACTGGAGCAACAATTCCAAAGGGAACTCCAATTTACATATCTGGAGCTGTAGGAGCTTCAGGTAAAATAAAAATATCTTTAGCTTCATGTGTTTCAGATTCTTCATCTAGTAAAACTTTTGGATTTACCGCAGAATCAATTATAAATGGCGGAGAAGGACAGGTAATTACAGAAGGACTTCTTTCTGGCGTAAACACATCAGCAGCTTTAGATGGAGATCAGGTATGGCTAGGCTCAACACCTGGCACAGTTTTTTATGGATCTGCAAATAAACCAGTAGCCCCTCTACACTTAGTTTCTCTGGGAGTTGTTGTCCGTGGAGAAAATACAAATAACGGATCTATATTTGTTAAGGTTCAAAATGGATTTGAGCTTGAAGAACTACACAATGTATTAATTAAAACTCCATCCAATAGCCAAGCGCTTGTATACGATTCAGCTTCAGGCTTGTGGAAAAATATAAGCATAAATGCTGGAACTGGAATAACCAAAACATATACAGCAGTTCCTCCAAACTATCGTGGAGATTATGATAATGGTGCATACTATGCAATAGATGATGTTGTTAGTATTCCAGCAGGAAGTCCATATGGAATAGTTGGATCATATTTTATAAGATCTGGTAATCCAGGAAATCCTGGGTATCCTCCAGAGCCAGGTGGAGCAACAAATGCATCATGGACATTATTTAATTTTTCATCAGCTATTACAATAGGTGTAGACACTTCAGTAATAGCAACACAAACTTATGTAACTACAGCAATATCTAATCTTCTAGATGGAGCTCCTGCCGCCTTAGACACTCTAAATGAATTGGCAGCAGCAATTAACGACGATGCTTCATATGCAGCAACAATAACTACGGCATTAGGCACAAAATTAAACTCAACAACAGCCGCAACAACCTACCTTGCCCTTGCAGATACAGATGAAAGAATTCAAGATGTTGTTGGCGGAATGGTCTCATCAAATACAGAAGGCGGAATTGAGGTTACATATGATGACCCAACAGGAAAGCTTAACTTTAGCGTCACACCTACACTTATAACAGAGTTTGTAGAATCAGCTCAAGATGCATCAGCTGCATTATTAAATCACTCTGACCACAATAAAATTACAGCAACATATAATGACGAAACAAATAAGGTTATTCTAAATGTTGACGAACCAATTAAGGTTAGCGTATCAGCTCCAGCAAATCCATTAAATGGAGATAGCTGGTTTGACCATCAGACTGGGGTTTTATATGTTTATGACGGATCATATTGGATTGAAGTTTCTGGAGGAACAGGATTTACAGCTAGCGGAATAAATGATTTACCAGACACTATTAATTATTTAGATGGCGCCACAAGCAATATACAAAACCAATTAAATTTAAAGGCACCACTTTCATCTCCAGCTTTAACTGGAATTCCTACATCAATAACAGCGGCGGTTGATAATAATACAACTCAGATTGCAACAACTGCATATGTAGTGGGTCAAGGATATGCTAAGTCTGCTTCTCCAACATTTACTGGAACAGTTGTGCTTCCATCAACAACGTCAATTGGAAATGTAACTTCAACAGAGTTAGGCTACGTAGATGGAGTAACATCTTCAATACAAACTCAAATTAATACAAAATCTCCTTCAGCTTCTCCAACATTTACTGGAACAGTAGTTTTGCCAGGAACGACATCAATAGGAACAGTTGATTCAACAGAAATAGGATATCTTGATGGAGTTACATCTAGCATTCAGACACAAATAAATTCAAAGCTTGCAACAACAGCATTTACATATGCAAACATTTCAAAAACTTCGTATACAAATGTTGGATCGCTCCCAGCCGCTGGTACAAACTCTGGAAAAGTTCTTTATGTTCAAGCCGACGGATATATATATTATTCTACAGGCGCAACCTGGGTAAAGATTGCAAAGTTTAATGATACTACATCATTGACTTATAATATTAATTCTCTAACAGACGTTGACACTGGAACTACAGCGCCATTGGTAAATCAAGTACTAGGATGGAACGGAACAAATTGGGTTCCCGTGAATCAAAACTCAGCAACTCCACAAATAACATTGTCAGACATTACAGATGTTAATCTTTCTCAAGCTCCAACAGAAGGAGACGTACTTGCTTACGATGGAGTAGATTGGGTTGCCGCTATTCCAACTGCACCAGCCGTAGCATTTGCAGATCTTTCAGACGTCTATATAACATCAGATCAAATTTCATATCAAGCAATAACAAGATTAAAAGTAACCGCTTCTGGAACTTCTGGATATATTTTTGGCGATCAATATAATAACTCTGTTAATCCTACAGTATATGCTATATCTGGAACAACAATAGCATTTAGATTATTAGTTCCAGGCCATCCATTTTTAATTCAAACTTCAGGCGGAGTCAATTATAATTCTGGTTTAATTCATGTGGACTCTGATGGAATTGAAAGCTATGGAAGTGATGCACAAGGAAAGACTTCTGGCACCCTCTATTGGCAAATACCTTTTAACACTACTGGCAATTATAAATATCAGTGCAGCATACACTCAGGAATGAATGGAGTTATTACAATTAAGGATATCTCTATAATATGATAATGGAAACAGTGGGAATATGGCAGTGGAAAACTGAAGAAAGCGAAAACGCACCTTTCTTAAATTTAACTATTAAAAATACTATAGAAAATAAAACAATTTTTATTTCTGACGTTGTTTGGGCGGTTGGCAGAGAAGATTTCTTAGCAGGAGTTTATAAGACAGCTATTGAAACTCTAGATGGAGCAGACCATTGCTGCTATGATGGTAAAGTTTCGTTAGTAGAGGAGATTTAATATGGCAACATTTTTTCCAGCAAATCCAGTAGTTAATCAAGAATATAATGGTTACAAGTGGAACGGTGAAGCCTGGCGCATTATCAATGTCGAAAGGGAAACAGCCCAAGATGATGTTGCAGCAATGCTTACTCATACCGATCATCAAAATATAACTGTTACTTATGATGACGCCAACAATAAAGTTATATTTACAGGATTTCCTCAGCTAACCCAAGAGCAGGTCCAAGACTACCTTGCCCCGCTATTTACACACGGAACAAATTCAAATATTACAGCAACATATGATGACGTAACTAACAAGATGATGCTTGAAGCAGTTATTCCTCCATCAAAAGCATATATGTCTGTTATGGCACCAGCCACTCCTATTGATGGACAGATATGGTTTGACACAGATGAGGCAAGAGCTGGGGTAACTGGAGCATTAAAAATATGGAATGCTTTAACCACCGAGTGGGTATTTTTAAATCCTGATTTATCTAAATCAACAACAAATACATGGACAGCAAATAATACATTTAACAATGGTGTAATTATTGGACTTGGCGCAGCTCCAACATCACCAGTTGCAGGACAAATTTATTATAACTTAACATTAGAAAAACTTAAAATATTTGACGGTGAGCTTTGGCAAGATGTTCAAGGTTCAGGCGGTGGCGGTGGCCTCAGCTTAACTGCTACAGACCTTACAGTTCCACCAAGCACCTTTTTTGTTGGATTAATTGCTCCTCCAAGCGGTGCCACAAATACTGGTGACTTATGGATTGATATTGATGATGACGCTGGAGAAACAGAATTTATTTATGCAGGTCCAGAAGCTCCAACAAATTACGGAACAGACACTTTGTGGATTGATACAGATGAACCAATCACAGAATTAATTTATAGCGCAAATGAGCCAGCAACTCCATCTTATACAGGAGAGCTCTGGATAGATTTAGATGATACTTCTGGTCAATCAATATTATCTTCAACTACTGCCCCATCTCCTTCAGAAACAGAATTTTGGTTAGACTTAACATCAGAAGAAGGATCAATATCTTATACAAATGTATCAGATCTTCCGCTAGCATCAGCATCTTTAGGTGTACTAGCTTATGTTACTTCAAATCAATCTTTATATATTGGAACAAGTCAAGGCTGGAAGAAATTTTATCCTAACTATGATTCGGAAGCATTAGTCTGGATGGGCTTTTGATAACTAATTATAGTATAATTAAGGCGAGGTATCAAACATGTCATTAAAACGTTGGAACGGCTCAGCTTGGGTTGTAGTCGCAGGATCACGTCCTGGAGCACAAGGTCCTCAAGGACTTCCTGGTGCTGCAGCAACCGTTTCTGTTGGTACAGTAACAACACTACCTTCAGGATCAACACCAACTGTTGTAAATAGCGGAACATCAGCAGCAGCAGTTTTAAATTTTAGTCTTCCAGCTGGCACAGCAGGTCCAGCAGGTACTCCAGGAGCCGCAGGACCTCAAGGAACGGCAGGACAGAGAGGTTCCTATAACTACACTGGAATAGCAAATCCAACTGGTTTAAATCCAGCCTCACCGCTTGGTTTAGATAATTATTTAAACACAACAACTGGAGATTGGTTTCAATATAATGCTGGAACTACAACTTGGACATTGCAAGGAAATATTAGAGGGCCACAAGGTCTTCAAGGTATCAAAGGTGATACTGGAGCGGTAGGTCCTTCTGGTAATGAACTAGCAAATGCTATACTAGAGGAGACTACGGTTGCTAGAGTTGACGCTATGCTTAATCTAGGCTTGTATTATCCAAAATATACAAGTACTCTCACGCAAACACAGCTTAACAGTAGATTCGCAGCATCAAGTTATTTATTTTAGGGAGAAAAAATGGCAAGAAGACAAATAGAAGAAACATACTATACATTTAACCCAGCAACAAACACTATTGTTGTCCCTAGAATTATTCTTCAAGACCGTCTTATGCTTATTACAAATACCACTGCGGGTAAGGTAATTTATAATTTTGCAGATAACACTACTAATGCTTATAGCTTTACAATATCAAATGAGGTTGGGTACGACCCATCAACAACTATTGTATTAAAGTATAATTGTAATGGAATGAATGCTAACGATAAGTTGGCAATTATTGTAGATGAAGTTGCAGAAACAATGACATTTACAGAGCCACTATTAGATGCTGTAAATAAGCTTCGTGTAGCTCCTCCACAGTCACTTATCGATACAGACTTTGAATATGGTGTTCAGGGATCTAAGTGGGAAGCTTTAGTTCTTACGGCAAATTACCCATCATTCTTCTCTAGAGCAACTGGAGGAAATTCATTTGACCTTCAATCAATGACAGGAGATGGAGCATCACCAAGATCATTGGTTACAGTTAACGTTATATCCCCAGCTACAGACCTTGCCGCTGGAGACGTTATATCAGTACAAGATTCATTAAGTCCACTATCAGAAGGAACATACCCAATTCAATCAGTATCATCTGATGGATATACATTTACTTTCAGAGCTTCTGGAGTAGTTAGCGGAAACTTAAGAGACGGAACTCTTACAGCAGTAACTGGCGGAGGAATTTATGACAATGCTCATATTCCAGGAGGAAATACTGCATCTGGTTTGAACGGATGGTCAGCATACTCTGACGAAGCAACAGAATCTACTATTACAGTAACAACAAGCAATCCACACGGCTTGCTTCCAGGAACACCAATTCTTATTGGAAATCAGAATGCTGCATGCCCAATATCAGGAACATGGAGAATATTTAACGTATCTACTCCAAACCAATTTAAATTTAAAATGACATCTGCTGTCACAAACTCTTCAATGACTACATCTGGCGTAGGGCTTTATGCCAAGCCAAATGGATACGTACAGCACCGCCCATTTGATGGTGGAGTTATTCTTTCTACAACCGACAACGTTTGCGGAGTTAGAGTAATACGTCAGACACGTAGATACTTTAGATATCAGTCAGGTAAAGCAATGCAGTTCTCTACTGGTGTAAAGTTCACTCCTACTTTTGATATTGATGGTATTACTGTAGCTGGCGTTCTTCCAGGAAGCCAAACAGTTACAGTTCAAACAATTCAAGACCACGGATTGCAGCCAGGAGCTAAAATTAAAATTGAGGGTGTTGTAACAGCTGGTTCATACAATCCATGGAATGGAAAGTTTACAGTAACAAATATTCTTGGAACTAACTCATTCCAGTATAATATGGTTTTAACACAAGGACTTCAGGCAACAGATCAGTTCCCAGGTGGTATTGATGTAAAAGCAACTGTTTATGAGTGGGACGGAGCTGCAACACGTTGTGGTCTTTTTAATGACCAGAACGGATTCTTCTTTGAGTACGATGGAACATATTTATACGCAGTAAGAAGATTTACAAAGAAGGAATTATTCGGAAGACTTTCTGTTACACAAAATTCAAATGTTATTACAGGAACTGGAACAAGATTTAGAAAGCAGTTGTTGGTTGGAGAGCAAATCGTTATCAAGGGTGCTAACTACACCGTTGCAGAAATATCTAGCGATACAAGATTAGTAGTTACTCCAGCATACAAGGGTGCGACAAACGCAACATCAAGATATCTTATAACACAAGAAATTCGTGTACCTCAAACCGAGTGGAGCATGGACAGAATGGACGGCACAGGTCCTTCAGGATATACTCTTGACACAACTCAAATGCAGATGGCTTATATCGACTACACTTGGTATGGAGCAGGATTCATCAGATTTGGATTTAGAACTACTGAAGGTAATATTGCTTATTGCCACAGAATGCCTAACAACAATACAAATACAGAAGCTTACATGCGCTCTGGTAACCTTCCAGCAAGATACGAAGCAATTAACTCACCATTCTTTAATACTAAGTTAAAGGCTGGTGGAAATGGAATTGTAGGTTCTGCACTTGCAGCTTCAGAAATCCTTATGTATGTAGATAGCATTAAGTTCTGGCCAACTGAAGGCTGGTTAATTATTAAGGATTCTTCAGCGGTAGAGCTATGCTCATATACAATTACAAACCCTGTATATAATCAAACTGCTCAGGGATATGCTATAAATATTAATCGTAGACAACCCATGACATCGTTCTTTGGTGGAACACCATGGGCGCTAAGTGGAACTAATAACCAAATTACATTTACTCCAGACTCAACAATTACAAATGGCTCTGGAACATCTCAGGTATCAGTCCAAACTATCACTAATACATGCGCCCCAGTTATTTCACACTGGGGATCATCAGTAATTATGGACGGAAGATTTGATGACGATAAGAACTTTATCTTTACCGCTGGTATGCAGAGATTTATGAATATTGCAGGTTCTGGTACAGTAACAGCAAAGGTTACTTCAAAGTCAGCAACAGCTGGACTAGCAACTTTAACAACAGCAGCAAACCATGGACTTCAAGCAGGATATCCAGTAACAGTATCAGACGTAAACACAAGAGCTGTTATTACCTCAATAGTAAGAACTTCAGCTTCAAGCCTTACATTTACTACTTCTGGAGCACACAACTTTGTAGCAGGGTATAACGTAACTTTGGCAAATACAGTTCTTTCAAATAGAAACCAAACAGGAGGAATTGTTACCAATGCAATTCTAAACGTAGCAAACGGAGTAAGAACTATTGATACCACTCCAACTACAAATACATTTACAATTACACTAGCTGGCGCATATGGATACACAGCACAAACTCAGGGACCAACAGCTCTAGCAACAGAATCTTCAACATTTAATGGTTTATACACAGTATCAGCTGTTACAGCAAATACAATTCAGTACAACATAACTCACTCAGGTACCGTTCCTGCTTCTATTGTTACTCCAAACGGAAGCGTTCAGCAATCATTCGGTTCAGCGGCCATTCCAAGACCTCTGATCTCAATTAGAATTGCTCCTTCTGCAGATAACGGAATTGGAAGAAACTATGGTATTCGTGAAGTTATTAATACAATGCAGCTACAACTCTCAGAGCTTGGAGTTCTTGCTCAAGGAACATTCCTTATCCAAGGTCTATATAACGTAGCTAAATTCCCAACAGGAGTTAATATTCCTGGAGATTGGGAACTTAAGAGAGTGCCAGGCGGATCTTTAGCTCAAGTAATTTATCATGATGGAACTGGTGATGTTGGTACAACAGTGACAACTCCTTTAACAACAGTTCAGGGCGGAGACCAGGCATTTGCCTTCTACGTATCTGGTACTTCAACAGATTACAATACAACAACATTTAACCTTTCAAAGGTTAGAGATCTTGGAACATCTATTCTTTCTGGAAATGGTAACTCTAGCGCTCCAGGATTCCCAAATGGTCCAGATATTCTTACAATCGTAGCAACTAACTTAGGTTTAACATCTTCAGATATTTCAGCTCGTCTTTCATGGACTGAAGCTCAGGCTTAAAAGGGAGAAAAAGTGCCAGACTATAGCACACTCAATGATGAAATCGCAGTCTTAAAATCTAAGATTGACGGATTAACATCTCAAACTCTTACAGCAGAAAGCATCATGTACGTTGCTGAGTCTCTTACAATTTTAGGTGAACTTCTAGGCGTAAAAGATATTGTTGGCGCAACAGCAGCGGCAATATTACAAGTAAATACCGCAAGAGATACAGCAATAGATGTTGTTAATAGCACAGCAAATGGAGCAGCAGTCTCAAATCTGCAAACTCAATATACCAATCTACAAGCATCTTATAACAACATTGAGCCAAGAACCAACTCTCTTGAAGGACAAATAAACTCACAATCTTCAGCAATTGCAACAGCATCAGCACAGGCTGCAGCAGCATCATTTAACCCATGGCAAATAATTACTGGAACCTCATACCAATCATTTTCAAAAGATAGATTGATGGTAGTTCCAGTTGCAACACAGGTTATTACATTACCACCTGGACCTGCTATCGGTGATGTCGTTGAAATTATAGATATTGCTGGAACAGCAGCAACAACAAACTTTACAATTAATAGATCTGGAGAAAAAATTCAAGGTCTAGCAGAAAATCTTGTATTCAACGTTAATGGCAAAAGAATTAAATTATTATACACAAACATAACATACGGATGGAGGATCATCTAATGCCAGATTTAAATTCGGTTCTTACTTTAGGATCAGGACTCAAAGCAGCAGATCTAGCAACTATTGGTGTTACTGGTACAGCACTTGGTATTACACCAGCCTCACTTGGAGTTGTTGATGCCGAGTCAAGACTTTTTAGAGAAGTAACTGACGGAACTCGTCGCCCGTACATGATCCCAACAATTAATACTGTTAACGAAAGAAACCAGTCATGGTGGCAGATCTGGTCTTCTGGAGATCCTTGGACAAGCTATTATAATTATTTAACTGGAACAACTCAAGCGGACTGCGAAAGAGCATTCTGGTTCTCCCTTGGAACTAATACTAGACAAAATACCGTAGGCTATGCAACTAGCTCAGGCTACGCAAATGGTGAAATTGTATACGCTAAAAACTCTATGGTTGGAAATGACAGCGTTCATATTGCTCACAATAGAAACACAGCATACTCACCATTTAGACTTAAGACAATGTTCCTTAGAAATCATCATCCTTCATTAACTAAAACAGTAACAATGTATGGCCACTATAGTAATTATTGGGCATCAGGTCATGATGGTTCTGGAGTGTGTATTGGAACACCTAATCAAAATGGATCCTATAACGCAGTAACCGATATTAACTGGACAGTTCCAGTAAACAGAACTGGCGGAAACTCTTATTACGAATGGTCGTTTAACGTTGCCATTCCTCCAAAAACAACAGTCTCAGTTACACAGACAAACACAATGTACTACTGGCAATCAGGTTATGTTGCTTGGTACCTAGATTCAAATATGTTCTACGATCTACACACAACATTTTCTGATTTCTGGGTTCAGCCAGATTTAAAGATGACACATGCAGCGGCAACATATAACGATCAAGATAATCAATTTAATATTAAGACATCATATAAGATATGGAATAGAACAGCCCAGATGTTTGGAGATAGATAATGTCAGAATCAAGATATATGACTTTTACAGAAGAGGGAATTCAAGCCTCCTCTAGTCTTTTTGAATCAGACCCAGGAGAAGGCTGGTATAAAGTACCTCTAGAAATAGAAGGAAAGCTTTATAAATTAGTGGACGGAAAAGTTTCACCTATGACCGTAAAACAAAATAAAGACTACGTTGCAAAGCTTCAATACGATGCAACAATGGCTTATGCTAGATTTGAAAGAGATAAGAAGTTATCCGAGTCTGATTGGACTCAGCTAGCGTCTTCTCCTCTGTCTGATGCTAAAAAAGCTGAATGGGAAATATACAGACAGGCTCTTCGTGATTACTTATCAGTATTAGGTAATGATCCAGAAGCTCAGTTCCCAGCAGAACCGCAATAATAGCGGCCATGCTATAATTAATACAAAGAGGTGGTAGTAAAAAATGACTGACTATTCAACACTTGGCACCCAAGTAACACTGGCCAAAAATAAGATTGATGCTTTAACAAGCTCAACTCTTGATGCCCAGGACCTAGTATTCTTAGCAAAAGCTTTAGAGACTCTAGGAAACTTGCTCGGAGTCAATGATATTATTGGAGTAACAAATAGCTCTATTACAAGCGTTCAGAGCGCTGCAGCAGGTCAGGTCAACCTTGTAACTGCCGCTGGAGCAACACAGATTGCAGCAGTAAACACATCTGGTACAACACAGATAGCACTCGTCGCAGCAGCAATTAGCAACTATACTTTATACGCAAACATGGGAGTAATATAAAATGGCTACAATTAGCTTACCAGCAAGACTATACAGCGGCGTAGTACCAAACACATCAACACAGATTTGGACATGCCCAGCAGGTGAAACAGATGTTATCACATCAGTTACAATTGCTAATCTAACAAACGTTGCAAACCAGTGCACACTGAGCTTTGCAGGAACAGAATTCTTCAAGAACCTAGACTTGGCCCCACGCCAAATCACAGTGCTTGATTTTAAGCAAGTATTAAACGCAGGAGATGCAATCACAGTATCAGCATCAGTAGCAAGCGCAGTAAGCTTGTTCATCTCTGGCGTAAAAGTAACAAATATCTAATAATAGAAATTTAGGAGAAATTTAAATGGCAGTAGCAAATAGCACGATACAGCTAATCATTCCAGGTATTGATAAGCTTATTGCAGATAGCTTTACAACAACTCTAGCCTCTAATGCAACCGTTGCTGCTATTCAAACTAACTTACAAAATGCTGGATCGTTAACTGAGATTAATGCGGCGTTAGCAGTTCTTACTGCAGACGTAGATGCTTTGCCAGGTAAAGAGCCACTCCCATATTTTGCCACATTCTCAAACTTTAATAATGATCCAAGAGTATCTATTTACAATAGCGATATGCGTGAAGTATATAATGGCAAGCCAGATACAAATGCTGAAATGTGGTCATCTTGGACTGGATTAAACTATACAAACGGTAACATTGGTTCAAACGGATGGACATCCTATTGGATGGGATCAACATCATTTTACCAAGCAGATACACACTGGTACTTTAGAGTAAGCGAAGGATACAACAATCCAGGATTTGCAATGAATCCAGACGGACAGGATTCAAACATGCCTTACTGGGGAGTTATAATTGGCAACACTGGTAAGAGACAAAAAATTTCTTTATTTAATAGCAATAGCACATTAAGAGTGTATCCTAGAGGTGTTCAGAATGGATGGCTTGAGGGAATTGATCTAAACTCAACTACATATGCAACCTGGTTCGGTGGAACAAGCTACGGCATGAATTCATACAATGAAAGAACAGGAACACTTATTGTTATAGAAGCTAAAGACGGAAGCAACAACTACCGCCTACATAGATGGATTAACACTGGAACAAATAGATCATTTAACCAATCAAACTTCAAGGCTGGAATGCTCCATAGATTTGTGTCAGAGGCAAAAGCTGGAATTACAGTAGGCGGAGGAGTAGCTTCATATAACTTCTATGACTTCCAGTGGCAAGCAAACTCTTCACAAAACTATAATGAATCAAGATACAGAATGCGTCTTGTTGCAGGAGATAATGGAATTATAGGAATGCAAAGATTCGTACCTTCTAACATTACTCATTATGCAACATATAACCCAGCGTCTTCAACTTTAAGCACAGCATTTAATACAATTTCAAACACAACGTCATATGGTATTGAACAAGGCGGAAAGTATGGCGCTAGACATATGATTACTTGGGATAATTACTGGGTAGCAGCATATAATGTATACTATTACTACGGCTCTGGAATGAATGTATTCTTTATTGATACTAGAGATCCAAGAAATTACTTTACTGGTCAATATGGAGATACAAGCAATGGTTGTGCACTGGTTCCGTTTGATAAGAACAAATTTATGTGGTCATACCATGTGTCCAACTCAGATGGAACATCTGGACAAAGACTTGCTATTGTAGACCTAGAGGGTCCATTAAAGTATGGAAGAACACTTTCTGGTACAATTGCTAATGGTGCTAATATTGATGTATCAAAGAATATAATGAACGGTATCTTTGATACAAAGTACACAAGCACAAACTATACATGGCTAATGCCAGTACAACGCTGGCCAAGAAATATTTAAAGGAATAGGGAGAACAAAATGAAAATAAGCTTTATGCTAGGTGAAGGATTTGTAGGTCAATTCCTTGAAAATGGAGAATATGATATTCCAGTTGAGTCTGATCTACCTCACCGTTTTGAGCTAAAGGACGGAGTAGTCGTTGACAAGTACAACGGCGTATCTGACGACGAAGTAAGAAGAATTGATCATGAAACAGCAATGGCAGCTCGTGAAGCAGTAATTGCTGCAGTTGAAGCAGGGGATGAAATAGAGGCAAACATTCCACCTGAGCTTCCACCTTTACAGGCTGTAGCCCCAGCAGAGGATAACGAGTAATATGCCAATAACACAGACCCCTTCTTCCGTAGTGCCAGCCCTATGGACATACACATATGTTCAGGCTCCCATCAATGGACAAGGAAACCCTTATTTTAATATTCCTTCTCAGTTCACAGACCTTGGAACAAAGACTTCTGGAACTTTGACTCTAGACCTAGCAACATCAAATGTATTTAAGGTAGTTGCAGGCGGAGCATTTACAGTAGCATTTTCAAATATTGCTGCAACAGCAAATACAGCACAGTTTTGGCAATTAGAAATTAAATCTGGTGGAAGTTATGTTCAGACATGGCCAGCATCAGTTATCTGGGACGGCGGAGGAGCTTCAAACATCTCTCCAGTTCTTTCCCTTGACACAACAGTACTAAACTTTTACACAAGAAATAACGGAACAACCGTTTACGGATCATACGCATATTCTGATTTGAAGATATAAGAGGAGTAATAAATGGCAATTTCAACTAGCAGCACATCAATAGACCTTCCTGGCATTGGAGCCACAATGGTATCCAATTTGGATGCCGCTCTAAATGCTAGCCCAACAATGCTGAATATTCTTTTAAACTCAAGCCTTTCAACAGGCTTAAGCTCAGTAAACACAACAATTACTTCAATTAGAACAAAGGTTAATGATCTTCCTAATAAGTATCCCCTACCTACATTTGCAACATTTGCAAATTATAATAATACTCCAGGATGGACTATTTATGATAGCGAAATGCAACCAATTGGCGGAGCAAATGGTTCTACAGACTTTGAAATTCAAAATGATTACACAGGACAAAACTACACAACAAACAACTGGTCATCAAACGGCGTAACAAACAGCTGGTCTGGGGCAACACCAATGCACCAGCAAGACGGAGATTGGTACTGTAATATTCCAGGAAGAGGTTTTGGTCCAGAAGGAATTTGGGCACGTAACCGTGGAACTATGGATTCATTTATGCCTTACTTTGGAACAGTAATTGGAAACCGTGGATTAAGACAACAAATGTCTTTAAGATCAGCAGATGCTCAGCTTCAAATTATGCCTAGAGGTGCATCAAACTATATTGAAAATTTAAATTTAAATACAGCAACATACGCAACATGGTTCGGCGGAACTACATACGGATCAGCTTCTTATAACCAAAGACAGAAGAAGCTAATTGTTATTGAAGCTAAAGATGCATCTAATAATTACCGTATGCATATTTGGCGCAATACAAACACAGGAAGAGATTTAAACTCAGAAACACACGATGTCGGAACTCTTCACTTATTCTTATCAGAAGCTAAGACTGCTGGAACTCCAGCAGCTACAACAACTGGTGTCTACTACTACTACAATGATTTTCAATGGCAGGAAAATAGCTCACAGAGCTATACAGAGTCACGTTATAGACTACGTGTAACAGCGGCAGATAATGAGCATGTCGGTATATCAAGATTTGTTCCAAATACTATTACTCACTATGCAACATTTCTTCCTAACATTGCAGGAACTACTGGAACGTTAACAACTAGAGGTGGAGTTGGAAACACAACCTCATACGGTTGGGACCAGGGTGTACAATATGGAATTAGAAGTAATATAACATGGGACAACTACTGGTTAGCTTCATATTCACCATACTACTACTATGGCGCAGGAATGTGTGTAGTATTTAATGATACTAGAGACCCACGAAACTTCTATTTTGGAAGATATACTCAGACGGGAAATGGATGTCAGTTGGTACCATTTAACGAGGACAAGTTCTTGTTTAATGACTCAACAGAAAATTCAGACGGCAACGTTGGAATGAGATTATCCGTTGTAGATCTAGGCGGAATCTTTGAGTTCGGTAGAGATGCAACAACATCTGGAATTGCAAATGGTGCAACAATTAATCTTCGCCCAACCACTATGCTTTATAGCTTTGATACTAGATATACATCTACAAACTATCCAGGATTAATGCAGCCAACATCTTGGACGAATGGATAAAAGATGTATTATGCAATTGTTAAAGCCAATAAGATAGAGAAGTTTGGCACTCTAAAAGACTTATTCCCTACATCTGGATTTCCACCAACTGGACCAGACGAAGAATTTATGAAAGACAACGATATGCACGTTGCCTTGGAGTATGTTAACCATACAGCTACGACTCATAAATTAGTATATTGTGACCCATATATTTTAGAAGATAAAGTTTACTGCGTAGTTGCAGAAAAGTTTACTAAGGCGGAGGCCTCAGAAAATAAAAGTGCACTAGCTGCATTTGAAGCATTACAGGGGGAATAGCATGTTAAGCAATCAAAGATCTATTTATAAGAGAGCTAGATATAGCCAATTCGGACTTAGCATGTGGATTGACGCAACAGCTGTTGATAATATTCAAAGAGATGCTAATCAAAAGATTTCAGTAGTAGAAGATAGATCTCAATACATAAGACACTTATCTCAGCCAACATTAGCTAACAGACCTACGTTTGTTTCCTCTGGAATTAACTCTCTTCCATGCATTAGATTTAATGGCATAGACCAGTTTTTATTAATGGCAGATCAAACCCTATCATGGCTTACTGCTTCATCATTTACAATTTTTTATGTAGCAACAAAAACTGCTCAAACATCAAACTCATTTGTACTGGGTGGACAGTCTGCTGGAACAAGAGCAAACCTAGCTTCTGGATACACAGCTGCAAACACACACAGAATTGTTTTTGGCGGAGATGACGCAAGTACAATTGTTCCACTAAAAACTCCTGGCCAGCCAGAACTTTATGCAATATCTTTTAATGCAGGAACTCTAGAAAGAGTTGTAAGACGTAACGGCAAAGTAGTAGGACTTGGATCTTCTGCTGGCTCACTAGCGGGAATGACAGGGCAGGCAATAGGAAGATATTTAACTTCATACGGTCAGTTTGATCTTGGAGAGATGATTATTTATAACAGAACACTTAGTGATTATGAGACAGGCCAAGTAGAGCGTGACTTAATCTCAAAGTGGACAATTAGCTAGGAAATTAAATATGGCATATATACCAACAAGATTTGCTGGTCCTGTAGCATTAACTACGGTTCCAATGTTACTTTCAACATTTTCTACAGCAGGTCTAGTAAAAGAATTTATTGTTACAAATACTAGCAGCGGAGTTCTTTACTTCTCATTTGCTGTTGTTCCAAATGGAACAGAGTACGGATTAGATTCTCAAAAGATATATACCCTTAACTCTATTGAAGGAAATGAAACAATTACTCTTTCACACTCCCTAGTTGTAAATGCAGGAGATAAAATCTACGGTTTTGGCAGCATACCCAATCTGATTAATGCAACAATCAGCGGTGTGTCAATTACTGCCAACTAACCAAGATAAGCTATGTAAGGGGAGAATAATGAAAATCGCACAGGTGCTGTTTGATCAGTCCCAGCAATCATTTTCTGACACCTCTGGAAAAAATTTAGTATTACAAAAAACTGGAACATTCATATCTACACCACCACTTACCGCAAGAACAAAGAATTCAATCCCATTTACAGGAACTAATTCTTTAACAATACAGGGTGTTCCAATAGCAAAAAGAACTCACGAAGAAGAAGAGTTTTCAATATCTTTCTATATTAAGGCTACCGACACCTTTACGACATCAGAAAATATTATATATAACTCTTCTAATGATATTGGGCTGAGCATATTTAAATCAAATATTGTATTTACTATATCTGACTATTCTAATAACCTAAACTCAATATCTTACAAGATTCCAGAAATTGGAAATTCATATCACATAGCAGCCGTATACTCTAAAAGGTCAATGTCGTTATTTGTCGATGGCGTTGTAAGAGCAAGCCTTTCTTTACCAACCACTTTTGAATTTAAAGCTACATCAGATATAAACCTTTTATTAGGCGGCACAAGCTCTATACTCTTAATAGATAAGATAGAGGTATTTAACGAAGCAATTGACAATATGTATATAAATGAAGAGATTGTTTTAGATTCGCTTTATCAAAGCGCAGGCCAAATTATATGCCTTGATGATGCCTCATATTTTAGTTTCTCTAAAAATATAAAGCCAGTTAAAACTGGATTTTCTTATGGCTCTAATAAATCATTCTCTACAGCTTTAATGGTAGACGTAAACGAAGCTTTTGATAACTATGTAATTTTAAATGATGGTAAAAATTCTGGATACTTTACAGACTCTGTTTTTATTACAACAATTGAAAATAATCAGATAGACTGGTATGGAGATTCAGGCGGAATAGATGTTGCATACAATACTGACGGAAGCAGCACATATACTGCCTTAGTCAATCATTCTAGTATTCCCAACTTTACTGGAGGAATGCTTTACTATAAAGTTACTTTAACTAGAGATTCATCTACGCTACCCAGCCCAGCATTTACAGGAATGGATTTTATATCTTATG
>Ga0315899_10001722_pt1 | contig 24861 bp, 25 predicted proteins | sample LakEriMetagenome_2_FD_203518 | JGI IMG/M metagenome (GOLD analysis project Ga0315899, IMG submission 203518) | Freshwater fungal communities from buoy surface, Lake Erie, Ohio, United States - Buoy 4 MA112 | ecosystem: Environmental > Aquatic > Freshwater > Lake | place: USA: Lake Erie, Ohio... | reverse complement strand
GCGAGCATCCGCAGCCAGGTCAGCAGGATCGGCAGGTTCCAGCGCATCAGTGCAGGCGTTTGTAGATGTCCTCGGCCAGCGCCCGGGAGATGCCCTCGACCGACGCCAGGTCGTCGACGCTGGCCGCCATGATGCCACGCATGCCGCCGAACCTCGCCAGCAGCCGCTGGCGCTTGCGCGGGCCGACGCCGTCGATCTCCTCGAGCCGCGAGGTGTTGCGGGCCTTCGCGCGGCGCGCGCGCATGCCGGTGATCGCGAAGCGGTGCGCCTCGTCGCGGATCTGGGCGATCAGCATCAGCGCGGGCGACTCGCGGCCGAGCGCGAGCTCGGGCCGGCCGTCGGCGAAGACCAGCGTCTCCAGGCCCACCTTGCGGTCCTCGCCCTTGGCGACGCCGACCAGCAGCGCGGGATCGAGCCCGAGCGACTCGAACACCTGGCGCGCGACCTCGACCTGGCCCTTGCCGCCGTCGATCAGCACGATGTGCGGGATCCTCGACTCGAGCGTCGCGGCGCCGGCTTCGGCGGCTTCGGCTACGGGGGCGCTTGGTTCGCGGTCCGCACCGTCCTCCGCGGGCTCGGCGGCAGCGCCGCCCTCGCCCGCGTCGCTCGCCTCGCCCCGCTCGCCCCCCTCGCCCCCTTCGCCCGCCTCGGCCGCGATCTCGGCGGCGAGCCGGCCGTAGCGCCGCGTCAGCACCTGGCGCATCGCCGCATAGTCGTCGCCGCCGACCACGCCCTCGATGTTGAAGCGCCGGTAGTCGCCGCGCTGCATCGCGTGGTGCTGGTAGACGACGCACGAGGCCTGCGTCGCCTCGCCCATCGTGTGGCTGATGTCGAAGCACTCGATCCGCAGCGCGTCGAGGTCGCCGTCGTCGAGGCCGAGCACGTCGGCGAGCGCGCGGGTGCGGGCCTGCTGCGAGCCTTCCTCGGCGAGCACGCGGGCGAGCGCGATCTTCGCGTTCTGGGTCGCCTGCTCGAGCCACTTGCGGCGCGGGCCGGTCGGCTGCCGGATCCACGAGACCGGGTGCCCGGCCCGCGCCTGCAGCCACTCGACGGTCTCGGCGTCGCCCGCGGGCACGGTCGCGCAGACGATCACCGGCGGCACCTCGCCGTCGGCGTAGTGCTGCGACACGAATGCGTCGAGCACCTCGCCGGGCACCTGCTCGTCGAGCGCGTCGACCCGGGTCGGGAAGTGCGCGCGGTCGCCGAGGTGGCGGCCGCCCCGGACCATCGCGAGGTTCACGCAGACGCGACCGCCGCCGGTCTCGACGACGATCACGTCGGCGTCGACGTCGGTGCCGGTCTCCATCGACTGCTGGCTCAGCACCCGCGACAGCGCGGTCATCCGGTTGCGCAGCACCGCGGCGTCCTCGAAGCGCAGCTCGGCCGCGGCCGCGTGCATCCGCGTCTCGAAGTCGCGCAGCACCTCCTGCTGCCCGCCGCGCAGGAAGCGCACCGCGGCGTCGACGTCGTCGCGGTAGCCGGGCTCGTCGATCGCCTTCACGCAGGGCGCGCTGCAGCGGCCGATCTGGTGCAGCAGGCACGGGCGCGAGCGGTTCGCGAAGACCGAGTCCTCGCAGGTGCGCAGCCGGAACACCTTCTGCAGCACCTGGATGCTCTCCTTGACCGCCCAGGCGCTCGGGAACGGCCCGAAGAACTGGCTGCGCCGGTCGGTGCCGCCGCGGTAGTAGGCGATCCGCGGGTAGCGGTGCGCGGTGAGCTTCAGGTACGGGTACGACTTGTCGTCGCGGAACAGGATGTTGTAGCGCGGCGCCTGCGTCTTGATCAGGTTGTTCTCGAGCAGCAGCGCCTCGGCCTCGGACGACACCACCGTCGTCTCGATCCGCGCGATCCGCGCGACCATGTGCGCGATCCGCGGGCTGTGCCCGGTCTTCTGGAAGTACGATGAGACGCGCTTCTTCAGGTCGCGCGCCTTGCCGACGTACAGCAGCGTGCCCTCGGCGTCGAAGTAGCGGTAGACGCCGGGACGGTTGGTCAGCGAGGCCAGGTAGGCGCGGACGTCGAAGGCCGGTGCGGACGCGGCGTCGGGCGGGCTCGGTACGGGGTCGGTCGGATCCACCGCGGGATTCTAGCGGCCCGCGCGGTCCGGCCCGCGGACCCGCGGGCCCGCCGCGGCTCAGCTCGCCGGCGGATCGCCGGGCCCGGCGCGCTCGACGACGACGAACGCGAGCGCGCTGTCGACCTCGTCGGAGATCGACACGTGCGCCACCAGGCCGCGCTCGCGCAGCCACGGCTCGAGCGCGTTGCGCGGCACCGCGACCGGCTTGCCGCGCGCGTCGTTCAGCACCTGCAGCGACAGCAGCGTCATCGGGCCGCGCAGCCCGAAGCCGATCGCCTTCGAGAACGCCTCCTTCGCCGCGAAGCGCTTGGCGAGGTAGCGCGCGGCCCGCTCCGGGCCGTGGGTGCCGCGCGAGCGGCGACGCTCGTACTCGCGCAGCTCGTCGGGCCCGAGCACGCGTCGCGGGAAGCGCTCGCCCCAGCGCTCGAGCAGCGTGCGGATCCGCGAGATCAGCACGATGTCGGTGCCGATGCCGTAGATCAAGCCGGGCTCCGGATCGCTCAGGCGCCGGCGAGCGGCCGGCCGGCGGCGCCCTCGCGCAGCAGCCGCTTCATCTCGCGGACCGCCTCGCGCATCCCGACGAACATCGCCCGCGAGACGATCGCGTGGCCGATGTGCAGCTCGCGCACGCCGGGCAGCGCGGCGACCGGCTGCACGTTGACGTAGTTGAGCGCATGGCCCGCGTTGAAGCGCATGCCGGCCGCGCGGATCGCGTCGCCGGCACGGCGGATGCGGTCGAGCTCGGCGACGACCGGCGCGCTCTCCGCGTCGCGGCCGCGCGAGAAGAACGCGTCGGCGTACGGCCCGGTGTGGATCTCGCAGACCTTCGCGCCGATCTCGGCCGCCGCCTCGACCTGCGGCAGCTCGGCGTCGATGAACACGCTGACGACGATCCCCTCGCCCGCCAGCCGCGCGACCACCTCGCGCAGCCGCGCGCGCTGGCCGTGCACGTCGAGCCCGCCCTCGGTGGTGATCTCGTGGCGCCCCTCCGGCACGAGCATCGCCATCTCGGGCTTCAGGCCGCAGGCGATGCCGACCATCTCGTCGGTCGCCGCCATCTCGAGGTTGAGCTTGATGTGCGTGAGCTCGCGCAGCCGGCGCACGTCCTCGTCCTGGATGTGGCGGCGGTCCTCGCGCAGGTGGACGGTGATGCCGTCGGCGCCGCCGAGGTGGGCCTCGACCGCGGCCCAGACCGGGTCGGGTTCGTAAGTGCGGCGGGCCTGGCGGACGGTCGCGACGTGGTCGATGTTGACGCCGAGTTCGATCATCGGTGGAGGCTCAGAGTTTCTGCAGGTCGACGAGGATCTGCCGGGTCTTCAGCACGTGGCCGTCGAGGTGGCGCGCGAGCAGCGAGCGCGTCAGGCGCTTGGCCTCGGCGAGCGTGGTCGTCGAATCGTAGCGCTCGTCGGCGATGTCGCGCAGGGTCGCCCCCGCGAAGCCACCCTCCTCGGCGACGTCGGTCGCGAGGAAGCCGCGGCCCGGCATCAGCGCGTAGCGGCGGCCCGGGTCGATCGGGCGATCGTCGGCGTCGCGCTCCAGGTCGAGCGCGTAGCCGATCTCGCGCAGCAGCAGCCACTCGAAGCGGCGCAGCGTCGCCTCCAGCGACTCGCCCAGTCCGAGCGCGACCAGCGCCTGCGCGTAGCCGTCGAAGAGCGCGGGGTGCGGGTCGTCGCGCGGCAGCAGCCGCACCAGCAGCTCGTTCATGTAGAAGCCGCACAGCAGCCCGTCGCCCTGCGGCGCCGCCATGCCGCCGAGCCAGTCGGCCGCGGTCAGCGTGCGCAGCTCGTGGCGGCCGGTGAACGACACGTGCAGCGGCTGGAATCCGGTCAGCACGCCGCGCAGCCGTGACGCCGGGCGCTTGGCGCCCTTCGCGACGCAGGCGACCCGGCCGTGGTCGCGGGTCAGCAGCTCGACGACCAGGCTGGTTTCGCGCCACGGGATGGTGTGCAGCACGAACGCGGGCTCGTCCTGCACGCGCTCGGCCGCGCGGCCTGCCGGGCGCAGCCGGCGCGACGCCGGGGCGGGCGAACCGGGCACGGCGGCCGCGGGGGCCGGCCGCCGCGGTCCCGTGCTGCGGCCCGCGCCCTCCGGACCGGTGCCCTCGCCGTCGCCCGCGCGTCCCGGAGCCGCGCGGCCGGCCGCCTCGACGAGCCCGCCGTCACTCGTAGCCATAGGCGCGCAACCGGTTCTCGTCGTCGGCCCAGCCGCCCTTCACCTTGACCCAGACTTCGAGGTAGACCTTGCAGTCGAGCAGCCGCTCGAGATCCTGGCGCGCCTCGCTCGCGATGCGCTTGATGCGCTCGCCGCCCGCGCCGAGCACGATCGGCTTCTGCGCATCGCGCTCGACCACGATCGCGGCGAAGATCCGCCGCAGGCCCGGCAGCTCCTCGAACTTCTCGATGGTCACCGTGCTCTGGTACGGCAGCTCGTCGCCGAGCAGCCGGAACATCTTCTCGCGGACCGCCTCGGCGGCGAGGAACCGCTCGCTGCGGTCGGTGAAGGTGTCCTCGTCGAAGAGCGCCTCGCCCTCGGGCAGGAACTTCGCGCACTCGTCGAGCAGCGCGTCGACCTGGCGGCCGTTCTTCGCGCTGATCGGCACGATCGCCTCGACGCCGGGACGGGCCATCAGCCGCTGCGCGAGCGGCATCAGCTTCGCCTTGTCGGCGACCGCGTCGATCTTGTTCAGTGCGATCACGACCGGACGGCCCGGGGGCACGAGGCCGAGCGCGTGCTCGTCCGCGGCCGTCCAGCCGTGCGCGTCGGCGACCAGCACCACGACGTCGGCCTCGAGCGCGGCCTGCGCGGCGGTGCGGTTCAGCACGCGGTTCAGCGCGCCGCGGTTGCGGGTCTGGTAGCCGGGGGTGTCGAGCAGCAGGAACTGCGCGCCGGGCCGCGTGACGACGCCGACGATCCGGTGCCGCGTGGTCTGGGCCTTCGCCGAGGTGATGCTCAGCTTCGCGCCGACCAGCCGGTTGACGAGCGTGGACTTGCCGACGTTCGGACGGCCGACGATCGCCACGTGGCCGCAGCGGTGAGCGGCCGCCCCGGACGACTCCGACATCCGCTCAGGCCGCGTGGACGCGCCGGCGCGGCTCGGCGACCGGGGGCGCGGGTTCCGCAGGCGCGGGCTCGGCCTTCTCGCCGGCCGCGGCACGGCTCCGGGCAGGCAGCGGCGCGACCTTCGCGTCCGCGGCCTTCGCCTCGATCGCCTTCGCTTCCGCCGCCTTCGCTTCCGCCGCCTTCGTCTCGATCGCTCGCGCGTCGCCGGCGGCCGCCTCGGCCACCGCCTGCGCGACGCCGCCTGCCGCCTTCGCGGCGCGCTTGGTCTTGCGCACGGTCGCGGGCATCAGGGCCTGCGCCTGCTCCAGCGCGAGCTTGGCCGCCGCCTGCTCGGCGGAGCGCCGGCTGCCGCCACTGCCGAGCACCTGGATCGACAGCTTCGGCACCGAGCACTCGACCTCGAAGAGCTGGTTGTGCGCGGCGCCGTGGGTCGCCACCACCGCGTAGACCGGCAGCGGGATCTTGCGGCTCTGCAGCCACTCCTGCAGCAGCGTCTTCGCGTCCTTGCCGAGGGTGTTCGGGTCGACGTTGCGCAGCACCGGTTCGTAGAGCCGGCGGATCGCCTGCTGCGCGGCATCGAAGCCGCCGTCGAGGAAGATCGCGCCGAACACCGCCTCGAGCGTGTCCGCGAGGATCGACGGGCGCCGGAAGCCGCCGCTCTTCTGCTCGCCCTCGCCCAGCAGCAGGCAGGCGGAGAGCTCGAGGCGCTGCGCCACCTCGAAGAGCGTCTGCTGCTTGACCAGGTTCGCCCGCACGCGCGACAGGTCGCCCTCGTCGAGCTTGCCGAACTTCTCGTAGAGCAGCGAGGCGACCGCGCAGTTGAGCACGCTGTCGCCGAGGAACTCGAGGCGCTCGTTGTGGGTCGCGCCGTGGCTGCGATGGGTGAGCGCCTGGCGCAGCAGCGCAGCGGCGGCGAATCGATAGCCGAGCCGGTCCTGCAGCGCCTCGAGCGTCACGCGCGGGCTCCCCGCGGGCTGCGGTCGGCCGGCGTCACTTCGCGCCCCCCGCCTGCGACGCGTCACCCCGGTACTCCAGCATCAGGCTGGCCGGCCCGGCGAGCGGGATCTTCTTCTCGTACTCGAAGCTGACCGCGAAGCCGCCGCCCGGCTCCCGGACGATCCGCAGGTCCTTGCCGGTGATCGAGGTGATGTCGTCGACCGCGGCGGCGCGGTCGAACGCGCTGCGGATGGTCTGCGGATCCGTGCCGTCGGCGCGGGCCTTGACCACCGCCCGCTTGATCGCCAGGAACTCGGTGACCGTCGGGAAGACCTTCAGCGTCACCAGCGCGCCGAACACCAGGATCACGCCGAGCACGATCAGGCCGAGCAGGCTCAGGCCACGCTGCGAGGCGGGGAAGGCGCGGCGCGGAGCGGGGAGGCGCGAGGAGGGGCTCGTCATCAGTGGAACCGTCCGATCCTTCCGAGGTCGCCGAAGTTCATCCAGATGAAGAACGCCTTGCCCACGATGTTCTGCTCCGGAACGAACCCCCAGTAGCGACTGTCTAGACTGTTTTCGCGGTTGTCGCCCATCACGAAGTAGTGTCCGGCGGGCACCTTGCAGGTCAGGCCGGTCCGGCCGTAGCTGCACTGGTCCCTGAACGGGAACGGGTCGACCCCCGTGATGAAAGACGGTTTCTCCAATTCTGTCAACAGGTTATGCTCGACTGCTCCGAGTTTCTCTGAATATTGCCGGTAGTAGACGAGCCGTTCGCCGTCGTAGAACTCGCCGGCCTCCTTCAGCGGCACCGGGGTGCCGTTGATCGACAGGCGGTTGCTTTCGTAGGAGACCGTGTCGCCCGGCAGCGCGACCACGCGCTTGATGTAGTCGACCGAGGTGTCCTTGGGGAACCGGAAGACCATCACGTCGCCGCGCTGCGGCAGCCCGACGTCGAGCACCTTGGTGTGAACCACCGGCAGGCGCACCCCGTAGGAGAACTTGTTCACCAGGATCAGGTCGCCGACCAGCAGCGTCGGGATCATCGAGCCCGACGGGATCTTGAACGGCTCGACGAGGAACGAGCGCAGCAGGAACACCACCGCGATCACCGGGAAGAGGCCCGCGGTGTACTCGAGCCAGAGCGGTTGCCGGTCGACGCCGGCGCGACGCCGCGCGGGGGCGAGCCAGACCTTGTCGACGATCCAGGCGACGCCCGTGACCACCAGCAGGAGGAACAGGACCAGCGCGAAGTTCATGTCGTCGTTCTTCTTCTATCTGTCCTCGACCTGCAGGACCGCCAGGAACGCCTCCTGCGGGATCTCGACGGTGCCGACCTGCTTCATCCGCTTCTTGCCCGCCTTCTGCTTCTCGAGCAGCTTCTTCTTGCGGCTGATGTCGCCGCCGTAGCACTTGGCGAGCACGTTCTTGCGCAGCGCCTTGACGTTCTCGCGGGCGATGATGTTGCCGCCGATCGCCGCCTGGATCGCCACGTCGTACATCTGGCGCGGGATCAGCTCGCGCATCTTCGCGGCGATCTCGCGGCCGCGGTACGGCGCGTTCGAGCGGTGCACGATCAGCGACAGCGCGTCGACCTTGTCGCCGTTGACCAGCAGGTCGAGCTTGACCACGTCGGCCGCCCGGTACTCCTTGAACTCGTAGTCCATCGACGCGTAGCCGCGCGAGACCGACTTCAGCTTGTCGAAGAAGTCGAGCACGATCTCGTTCATCGGCAGCTCGTAGGTCAGGTGCACCTGCTTGCCGTGGTACGCGAGGTTGGTCTGCACGCCGCGCTTGCCGGTGCACAGCGTGATCACCGCGCCGACGTACTCCTGCGGCACGAACACCGTGACGGTGACGATCGGCTCGCGGATCTCCTCGCACTTGTCGGGCGGCGGCAGCTTCGCCGGGTTCTCCACCCGCTCGACGGTGCCATCGCGCAGCATGACCTCGTAGACGACGGTGGGCGCCGTCGTGATCAGGTCCATGTCGTACTCGCGCTCGAGCCGCTCCTGCACGATGTCCATGTGCAGCAGCCCGAGGAAGCCACAGCGGAAGCCGAAGCCGAGCGCCTGCGAGACCTCGGGCTCGAACTGCAGCGACGCGTCGTTGAGCTGCAGCTTCTCGAGCGCGTCGCGCAGCGCCTCGTACTGGTTCGCCTCGACCGGGTACAGGCCGGCGAACACCGAGGGCTTGACCTCCTTGAAGCCGGGCAGCGGCGCGGCGGCCGGCATGCGGTCGAGCGTCAGCGTGTCCCCGACCTTCGCGGTCTTGAGCTCCTTCAGGCCCGAGATCACGAAGCCGACCTGGCCGGCCGACAGCGACTCGCGCTGCGTCGACTTCGGCGTGAAGACGCCGACCTGCTCGCACAGCACCGCGGCGCCGGTCGCCATCATCCGGAACTTGTCCTTCGGGCGCAGCGTGCCGTTGACCACGCGCACCAGCATCACGACGCCGACGTAGTTGTCGAACCAGGAGTCGATCACCAGCGCCTGCAGCGGCGCGTCCGGATCGCCCTTCGGCGGCGGGATCCGCGCGACGATCGCCTCGAGGATGTCGTCGATGCCCATCCCGGTCTTCGCGCTCGCGGGGATCGCGTCGGTCGCGTCGATGCCGATCACGTCCTCGATCTCGACCTTCGCCTGCTCGGGGTCGGCCTGCGGCAGGTCCATCTTGTTGAGGACCGGCACCACCTCGACGCCGAGCTCGATCGCGGTGTAGCAGTTGGCGACCGTCTGCGCCTCGACGCCCTGCGATGCGTCGACGACCAGCAGCGCGCCCTCGCAGGCCGACAGCGAGCGGCTGACCTCGTAGGAGAAGTCGACGTGGCCCGGGGTGTCGATCAGGTTCAGGTTGAAGAGCTGCCCGTCCTTCGCGGTGTACTGCAGCGCGGCCGTCTGGGCCTTGATCGTGATGCCGCGCTCCTTCTCGAGGTCCATCGAGTCGAGGACCTGTTCCTGCATCTCGCGGTCGGAGAGCCCGCCGCAGCGCTGGATCAACCGGTCGGCGAGCGTCGACTTGCCGTGGTCGATGTGGGCGATGATCGAGAAGTTGCGGATGTTCTGCACGTTGGGGGGCGACGCCTCGCGCGCCGTCTCTGGCCGGACACGGACCGGCCAGCCGTCGGGAAGCCGGGGTGTCGGGCGGGGGCGCCCCGTCCTGCCGGAAACAAGCCCGCCATTCTAGCCGAACGGGCTCGGCGGCCGGCCTGCGACCCCGCGGCGCGGGCGCCCGCCCATCGGACCGGAGAGGACGGCACGCGGGCCCGAACGGCGACCCGCGCGCGGCGCGGCTCAGGCGGCGGTCACTGCCCGCCCTGCCCCTGCGGCCGGATCGGCACGAACTGGGCGCTCTCGCCGCGACGGACCAGCATGATGTGGGTCTTCGTGCGGTCGAGCTTCGAGACCGCCTCGTTGAACTGCTTCGCGCCGGTCACGTCCTGGTTGTTCAGCGACAGGATCACGTCGCCCGGACGCAGGCCGGCCCGCGCGGCGGCGCCTTCGGCCGTTTCGACCAGCACGCCGTTCTTGATCCGCAGCTGGGTCCTGCGTTCCTCGGGAATGTCGGCGACCACGAGGCCGAGCGCGTTGCTCTGCTGCGCGCCCGGGGCCGGCCCCTGCGGCGGGCGGTTGCCGCCGCCGGTGCGCGCCTGCTGCTCCGGCTGCATCTCGGCGACGGTGACGGACAGCTCGCGAGTCGCGCCCTTGCGCCAGACCGAGACCTGCACCTTCGAGCCCGGCTTGGTGTTGCCGACCATCCGAGGCAGGTCGGTCGAGCGCTGGATCTCCTTGCCGTCGAACTTCAGGATGATGTCGCCGACCTCGATGCCGCCGCGCTCGGCGGGGCCGCCCGACTCGACGTTGCGCACCAGCGCGCCGGCCGCGCGCGGCAGGCCGAGCGGCTCTGCGACGTCCTTGGTGACCTCGGCGATGCCGACGCCGATCCGGCCGCGCGTGACCCGGCCCGAGGTGCGGATCTGCTCGGCGACGCGCATCGCCTCGTCGATCGGGATCGCGAACGAGATCCCCATGAAGCCGCCGGTGCGGCTGTAGATCTGCGAGTTGATGCCGATCACCTCGCCGCGCATGTTGAGCAGCGGGCCGCCGGAGTTGCCGGGGTTGACCGCGACGTCGGTCTGGATGAACGGCAGGTAGTCGCCGGTGTCGCGGCCCTTGGCCGACACGATCCCGGCGGTCACGGTGTTCTCCAGACCGAAGGGCGAGCCGATCGCGACGACCCACTCGCCGACGCGCAGCCGCTGCGGGTCGCCGATCTTCATCGACGGCAGGTTGGTGCCCTCGATCTTGACCAGCGCGACGTCGGTGCGCCGGTCGGAGCCGATCAGCCGGCCCTTGAGTTCGCGCTTGTCGGTCAGCGTCACGTAGATCTCGTCGGCGCCCTCGACCACGTGGTGGTTCGTCAGCAGGAAGCCGTCGGGCGAGATGATGAAGCCCGAGCCGACGCCGCGCGGCACCTCGCCGCCGTCGCCTCGGCCGCGGGGCGTGCCGGGGTTCGGACCCTGGCCGGGGCGCGGCGGAAAGAAGCGCCGGAAGAACTCGTAGAACGGATCGTTCTCGTCCATCCCCTCGGGCATCTGGGGCGTCTGCGGCCCGGCCGACGGGGCGCCCGCGCGCGAGCGCTCGGTGGTGCGGATGTTGACCACCGCAGGGCCGGTCCGCTCGACGAGGTCGGCGAAGTCGGGCAGCCCGCGTTCGCTCGCCTGCGGCTGCGCGGACGCGGCCGCGGGCACGAGGGCGGCACCGGCGGTGCCGAGCGCGACGATCAGGACGGAGAGGAGGCGTTTCATGGTCGGTCCGGTCACGGGGTCGGCCGCTCGAGGCGGCCGCGTTCGATCCAGCGCAGCCAGACTTGGAGCCTGCGCCAGCCTTCGTCGGACAGGGCGTCGCGACCCAACAGCACCGTAGCGGGCCGCGTGCGCCGATCCGCAGCAGGCTCCGCCGGATATGGTGCCACGACGAGCAGCGTCAAGCCCGGCAGTGTGCACCACGCGCGCAGGGCCATCGGCCGGACGGTCGATTCGCCGGGCTCGCGCAGCGCCGGACGGCCGGTCTCGTCGACGATCAGCGCGCGTGTCGGGGCCGGCGTCGCGGACGAAGCGGTCGGCGTGCGCCCGCGCCACAGCGCCGCGATCGCGGCGAGCGCGAACGCCGCGGCGCCGAGCCCGCACGCGAAGGCCGCCGCCGCCCGCCACTCGGGCGGCCCCTCGAGCACGAAGGTGGGGCCGGCGGACAGGTGCGCGGCCGACAACGCCAGGCCGGACGCCGGGATCGCGGCGAGCAGCGCCCGCCAGCGGGCCTCCGCGGCCGACCGCGTCACCTCGATCGCGAAGGCGACGCTCATCGGCGCGGCCCGCTCAGGCGAACCGCTTGATGACCAGCGAGCCGTTGGTGCCGCCGAACCCGAAGGAGTTCGAGATCGCGGCGTCGATGCGCATCTCGCGCGCCTGGTTGGCGCAGTAGTCGAGATCGCACTCCGGGTCCTGCTCGAAGATGTTGATGGTCGGCGGCGAGATCTGGTGGTGGACGGCGAGCACGGTGAACACCGCCTCCACGCCGCCCGCCGCGCCGAGCAGGTGCCCGGTCATCGACTTGGTGGAGTTGACGACCAGCTTCTTCGCGTGCTCGCCGAAGGCGAGCTTGATCGCCTCGGTCTCGTTCTTGTCGCCGAGCGGCGTCGAGGTGCCGTGCGCGTTCACGTACTGGATCGCGTCGGCGTTCAAGCCGGCGTTGCGCAGCGCTGCGTGCATGCCGCGCTTCGGACCGTCGCGGTCGGGCGCGGTGATGTGGTGCGCGTCGGCACTCATCCCGTAGCCGGCGAGCTCGCCGTAGATCTTCGCGCCGCGGCGCTTCGCGTGCTCGTACTCCTCGAGCACCAGCACGCCGGCCCCCTCGCCGAGCACGAAGCCGTCGCGGTCCTTGTCCCAGGGGCGGCTTGCGGTGCCGGGGTCGTCGTTGCGCGTGGACATGGCGCGGGCGGCGCAGAACCCGCCGATGCCCAGCGGCGAGACCGTCGCCTCGGCGCCGCCGGCGATCATCAGGTCGGCGTCGCCGTACTCGATCAGGCGGCCCGCGTCGCCGATCGAGTGCAGGCCGGTCGTGCAGGCCGAGACCACCGCGTAGTTCGGGCCGCGGAAGCCGTGCATGATCGACACCTGGCCGGAGACCATGTTGACGATCGAGCCCGGCACGAAGAACGGCGAGATCCGCCGCACGCCGCGATTCACGTACTCGGTGTGGTTCTCCTCGATCATCGGCAGGCCGCCGATGCCCGAGCCCACGATCACCCCGACGCGATCCGGATCCACGTTGTCGGCGGTGACGCCGGCATCGCGGACCGCCTGCGCGGACGCGGCGATCCCGTAGTGGATGAAGGTGTCGAAGTGGCGCGCCTCCTTGGCCGGCATCCAGGCCGACACGTCGAAGCCGCGGACCTCGCCGGCGATGCGGCACGGGAACGCGGACGCGTCGAACCGGGTGATCGGACCGATGCCGCCGCGGCCGGCGACGAGGTTCGACCAGCCGGTGGCCACGTCGTTGCCCACCGGGCTGATCAGCCCGAGGCCGGTGACGACGACTCTGCGACGGCTCATGCGGAGGGCACTCCGGGAACGGGGAACGCGACGCGCGTCAGGCCGACTTCGGGTGGGCCTTGACGTAGTCGATCGCCTGCTGGACGGTCGTGATCTTCTCGGCTTCCTCGTCGGGAATCTCGGTCTCGAACTCGTCCTCGAGGGCCATCACCAGTTCGACCGTGTCCAGCGAGTCGGCGCCCAGGTCGTCGACGAACGACGACTCGTTCTTGATCTCGGCCTCGTTCACCCCAAGCTGCTCGGCGACGATTTTCTTCACGCGCTGCTCGATGTCGCTCATGTCTTCCTGATCCTTTCCTCGTTAGGGCTCGGGGCGGCGGCGCCGCGACCCGGCTGGAATCGGCGCGAGATTCTAGCATCCCGCGCCTGCGGCCCCGGCGGCGCCTCGGCTCCGGGGACTAGGTCCTGCGGTGCGTCAGGCCATGTACATCCCGCCGTTCACGTGCAGCGTCGTGCCGGTCACGTAGCCGGCGCTCGGGCTGCACAGGAAGCCGACCGCGGCCGCGACGTCGGCCGCGTCGCCGAGCCGGCCGAGCGGGATGCGCTGCAGCAGCGCCTGCGTCTGGGTAGCGTCGAGCGCGCGGGTCATGTCGGTGTCGATGAAGCCGGGCGCGACGCAGTTGACGGTGATGCCGCGCGAGCCGAGCTCCTGCGCGAGCGCACGGGTCATGCCGGCGACGCCCGCCTTGGCCGCCGCGTAGTTGGCCTGGCCGGGGTTGCCCGACGCGCCGACCACCGAGGTGACGTTGACGATCCGGCCCCAGCGTGCCTTCATCATCGGGCGCATCACCGCGCGCGACAGCCGGAAGACGGCGGACAGGTTGGTGTCGAGCACCGACGCCCACTCGTCGTCCTTCATGCGCATCGCGAGGTTGTCACGGGTGATGCCGGCGTTGTTGACGAGGATCGCGAGCGGGCCCTCGGCCTTCGCGATCGCGTCGATCAGCGCCTCCGACGCGCCCGCGTCGCCGACGTCGAGCACCGCGCCGCGGCCCTTCGCGCCGACGGCCGCCAGCGCCTCGGTGACGCCCTGCGCGCCGGCCTCGGAGGTGGAGGTGCCGACGACGGTCGCGCCGAGCCGGCCGAGCTCGAGCGCGATCGAGCGGCCGATGCCTCGCGACGCGCCGGTGACGAGGGCGACGCGCCCGGCGAGCGGGGCGGCGGCGGATTCGGTCATGCGATCTCCTTCAGCGTCGACTCGAGGCTCGCGGCGTCGTGCACCGCCGACACCTGCAGCCCCGGTGCGATGCGCCTGGCAAGCCCGGCGAGCACCTTGCCCGGACCGAACTCGATCATCCGCGTGCAGCCCATCGCCTCGAGCGCGCGGACCACCTCCGTCCAGCGGACCGGCCCGTAGGACTGTCGCACCAGCGCGTCGACGATGTCGGCCGGTGCGCTGCGCACCGCGACGTCGACGTTGTTGACCAGCGGCACGCGCGGCGACGCAGGCACGGTGTCGCGCAGCGCGACCGCGAGGCGCTCGCCGGCGGGCTTGAGCAGCGACGAGTGGAACGGCGCCGACACCGCGAGCGGCATCGCGCGCTTGGCGCCCATCGACTTGGCGAGCTCGCAGGCCTTGTCCACCGCGGCCTTGCTGCCGGCGATGACCACCTGCGACGGGGCGTTGAAGTTGGCTGGCTCGACGACGTCGGGCACGCCCGGAGTGCTCGGCGCGAGGCCTGCGAACGACTCGGTCGCCTGGCGGCACGCGGCGCGGACCTGATCGTCGTCGAGCCCGAGGATCGCCGCCATAGAGCCGCTGCCGACCGGCACCGCCTCCTGCATCGCCTGCGCACGCAGCCGCACCAGCCGCAGCGCGGCGCCCGGCTCGAAGGCACCGGCCGCGGTCAGCGCGGTGTACTCGCCGAGGCTGTGGCCCGCCACCGCATCCGCGTCCGGCCCGCCCGCGGCGCGCCACGCGCGGTAGCAGGCGAGCCCGGCGAGCAGCATCGCCGGCTGCGTGTTGACGGTGAGCGCGAGCGACTCGGCCGGGCCGCCCGCGATCAGCGCGGACAGCGGCTCGCCGAGCGCCGTGTCGGCCTCGGCCATCAGCGCCGCGACCTCGGGGCGGTCCTTCAGCGTGTCGAGCATGCCGACCGCCTGCGAGCCCTGGCCGGGGAAGACGAACGCGAGCTTCATGGGTAGCAAGGACCTCGTTCGATCAGAAGCGCACCAGCACCGCGCCCCACGTGAAGCCGCCGCCGACGCCCTGCAGCATCACCAGGTGGCCGGGGCGGATGCGACCGTCACGGACCGCGACGTCGAGCGCGAGCGGCACCGAGGCCGCCGAAGTGTTCGCGTGGCGGTCGACGGTCACGACGACCTTCTCGGGCGGCAGGCCGAGCTTGCGGCCGGTCGCCTGCAGGATGCGGACGTTGGCCTGGTGCGGAATCAGCCAGTCGATGTCGGCGATGGTGAGCCCGGCGGCCGCGACCGTCTCGCGGGCGACCTCGTCGAGCACGCCGACGGCGAGCTTGAACACGGCCTGACCATCCATCGTCAGGAACGGATGGCCGGTGATGCTGCCGTGCGCGACGTTGCCCGCGGTGCGCAGGATCGACTCGTGGCGGCCGTCGGCGTGAAGCCTGGTGGCGAGCACGCCCGGTGTGTCGGACGCCGACAGCACCACCGCGCCCGCGCCGTCGCCGAACAGCACGCAGGTGCCGCGGTCGTTCCAGTCGAGGATGCGCGAGAAGACCTCGGCGCCGATCACCAGCGCGTGCTTCGCGGCGCCCGAGCGGATCATCGCGTCGGCCACCGTCATCCCGTAGACGAAGCCCGAGCAGACCGCCTGCACGTCGAACGCCGGGCAGCCGACGATGCCGAGTTCGCGCTGCACGAGGCACGCGGTGCTCGGGAACACATAGTCCGGGGTCGAGGTCGCCACGATGATCAGGCCGACTTCGGACGGCTGCAGGCCGGCGGACTCGAGCGCCGCACGCGCCGCGCGCGCGCCGAGCACCGAGCTGGTGACCTCGGGCGACGCGAGGTAGCGCTGGCGGATGCCGGTGCGCGCGACGATCCAGTCGTCGGAGGTCTCGATGCCGCGCGCGCCGAGCTCCTTGGCCAGCGTCGCGTTGTCGACGCAGCGCTCGGGGAGCGCGCTGCCGGTGCCGGCGATGCGGGAATACACGCTCGGGGTCTCGGTCATGGATGGGGCTGGTGGACCCGCGGAATCGCGTCGGTGATCCGACGCAGCAGGCCGTTGCGGGCCGCATCATACCCGCGCTTGAGCGCCTGCTCGAAGCCGTACGCGTCGGACGAGCCGTGGCTCTTGATCACGATGCCGCGCAGGCCCACGAGGCTCGCGCCATTGTAGCGGCGGTGGTCGACGCGGTCCTTGAACCGCTTGAGCACCGGGTACGCGACCAGCGCCATCGCCTTGGCGAGCGGGCCGCGGGTGAACTCCTCGCGGATGAAGCCGGCGAGCATCTGCGCGAGGCCCTCGGAGGTCTTGAGCGCGACGTTGCCGACGAAGCCGTCGCAGACGATGACGTCGACCGTGCCGCGGTAGATGTCGTCGCCTTCCACGTTGCCGTGGAAGTTCAGGCCGCTCGCGCGCAGCAGCTCGGCGGCCTGCTTGACCGTCTCGTTGCCCTTGATGACCTCCTCGCCGACGTTGAGCAGGCCGATCCGCGGGCGCTCCGGGCCGTCGAGGGCGGACACCAGTGCCGCGCCCATCACCGCGAACTGCAGCAGGTGCGCGGGCTCGCAGTCCACGTTCGCGCCGAGGTCGAGCATCATCGTCTGGCCGCCCGACTGGGTCGGCATCGGCGCCGCGATCGCGGGGCGCTCGATGCCCTCGACCATGTTCAGCACGAAGCGTGACAGCGCCATCAGCGCGCCGGTGTTGCCGGCGCTGACGCACGCGTCGGCTACGCCGTCGCGGACCTGCTCGATCGCGATCCGCATCGAGGAGTCGCGCTTGCGGCGCAGCGCCTGCGACACCGGGTCGTCCATCTCGACGACCTCGGAGGCGTGGCGCACGCTCACGCGGCCGCCGGCGGCGCGCCCGGCCTTCTTCAGCTCGGCGGCGATCTCGACCTCGCGTCCGACGAGGATCACCTCGGCGTCGTCGTGGTGGTCGACGAACGCGAGGGCCGCGGGCACGGTCACGGGCAGGCCGTGATCGCCGCCCATGCAGTCGATCGCGATACGGACGGTCATGGTGATGGCGGGCGCCGGGGTCGGTCGCGATGCGGGGCGCGCGGCCCGGCGGACGCACCGCGCGGAGCCGCCGCCCCGGCGGCGGCGCGGATCCGGAGCGTCATGCTGCGGGCAGTCGGCCCGCGGCGGCCCGGCCCGCGCAAGTCCGGATTATTCGTCGGACTTGGTCTTGACGACCTTCTTGCCGCGGTAGAAGCCGGTCGGGCTGACGTGGTGGCGCAGGTGCACCTCGCCGGTCTGCGGCTCGACGGCGAGCGGCGGCCCCGACAGGAAGTCGTGCGAGCGGTGCATGCCGCGCTTGGAGGGCGATTTCTTGTTCTGCTGGACGGCCATGGCGTAGCCTCCTGGTGGAAAAAGGTCAATCTGCAATCATATCAGACCCTTGCGTCGGATTGCCAATCCCGGGCGCCAACAGTGCGGGGCGGAGCGCGGCGGGTCAGCGGCGGCGCGGGCGCGGTGGCGGCAGGCCGGGCGCATCGGCCGCGGGGTCGATGGGGTCGTCGGGCGCGGCTTCGCCGCCGCGAGCGGCGGCATCGGACGGCGTGGCGCGGGCCGGGCCGGCCTTGAGCGCGGCGAGCGCGGCGAACGGATTGCGGCGTTCGGGCGCGGCGTCGCCGCCCTCGCCCTGTCCCTCGACCTGTCCCTCGCCCTCCGCAGGCGCGGCCCGGTGGTCCGCCGGCGCATCCTCGACCCGGGGCGCGGTGCAGTCGTCGTGCCGGGGGGCCGGCGGCAGCGCCATGATCGCCTCGTCCTCGACCAGCGACGCGAGGTCGAAGCGGCGCGACGACACCAGCAGGTCGACGTCGTCCTCGTCGGCGTCCTCGCGCTCGGCCTGCGCCTCGGTCGCCACCAGCCGGTAGTCGCGCTCGACTTCCAGCGGCACCGCGACCGGCTCCAGGCAGCGCACGCAGCGCATCGCCACCGCGGCGCGCAGCCCGAGGTGCAGCAACGGGCTGCGGCTGCCGTCGGCGCCGAGCTCGCTGCGGCCGGCGAGGCGCCAGGCGAGCGCGCCGTCGACGGACGTCAGCAGCGAGCCGAGCCGCTCCAGGCCGGCGAGCGGCACCTCGCCGTCGGCGGTGTCGCCGCGGCGCGTGAACTCGTGGGTGTCGATCGTGGGGAGGGTCATCGTGCGTGTCGCGGCCCGCCGACGGCGTGCCCGGGGCGCGGCGTATCATACGCGCGCCCCGGCGCGCCCCGCCGGCGGCGAACGCTGCAGGCCCGCCCCGATGTCGCACCCCCCGCTGATCCTCGCCTCCACCTCGCCGTACCGCCGAGAGCTGCTGCAGCGGCTGCGCGTCCCGTTCGAGACGGTCGCGCCCGGCGTCGACGAGACGCCTCGGGCCGGCGAGACGCCCGCCGCGCTGGCCCGGCGGCTGTCGCTGGAGAAGGCCCGCGCGGTCGCGGTGCGCCGCCCTGAGGCGCTGGTGATCGGCTCCGACCAGGCGGCGACGCTCGACGGCGTCGCGACGATCGGCAAGCCCGGCACCCACGCGCGCGCGGTCGCCCAGCTGCGCATGGCCTCGGGCCGCACGCTCGTCTTCCACACCGGGCTGTGCGTGTGGCGCCCCGACGGCGAGCCGCTGCTCGACTGCGTCGACACCCGCGTGCGCTTCCGCACGCTGACCGACGACGAGATCGAGCGCTACCTGTGGGCCGAGACGCCGTACGACTGCGCCGGCTCGGCGAAATCAGAGGGGCTGGGCGTCACGCTCCTCGACGCGCAGGAGGGGCCGGACCCGACCGCGCTGGTCGGCCTGCCGCTGATCCGCCTCGCCGCGATGCTGCGCGAGGCCGGGCTGCGGCTGCCTTGAGCGCGACCGCGCCCGGCACGCTCTACTGCGTGCCGACGCCGATCTCGGAGGCACGCGCGCCGGCCGACGACCTCGCTCCCGCCGCGCTCGCGCGGGTCGCCGGCCTCGACTACGTGGTCGCCGAGAACGCCAAGACCGCGCGCGCGGTGCTCAAGCGGATGCCGCTCGAGCGGCCGATCCAGCAGATCGAGATCGTGGAGCTCTCGGAGCACACCCGCGACGACGCGATCCCCGCGATGCTCGCGCCGCTGCGCGCCGGCCGCAGCGCCGCGCTGATGTCCGAGGCGGGCTGCCCGGGCGTCGCCGACCCGGGCGCGCGGCTGGTGCTCGCCGCCCACGCCGAGTCGATCCCGGTCGTGCCCGTGGTCGGCCCGAGCGCCCTGCTGCTCGCGCTGATGGGCTCGGGCCTGAACGGGCAGCGCTTCGCCTTCGCCGGCTACCTGCCGACCGCGCCCGACGCGCGCCGGCAGCGGCTGCGCGAACTCGAGCAGCGCTCGCGCCGCGAGGACGAGACCGAACTCTTCATCGAGACGCCGTACCGGAACCAGGCGATGCTCGAGGCTCTGCTCGCGACGCTGTCGCCCTCGACCCAGCTGTGCGTCGCGGCCGACCTGACCGGGCCGCAGCAGTCGCTGCGCACGCAGCGCGTGGACGCATGGCGCCGGCAGCCGCCCGCGCTCGAGCGGGTTCCGACGGTGTTCCTGTTCCTGGCCGCCTGAGACCCGCCGCGCTTCAGCGCAGCCGCGGCGCGTCGACCGAGACGCCCAGCTCCCGCGCGATCACCTGCCCGGCGGCCATGCCGGCGCGCTTCGCGAGCCGCTCGGCGATGTTCGGCCGGCGGGTGTAGTCCACCAGTTCCTCGGCCTTGACCACGTCGCGCGCGACAGAGCGCACCGAGCCGATCTCGTCGGCGAGGCCGAGCTCGATGCTGGTCGCGCCGGTCCAGACGAGCCCGCTGAAGAGCTCGGGCGAGTCCTTGAGGCGGTCGCCACGCCCCTTCTTCACCGTGTCGATGAACTGCCGGTGGATCACCGCGAGCATCTTGCGCGCGTGCTCGCGCTGCGGCTCGGACAGCGGCGAGAACGGGTCGAGGAAGCCCTTGTTCTCGCCGGCGGTCAGCAGCCGCCGCTCGACGCCGAGCTTGCCCATCGCCTCGGTGAAGCCGAAGCCGTCCATCAGCACGCCGATCGAGCCGACGAGGCTCGCCTTGTCGACGTAGATCCGGTCGGCCGCTGCCGCGACGTAGTAGCCGCCCGACGCGCAGATCTCCTCGATCACCGCGTACAACGGCACGTTCGGGTGCAGCGCGCGCAGCCGACGCATCTCGTCGGCGATCATGCCGGCCTGCACCGGGCTGCCGCCGGGGCTGTTGATCCGCATCACGACCGCCGCGGTCGAGGCGTCCTTGAACGCCGTGCGCAGCGCGGCCATCACGGCGTCGGCGTCCGACTCGCCGCCGGACTCGAGCACGCCCTCGATCTCGACGAGCGCCGTGTGTCGCCCGGCGGTGGTCGCAGCCTCCGGCGGATGGATGAAGCCGAGCGCCACGCCGAGGAACAGCAGCGCGACCGACAGACCGACGAGCCGGAAGAAGATCCGCCAGCGGCGAGCGCGACGCTGCTCGACGACGGTGGCCATCAGCAGCTTCTCGATCGTCGAGCGCTCCCAGCCGGGAGCGTCGGCGGCGCGCGCCGGCGTGGCGGCGCCGCGCGCGGCGGGGTCGGGCGCGCCGTTCGCGGCGGTCCACGACGGCTCGACGCGCGGTCGGTTGGGGTCCTGTTCGGTCATCGGGTTCCTTCGGGGATCGGCGGGCCGCGCCGCGGCGATCCGGCGCGTCGTGGCCTCAGCGCGGCGGCGCCAGCGGCGCGCGCACCTCGACCCAGCCGTCCGCTTCGCGGCACGGCACCTGCTGCAGGCCGCGGCCGTGGCACGGGCCGCCGACGCAGGCGCCGTCGGCGGCATCGTACACGGCACCGTGGGTGGCGCAGACGATGACCGTCCCTGTGTCGTCGAGGAAGCGGCCGGGGTTCCAGTCGAGCTCGACCGGCACGTGCGCGCACTGGTTCAGGTAGGCGACCGGCCGGTCGTCGATCCGCAGCACGAAGGCCGGCAGCGAGCCGCCGCGGTGCGCCACCTCGAAGCGCACGCCGTCGCCGCGCTCTGCGAGCGCGTCGGACAGGCACACCCTCGACCAGCCCCCGGCAGCCGCGCCGTCTCCGTGGCCCGCGCCCCCGACGGCGCTCATCGCGACGCTCCGTCGGCGCCGAGCAGCGCCGGGTCGACCGCGCAGGCCGCGGCGAGCCAGGCCGCGAGCTCGCCGACGGAGCCCACGACCGCATCCGCGCCGCTCGAGCGCAGCACCTGCGGCTCGTGCGCGCCGTACAGCACCGCGACGCTCGCCGCCCCCGCGGCGAGGGCCATCCCGATGTCGTGGGTGGTGTCGCCGATCATCACCATCCGCTCGGTCGCGACCTGCAGCGTCTCGCCGAGGTCGCGCAGCATCCACGGGTCGGGCTTGGGGGCCCCCTCGTCGGCGCAGCGCGTCGACACGAAGCGCGGCCCGAGCCCGGTCTGCACCAGCGCGCGGTTCAGCCCCATCCGCGACTTGCCGGTCGCGACCGCGAGCGGCACGCCGGCCGCGTCCAGCCCGCGCAGCACCTCCGGGATCCCTTCGAAGGTCTTCAGCTCGGCGTCCCGGCGCAGGTAGTGGACCCGGTAGCGCTCGACGAAGGCCGGCACCTGCTCGCGGCGGATCGCCGGCACCGCGTGGTGGATCGCCTCCAGCAGCCCCATCCCGATCACCCAGCGCGCGTCTCGGTCCGACGGCACCGGCAGCCCGAGGTCGACCGCCGCGCCGACGATCGCGTCGGCGATCGCGGACGTCGAGTCGACGATCGTGCCGTCCCAGTCCCAGACGACGAGGTCGAACCTACGCACCGCAGGCTCCGGCGAAACGGGCGAAGGCGGCCGGCACGGGCGCCTCCAGGCGCACCTCGGCGCCGTCGGCTGGATGCCGGAACGCGACCTGAAAAGCGTGCAGGAACATGCGCTTATGACCCTCTTTTTCGAGTGTTTTGTTAAGTTCGAAGTCGCCGTACTTCTCGTCGCCCGCGAGCGGATGGCCGACATGGGCGAGGTGCACCCGGATCTGGTGGGTGCGTCCGGTCTCGAGGTCGGCCTGCACCAGCGTGAACGGTCCGAACCGGGGGTGCACGAGCCGCTGCAGCGCCCTCACCCGGGTGCCGGCCGCCTGCCCGCCGTCCTGGACGCGGACCCGTCGCTCGCCCTCGGCGGTCAGGTACTTGTGCAGCGGGAAGCGCAGCGCCCGCGGCGGCCCCGACCAGTCGCCCTTCGCGATCGCCAGGTATCGCTTGCGCACCCGGCCCTCGCGCATCGCGTCGTGCATCGCGGTGAGTGCCGAGCGCTTCTTGGCGACCAGCAGCACGCCGGAGGTCTCCCGGTCGATCCGGTGCACCAGCTCGAGCAGCTTCGCCTGCGGACGGGCCGCCCGCAGCTGCTCGATGACACCGAACGAGACGCCGCTGCCGCCGTGGACCGCGACGCCCGAGGGCTTGTCGATCGCGATCAGCGCATCGTCCTCCCAGAGCGTCGGGAACTCGGATGGCGGCACCGCGGCCGGCGCGTCGGGCTCGGCGGTGCGCACCGGCGGGATCCGGACGACCTGCCCGATCCGCAGGCGCTGGTCCGGCTGGGCGCGGCCCTTGTCGACCCGGACTTCGCCGCTGCGCACGATCCGGTAGACGTGGCTCTTCGGGACGCCCTTCAGCTGCCCGAGCAGGAAGTTGTCGAGGCGCTGGCCCTCGTGCGATTCGTCGATCTCGACCCACCGCACGTCGGCGCAGGGTCGCGTCCCGGGCGAAGACGGTGCCTCAGGTTTTGCGGCTAAGGCATTCATCTTGCTATACTTTGGCTCGTTGCGTGGCCGTGGAGGCTTGTCCGGGTAGGTGCTGGGTCGACCCGCCGCATTGTAGCGGCGCTGGACGACGGGCCGGCCCGGGCGGCGCAACGGAACGAATGCCTGAGCGCGGCGCCGAATGGTTCGGCGCGCGGAAGAGACGCAAGAATCAACAAAACGAGCATCGAGGCCAGCTTGGCCCGGCCGGACCGGCACCACCCTGCCGCGGCCCGTCGCCCCAGCCCCTCGCCCACCCGACCGCCCCATGCAGCGCCCGACGTGAACACACGAACCCGACGGTCCCCCCGAGGACCCGGGCTGCGCGCGCGCTGCCGGGGCCACAGGCGTTTTGGCCGGCTGCGCCCCGGGCGCTGACCGTCATTCGAGCGTTGATCCGCTGGCCCCGCGCACCACGCCGGTTGCGCGAGTCGGAGATATCGGATGAAACGCATGCTGTTCAACGCGACGCACTCGGAAGAGCTGCGCGTCGCGATCGTTGACGGCCAGAAGCTGATCGACATCGACATCGAGTCGGCCGGTCGGGAAAACCGCAAGAGCAACATCTACAAGGGCGTCGTCACCCGCGTCGAGCCCAGCCTCGAGGCCTGCTTCGTCAACTACGGCGAGGAGCGCCACGGCTTCCTGCCGTTCAAGGAGATCTCCAAGGCCTACTTCAAGCCGGGCGTCGAGGTCTCCAAGGCCCGCATCCAGGACGCGATCGCCGAGGGCCAGGAGCTGATCGTCCAGGTCGACAAGGAGGAGCGCGGCAACAAGGGCGCGGCGCTCACCACCTACATCTCGCTGGCCGGCCGCTACCTGGTGCTGATGCCGAACAACCCCCGCGGCGGCGGCGTGTCGCGCCGCGTCGAGGGCGAGGACCGGCAGGAGCTGCGCGAGACGATGGACAAGCTGGAGGTGCCGGGCGGCATGAGCCTGATCGCCCGCACCGCCGGCATCGGCCGCAACGCCGAAGAGCTCCAGTGGGACCTGAACTACCTGCTGCAGCTGTGGCGCGCGATCGAGGGGGCGGCAACCTCGTCGTCCGGCGCGTTCCTGATCTACCAGGAGTCGAGCCTGGTGATCCGCGCGATCCGCGACTACTTCACGCCGGACATCGGCGAGGTGCTGATCGACACCGACGACATCTACGAGCAGGCCCGCCAGTTCATGGGCCACGTGATGCCGGACACCGTCGGCCGGGTCAAGCGCTACAAGGACAACACCCCGCTCTTCTCGCGCTTCCAGATCGAGCACCAGATCGAGACCGCGTACTCGCGCCTGGTGCCGCTGCCCTCGGGCGGCGCGATCGTCATCGACCACACCGAGGCGCTCGTCGCGATCGACGTCAACTCGGCGCGGGCCACCCGCGGCTCCGACATCGAGGAGACCGCGTTCCGCACGAACCTCGAGGCCGCCGACGAGGCTGCCCGCCAGATGCGCCTTCGCGACCTGGGCGGGCTGATCGTCATCGACTTCATCGACATGGAGAACGCCAAGAACCAGCGCGAGGTCGAGCAGCGCGTGAAGGACGCGCTGCACTACGACCGCGCCCGGGTCCAGGCGGGCAAGATCTCCCGGTTCGGCCTGATGGAGCTGTCGCGCCAGCGGCTGCGCCCGGCGCTGAACGAAGGCACGCACATCACCTGCCCCCGATGCAACGGCACCGGCGTGATCCGCGACATCGAGTCCTCGGCGCTGCACATGCTGCGCGTGATCCAGGAGGAGGCGATGAAGGAGAACACCGCCACCGTCCACGCGCAGGTGCCGGTCGAGGTCGCCACCTACCTGCTCAACGAGAAGCGCGCCGAGATCGCGAAGCTCGAGGCCCGGGTCAAGGTCGAGATCGTGCTGATCCCGAACAAGTACCTCGAGACGCCGCACTACAAGCTCGAGCGCCTGCGACACGACGACGACCGCCTGGCGACCTACCGCTCGAGCTACAGCCTGGCGGACGGTCCGTCCGACGAGGGCGAGTACCTCGAGAAGAAGTTCGAGGCGGTCAAGCCCAAGCAGGAGGCGATGGTCAAGGGCATCACGCCCGACCAGCCCGCGCCGGTCGTGGCGCCGAAGCCGGAGCCGGTCGCGGCGCCCGCGCCGGTGGCGGCCGCCCCGGCCGCGGCGCCCGTCCCCGCTCCGGCGCCCGCGCCGGCCGCGGCACGGATGGCGGAGCCCGAGACCGGCGGCTTCTTCGGCAAGATCCTGGGCATGTTCCGCCGCCGTGCGGCCAACGAGGCGGTCGTCGCCGAGCCGGTGCGTCCGGCGGCGGCGGTGGCGTCCGAGCCCGTGC